>Ga0209636_10006368_pt1 | contig 12054 bp, 12 predicted proteins | sample DeeMarSWOR152_54_FD_187464 | JGI IMG/M metagenome (GOLD analysis project Ga0209636, IMG submission 187464) | Marine sediment microbial communities from White Oak River estuary, North Carolina - WOR-1-52-54 (SPAdes) (version 2) | ecosystem: Environmental > Aquatic > Marine > Intertidal zone >...
ACTTGCATCCTCGTCTTGAGCATATCTGGACCTTTCCGCCATTTTTCAATTCAAAAAAAGCCAGTGGTGCTTTACAGTCTTCACATAAATCTTTCAACAAAAGGGAGGCATGACATTCGGGGCAAAAAAACAAAACCATTTCCTCTTGAGGAAGATGGATCTCAGAGATGATGTTGTAGCTGCCATAAATAGAGCTTAAATTCAGGGTGCCGATCTTGTTGCCATATTGGATATCAACTTTGACACTCGGATAACCGTCGATTTGCGATTCCTCATCCATAAAACTTTTCTTGCAATAGGGACATTTTACACTGACTACTAATTTTTCCATTTTTCACCTCTCACTAATTTCTAAATTAAGGAATTAATCTTTTTAATCCTGTTTGGTCAATTTCTCCATTTATTTTTTATAAAAGCGAAGTATTGAATCCGTTCAGGCTGATAAAAAAATTGAATTTTTAGGAACATTTTTTTTAAAATAAGAGTGAACTCAACAATTTCCTTGACGCATGAATTGACTTCTTGATTGATATGAATTATCATATAGATACAATTTTTATTAAATTATTTTCATTTGTCAAGTAATAATTTTAATATTTTTTACATATGTATAATATTTCTCTTTATCGCCTTACAAATAAAAGGAGGGAAAATGGTTGAAGATTTGGATAAGAAGATAGTCAGAGCACTTAATCGGAATTCAAGGAAGAGCTTTCGAGAAATTGCCAAAGAAGTTGGAATATCTGCTCCAGTAGTGATAGACAAAGTTAAAAAACTAGAAAAGTCAGGCGCAATCAAGGGATATATCCCTATTCTTGATCCAAAGTATTTTGGATATGATTTGACAGCAATAATAACTATTCGAATTTCACATGGTAAGCTTATCGAAACCCAGGAAAAAATTGCTGAAGATCCTCATGTATTTGCAATTTATGACGTAACAGGACAATGGGATTCAATGGTAGGTGCACGTTTTAAAAATACGGAAGATTTGAATAAGTTTACTAAAAATCTTCTTACTGTAAAATATGTGGAAAGAACGATTACTCACATAGTGCTGAATGTGGTTAAAGATGAGCGAAGAATCATCATCTAAAATGGGTCATCTAAAATGGGGTCGGGCCACGCTAACTTATTGATTTAAAATAAATAACCTCCTTTTTTCCCCTAAAATTAGGGCTTAAACATGCCTTTTTAGGGGCAAAATAAGCCTTCTAAGACCTATCCGCCTTCGATACATCCAGGCTAGAAGAAGAATGTGAAAAATCACCTACATTATTTGTTGTTTACGGAACTTCACTCTTATCATCGCATTTGATGAGGTAGCGTCCTCTTTTTGGGTTAAAAACCAAAGTCAAAAAATCACCCCAAAAATCATTCCAGACGGCGATTTACTGTTACCTGAGTTTATTTCATTATTGACTAGAATGAATTACTCCCAGTCTATAGCTAAAAGGCAGTCAAAATTTGTGTTAAAGGAAAGAGAAACAGGGGTAAAAGGAAAAGGCTAATATAAAAATCTGGCTCAAGAGAAAATAGAAATGATTATTCCCATCGGTCATGAAAGCGACAGCGTCCGCAGATTGCCATGGATAACCTTCATCATCATGGCAACCTGTTTCATCGTACATATATTCATTTCGGGGGCAGTAAACAAAAAATTAGAAGTTGTCGAAAATACGGGAAAGGAACTCATTAGATATTATTTCGACCACCCCTACTTGGAGCTTGATACTGAAACTAAACAATTACTTTTCGGAAATCAATACTCTCAAATCGAGAAAAGCCTCGATATCTATCGCTACCAGGTACCTCATGAATTCCGTCTTAATCAAGAAGAAGAACAAGAGAGATTAGATGAACTCTCTCAAAATTTTAAGAATTCTCTGAACGATACTCCCTACAGAAAATATGGCTTCATTCCAGCCAAAAGATCTTTCCTCGCTCTTCTAACTTACATGTTTATTCACGGTGGTTTGCTTCATTTGATCGGGAATCTGTTTCTCCTGTATTTGACCGGTCCTTTCATCGAAGATGTCTGGGGAAGGCCGATCTATGCAGCTTTTTATGTGTTAATGGGAATTAGTTCCGGTTTCATGTTTGCCCAGCACTATCCCCATTTCACAGGACCATTGATCGGAGCGTCAGGTGCCATTGCTGGTATCATGGGAGCTTTTCTCGTCCGATACTGGAGGACCAAAATCACCTTTTTCTATTTTTTCTTCTTCTTCTTGATTCGGGGAACCTTCAAAGCTCCGGCCTGGTTGATGCTGCCGTTATGGCTCGTTTTAGAATTTTTCAATGCCCAAATCATGGACTCGCTCAATGCCGAAGGAGGCGGCGGTGTGGCCCATTGGGTCCATGTTTGGGGATTTATATTCGGCGCTGTGGTGGCCCTCGGGATGAAGCATTTCAAGGTAGAAGAAAAACATATTCATCCCAAGATTGAAGCCCAAATTGATACATTGAGCGAAGGATACAAAGTGCTCGATGAAGCTATAACAAGAGAAAGTGAAGGCAATTTAGAGGGAGCCTACACCCTCCTCCTTGAGGCAGCCAGAAAAAATTCCGTGGAACGTGGAGTTGTAGAGGGCTTATGGAGTATGGGAGTTAAGATGGGGAGGGAAGAAGAAGCGGCCAAATATTACGTCAGGTTGATAGAGAATGAGATAAAACGTAATAAAATGGACCTGGCTTTGGACCATTTCCGGGATTTGAAAGCCAAGGTACCCCAAGCCTCTGTCAGTCTTCCTTGTAAGATAATGATGCTGCAGCATTTGAAAGAGATCAAAGAATTTAACGAAGCAGCAGAATTGACGCGTGAACTTCTCGGGGAAGTCAACCTGAATTTATCTCCGGGCTTATTGCTGAATTTTGCAAATGCGGCTCTGGTTCTCAGCCCTTCCATAGCCGAAAGAGTGGTAGAACTCTGCCTCCAGCATCCAGAGATTCCCGGAGACCAAAAAGATAAATTAAAGTTTAAGTTTGATGAATTGTATAAAAAACCCCCAACGAGCATCCCAGTCAGCGGTGAGGAACAGATAATATCTGAGTCCGAAAGCTAGTTGGGGGTTAACCTTACCGTTATGGTGAGATCATATCATTATTTGATGGCCGGACCAAGTAAGCTTATAGATTTATAATAAATAACCTTCCTTTTTCCCCTCAAATCAATGCCTAACCAACCTTTTTACTTGGTTTTGCGTCTTCTCTATTGAAGAAATGAAATAGAACTGTGAGGTGGAAGCATGAAGAAAATCATTTTATTCAGCCTTTTGGGAGTCATCATCGTCCTTTCTGGTTTGATTCTAGTTGTGGGCAGAGGAGAGGAACCGCAGTATCCATACATGCACAGAGACCCTTCCACGTCTGATCCGTTTTCCCTTATTTCGAAAGAGGAGCTGATAGAGGACGTCGATCACTATCTCTCTCTCATCGACCAGATCCATGGAGATCCCTACCGCCAGGTGACAAAACAAGCGCTCTTGGAGAAAGCCGAGGAGGTCAAGAGCCGCATCCGCACCCTGGAATCAGAGAAGATAAAGCTTGTCGATGCCTATTTCTACCTCCAGGAAGTGGCTGCTTACATGCAGGACGAGCACACCATGGTCTGGTTCCTCGATACCTGGTACAAGCACTTTCCGGAGAAATTTCCGCTGGCCATAAGGATCTATGACGGGAACGTGTACGTAGTTCGGGACCTGAGTCCAGCAGGCATTCCTGTGTATGCAGAGCTTTTGAGCGTCAATGGAAAGCCAGCCGGTGAGATGATTGACGAGTGCTGGAAGTTCGTGAGCCAGACGCTTCCTCATTACAAGCGGCAAATAGCCGAGGAGACTTTCGGGACCTGGCTCCAGACTTATTTCAAGAGTAAGCCGCCGTGGCAAGTCGAGTACCAGTATGCACGTCAGGAGAAGGTAATCGAGGTGCCGGCCATCAGTGGCGAAGAATTCAGAGAGAAGGCCGAGCAGGATAGCATGTATAGCGAATCTTCTCTGGAAGTTAACGGTGAAGTAGTCCCTTTTCTGAAGATTCCTAAGTTTTACTACGAGGATAGAAATGCCTACGATAAATTCATGGATGATTTCTTTAACACACATAAGGACAAAAAAACCATTGTCATCGACATTCGGCGCAACCCGGGAGGAGATGGAAGGTGGGCCCTTGCTGTGCTCGATTATCTTGCAGATTCGCCCTACCTGCGGCACAGGCGGTTCGACTTCAAGATCAGCAAGCAGTTCGCCGATATAGCTCGTTTTTCCTTGCGCCATCAGTATTATGAGATGAAGTTCCCTCGGCTCCTCTGGTGGTTTCCGTTCTGGGACCTGATCGTCGATAATTACTGGCTAAACAAGGCGGAGAGCGCGAAGATTGGAGAGTATGCCGAAGAGCACGATGTTTACTGGGTACCGGACCCCAATAAATTGAAATACAAGGGAAAAGTGTACCTGCTCGTCTCCAACTACACAAACAGCGCTGCCGTGGTTTTTACTGCCATCTTTAAGCACCATGGAATGGGAACGATTGTCGGTCAGGAAACCGGAGGCCGGCAAGTGTTCTCGAGCGATGTCATCCCCATAGAGATGCCAAAATCGACACTGAAAGTGTTTATTCCTGTGGCAATTCTAGCTCTGGCCGGGGACAATCCTGACAGGGGGATTCTCCCCGATGTCGAAGTGGAGTATACGTTCGAGGATTACAAGAGCAACAAGGACAAAGACCTGGAAAAAGTCAAGGAATTGATCCTCCAAGACCAGCAACGCAGATAAAAGGGGCTCAGGTCTCACTTGATTACATTTAACGCCAAAATAAGTTCCTGGTTCAGCAAACCTCCGGATTATAAAAATTATCATATTTGTTGATTGCAACGTAGTACTGAAATTGATAGGATATTGCATTGATCACGAATCCGGAGCCATAGGCTCCTTGGATTGAGGTGGCAGTTATGACAATCGAAGCGCAGATTAACAAATTGAGCCTTAGTGTCGAAGATTTTACACGATGTGTGGCTTCACTGAATGAGGAGTTGTTCCTCAAGAAGCTTAATGACTGGTCACCGAGAGACATTTTGGCTCATTTGATTGGCTGGAACCGTTATATCATAGAAGGAAGCAAGCAGATAAAGAGAAAAGAACTCCCCTTTTATGATATTGATCCTGGAGAGAGTTATAGCAAGGTGAACGCTGTTCTCGTTCGCCAGTACTCTTCCAGGGATAGACAAGAACTGCTTGATGAACTTCAGGTCTCAACTAAAGAGTTGCAACAATTCCTAAGTTCACTGGATTCCATCGAATGGGAACGTGACTACGGGGTGAGGCACAAAGGGGCTACCATAACCATTCAAAATACTGTCGATGAACTCATTGAAGATTATGACATACACAGAGAGCAAATCACTGAATGGGCAAAGAGACAAGAGGTCAAATAGAAACGCTTTTGGCGGTCACTCATCCCACTCAGTTCCATTTCACCTCTATTGACCAGGTTATTTTGCGTATGATATGTTTGCTTGAAAATATTAGACAGAGATCAGGAAAGCATGATGATTATTCGGCCTGAAAAGACAAAAGACTATACAGCTATTCACGAGATAAATGAGCTCGCTTTTGGTGGAAAAGCCGAGGCCGAACTCATCGCAGCCTTACGGAAATCTGATAGCTTTATCCCTGAATTATCTCTTGTCGCCATCCAAAAAGGAGAGATCATCGGGCATATTCTGTTTAGCCCGATCATTATTAAATCGAAAGAGCGGGTCATTTCGGCCCTGGCGCTCGCTCCGATGGCAGTCCATCCGAAGTTTCAAAATAAGGGTGTTGGTGCAAAACTCATCTACCGGGGTCTTGAGGACTGCCGACGCCTGGGATATAAAATCGTTGTCGTTATCGGGCATCCCGAATATTATCCGCGATTTGGATTTCTTCCTGCCCGAGAGAAGGGATTGGATGTTGCCTTTCCGGTACCGGATGAGGCCTTCATGGTATTGGAATTGGTTCCCAGTGCACTCGATGTGACTCAAGGAGAGATTATATATCCACCCGAGTTCCAGGAAGCGAGCTAAAAGCTAAGGAAAGGCTTATCCCAAACAATCACAATCTATAACAATTGGAAAATGTCGCTAAATAATTAATTTCGCGCCCTTGAATTTCTATCCGATAGAAAGATTGGTCGTCCTTACAAGGTATGTGATAGAAAAAAACGTCTTCGCAGAAATCAAATTATCAGGAAGGCATTGCATGTCAACTTCTATACTACGCATCGTGATTGCAGTTATCCTCCCGGATCTGAAACAGCTCTTCGACAGGAACTCCGAGAACCCTTGCCAGCTTTAATGCCAGATGAGTGGAGGGCACATATTTCCCTTTTTCCACGGTATTGATTGTTTTTCGCGTCACTCCAACCATCTGCGCCAACTGTTCCTGGGTCAGGTCTTTCTTTGCCCGCTGAACTTTCAATGTATTTTTAAGAATTTTGTCAGGCATGGTATCACTTATCCAATAGATATACCGTGATATTATAAGAACCAAATCCCACCAGAAGGGCACCCGCCACTAGAAGCATTGGATCCTTGAGTAAATCAGCTAAAATAACATAAGCGGCAAGTAGGATAAATACGATCAGCGAGAAAAAACCGATTCTCAACGCTTTTAACTCATTCAATCGTACCAGCTCGTTGTATAGCGCTTCTTTTAAGACAGGATCTCTTCTGATTTTTCTTTCCACAATTAACAATCGGGCGGTAAAATATGCCATCACCGCAATGGCGAGCAAGGTGACTATCATGCTGCTTTTATAGAGAGTTCCCAATTTCAGTTCAAGCATTTTGATAAGAGTTCTCACTATCCAGGCGATGAAAAAAACTATAAATCCCAGGACAGAACCACCGCGATATTTTTTCCTCTTCCTGTCAAACATCTCAATTTGATTGGTCATTGTTTATCTCCTTACGTTTTAATATCATTTATCTAAATTAAAAATGCATTAACATTTTTGTAACCCTTGCTACCAATTTTGTAACCTTTATTACTCATAATATAACGTAAGTTTATCATTTTGTCAACCAATTTTTTTGTTTTTTTTGAACGAGTAAATCTTTTTTTGTCTCAGCGTTATGTAACATCAAAAAAAGACTTTTAAAACGGAGTAATAAAAATATCCTTCATTTCGTACTTTCAGGAATGCTTCCCCCTCGTTGACCGCATCTTTTCGAATGTGATATGTATATTACCCAATGCCAGCAGGTGGAGTTTGAAGCGAAGCGTGAGTGAGTTATGGCAGGGAACCCGAGGAATTTTTTATGAATAAAAAGGCCTCCAAAATAATCGTCATTTCTCTTGCTGTCCTGACCTTTTTAAAACTCGTTATCCATCTGGGAACAAACGCGTTTGCCGGCTACGGAATTTTTCGAGACGAACTCTACTATATCGCCTGCAGCAACAGGCTCGCCTTAGGGTACGTTGATCATCCTCCCCTTTCTGTTTACCTTCTTTCTCTAAGCCGCCTGATTTTCGGAGAATCTCTATTTGCTATCCGCTTGCTTCCAGCATTTGCAGCAGCTTTCACGGTACTTTTGACAGGTCTCCTCGTCCGAAAACTCGGCGGTGGGAAATCCGCTGTCATCCTTGCTGCCCTGGCCGTGATGCTTGCCCCAATACAATTGGGCATGAATACGGTCTATTCAATGAATTGCTTCGACATTCTCCTTTGGGCACTCTTAGCCTATATCGTTATCCTTATTGTAGAGGAAAATAAGCAGAAATGGTGGATTGTGCTGGGCATACTCATTGGGTTAGGCTTGCTGAATAAGATAGGAATGTTGTGGTTTGGATTCGGCTTCTTTCTTGGGCTTCTTTTAACAAAGCTTCGCAGATATCTGTTAACAAAATGGCCATGGATCGCTGGAGCACTGGCTTTTCTCCTATTTTCTCCGTTCATCATCTGGAACATAATACACGATTTTCCCCACTTAGAATTCATCAGGAATGCTAGAATACTTAAATATGCTGGAGTCAGTGCAAAAGATTTTATCTTTGGCCAGATATTACTGCAAAATCCTGTGGCTCTCCCTCTCTGGCTGGCAGGACTCTATTTTTTCTTCTTCCATAAAGACGGAAAAAAGTTCCGAATCCTTGGTATCATTTATACGGTTGCCTTTTTGATACTATTGATTAGTGGTCAGAGTAAGCCAGAATATTTGAGCCCTGCCTATCCGATGCTGTTTGCCGGCGGTGCTGTCCTTGTTGAAAGTTTGTTCAGCCGCAAATACTGTAGATGGCTGAAATTCGCTTTTCCTGCGGTAATCGCTATCAGCGGTATCCTTCTTGCCCCTCTCGCTCTGCCGATTCTTCCCGTGAAGAAATTCATCAAATACTCCTACTTCATTGGGATGGGTCCTTCGACTTACGAAAGCAAAGAACTGGCCCAGCTCCCTCAATTCTTTGCGGATATGTTCGGTTGGGAAAATATGGCTGCTACTGTGGCTCAGCTCTATCATTCCTTGCCGACAGAAGAGAAATCGAAAACTATCATCTTCGCCCGAAATTACGGAGAAGCTGGCGCGATCGAGTATTACAGGAAGAAATATGATCTTCCAACGGTAATTTCTTCGCACAACAATTACTGGCTATGGGGATATGGAGATGACGCTGCGGAGGTATACATCTTCTTGGGCGGAGAAAGGGATAACTACCTCCAAGATTTCTTCCAAGTGGAACAGGCTGCTATCATAAGGTGTGAGTATTGCATGCCTTATGAGAATAATCTTCCTGTTTATGTTTGCAGAAATAAAAAAATCAAGATAAGCGAACTATGGGAATCCATGAAGCATTATGAGTAGTGTTCTTCGCGTTGAAATTCTCCCTTCCCTAGAATACTAAGAAAGAAGCCGGCTCATTGATCTTTATCCATTGAATCAAACGAATCCGCCAGTGCGGCCCGCAAAACCATATTGGTCAATTGAGAGCGTGAATTGATATCAAGTTTCATAAAAATGTTTGACACATGCTTTTTTACGGTGAATATAGAAATGAATAAATCATCTTTGATCTCTTCGTTGGACTTGCCTGCTAAGATCAAATCCACGATTTCTTGCTCTCTTTTTGAAAGACCGTGTGTTTTATAGAAATTCTCTATTTTCTCTTTCGTTTCAGGTTTAAACAATACTTTCCTTTCCTGGTCTTTTAAAAGATAAGCGAGGAAAGGAATAGGAATTGCATTTAAAACAAGAAGATTCAAGGCCGATAACATTATCCAGATCTGAACCGGCAAAAACTGTATAAAAAGCTGATAAGTAAAGAAAATAATATATACGATACTGAAAATTCGTATTGTCCGAACTTGTGATTCTGCCTTCAGTTCTTTTGCGCCGATAAAAAGCAGGAAACTTGCGATAATAGAAATGATTGACAGTATTGAAGTAAAAATTTTATGAACGAGCAAAAAAGGCATTATTTTGGAAGATGAAGAGTAGAGCGCCGTAGAAAATCCATATGCCATTGAACCCACTATAATTATAAAAATTAATAGATTTCTTACTATTTTGCCGATATCTTTACCTATCAGGCTTCTTGTTAATATCAGATAAAAATAGGTTAGCAGGACGAAGAGAAAAAAACCGACGATGTTCGCGACAATAACTATCATTACTATGTGATAAGAATCTAAGAATAGCAGCATATTGGTCAGTGAATAATGCAGCGCCAGGTTCAAAAAAACAGATACATTAAGAACAATCAAGTATCTCAGGTATATTTTCAGGAAAAATAATTTATATTTACTATAAAGTCGGTGCACATACATGAAAGAAGCGATACCCATACCAAAGGCAAGAATGCTGAGTGATACTGTAAGATGTTGCATAGGCTAAGTTTATCATATTAAGAAATCGAGATACACGGCAAATAAAATCAGCAATACAACTAAAGTAGTATTTTCCAGAATACTACTCAGGCGTGATGTCTTAGGGTACTTCTCAATGTTAAATTCCCGGTAGAAATTAAAATTTGAGAGGTGAAATATGAAAAACAAAAAGGAAGTATTACTGAAAACTGGATGGCTTTTACTGGGATTAGTATTATTGTTCTTTTCAGGAGGCGATCAACCTGTAGGGCTGGCGGTATGGTTGGCTCCGGTGTTTATACTCCGTTTCTTCCGCGAAACCAGTGCTCTTAAGGCGTTCCTCATCGCCCTGCCCTGTATGGTAGCCGTGGAATTGATAGCCAATAGAGGCATGACTCCTTTCCCGTCCTTCAAAATCCTGCTGTTCTATACCACCCTAGGTGTTGCTTTCAGCCTTTTCCCTTACCTTCTTGACCGGATATTAAACCGCTCATTGCCCAGCGGGTTACGAATATTCCTCTTTCCTTCCCTGGCGATATCGATTTCATTTTTCCTAGGGTCATTTGGAACCTGGGGAGCTAAAGCAAACGGGATGGATGACCTTGCCCTGCTCCAGCTCGTTTCTGTGACCGGGATATCGGGGATCTTGTTTCTCATTTACTGGACCGCGGCCGTGGCTAATGAGATATGGGAGCATAGGGGTAATTGGAAAGTTGTCAGGAATCTGACCGCGACTTTTCTGATTGTGCTTTTACTTGTTTACAGTTACGGCTTTATCCGTTTACGCTCGGATTACCAACCAAGAAATTCTATGCTGGTCGCAGGAATTGTGCATGATCCATCCCTGAGGGATGAATTGATAAGTGCTTTTACGGTACTGGTTAGATCTGATCCCGAAAAGCCAGGTGAAACCGAGGATGTCAGGAATTCTATGAAAAAACTGTTCCACGAACTGCTGTCCGATTCAATCGCCTTGGCCAATTCCGGGTTTGAAATAGCAGTATGGTCTGAAGGGGCTGTTCTGCTTTTCGAGCAGGATGAAGAATCTATGATTAAGTTAGCCACTGAGAAAGCGCAGGAGAATGAAATCTATCTCGGCATTTCTGTCGCGGTTTATCAGAATAAGAGCCGCAGCAAAAAACCGGGCATTCAACCATTATTTAAGAACAAGCTCATTCTCATATCCCCAGAGGGAGATATAGAATGGGAGTATTCTAAAAGCATTCTTGTTCCAGGGATGGAAGCCGCGATTACCGTTCCCGGGGATAGGATTATGAAAATCAGCAGGTCAGACGCTAAAATCACCGGGGCAATCTGTTATGAAATGGACTTCCCGCATTATATCCGTCAATCCGCAAAGATGAATGCCGGCTTAATCCTCGCTCCTTCAAACGACTGGGAAGCGATAAAAAACACCCACGCCCGGATGGCACGCTTGAGAGCTATTGAAAATGGGATATCATTACTTAGGCCAGCGAACGGCGGAGTCTCGATCGCCACCGACCCTTACGGCCGCATACTTTCACAGGTGGATAATTATATTTGTAAAGGAGCGCCGCTCACCGCGGCGATGCCGATTGGCCCGGTTCCTACAATTTACTCAGCACTGGGAGATTATTTCAATTGGTTAGGCCTGATCCTATCCCTGAGCTGCGTGACTTTGAGCATCATTTTTCAGGTCAGAGAACGAAAGGAAAAAAAGGAATGAACTGTAAATTGTCAGAAAATGGGATATAATGTCCGGAATCCAAACTGAAGCGTTTCTTTAATGGACGAATCTCTTATGTCTCTTAATACTTCTTTTTCAAAGGCAGGTAGGCTCTCTTTCTGTTTCAGTTACCGTAATCTTAAACGGCATTATAAAAATTTTCTCAAAATAATCCTTGCCTCTGCCATACTCCAACCGTGCATTATGCGGATAGATACTCTCTATTGTCCACTGGCGACCTGGCTCATCGCCTTCCACAGTCACCTTTACAGATGATGCTCCTAGCTGCCCATCGAAATAAAGCTTGTAATTCCTGTATTTTGATCCCTCCACTTCAAACCACATGATTAAGCGAGTTTCCACTGGCGCTTCGAGGACTAGGTCCACCCGTATGGATGCATCTACGATTTGGGATGGTTCAAAGGGCAAATTAAGATTTGTATTGTTTGCTTCAAAATCAAGTGTAACTTTACGGTCGAATCCTGCATAGCGCATGTCAAGCCTGTAGTTCA
>Ga0209636_10006369_pt1 | contig 12054 bp, 11 predicted proteins | sample DeeMarSWOR152_54_FD_187464 | JGI IMG/M metagenome (GOLD analysis project Ga0209636, IMG submission 187464) | Marine sediment microbial communities from White Oak River estuary, North Carolina - WOR-1-52-54 (SPAdes) (version 2) | ecosystem: Environmental > Aquatic > Marine > Intertidal zone >...
TCGGTTTGAACAACTCGTACTGGAAATCCAAAATCATCAAGCATTTCACCTATGAATTTCACTGCATTTTTAGCAGTTTTTCTTGGATAAATGCGAAGTACTCTAAGTTTTGTACAATCGAGGGTTGCAGTAAATTGGTATTTTCTTGAGGCTACCTTTTTGACATCGATTTGTACTCGATCAACAGGCAGTGATTTAGTGTATTGATTAAAATTCCTTTTTCTTCGATAGCGCATCAATGGCTTTACATTGTGCTTTTTAAGAACCCTCTAGACTGTTGGTTTCGATAATACGATTTCATATTCTCTAAGAAGATGGGTGGATATTCTTTGTGGACCCCATTTCTGTTTCTTACGAAGCTCTAGAATAAGCTTTTCAACCGTTGGGATTACTTTTTGATTTCCAAAGGATCTTGGTATTTGAGGCAGATCTCTCAGACCTTTAATACTAAGACGCATATATCTATTGTACTAGCGATAGAAAATTGTTCTGGAAATATCAAATCTACGGCAAACCACTGAAATGGATTTATTGTTTTTTTGATAATAGTCAATCCATTTCTTTCTGAGTTTTATCTTTTTATCTTGGTTTATCATGTGAGGTTATTGTCATATCGGCCATATTTCTATAATGTTGAATGTATCGAATGTATTGAAACCTCACATATATTATTTTATAGCCGGATTTATATAATAGGTAAAAAATCAAATCAATTGAAATGATATAATTATAAGCCTTCTTGATGTAATATTTCGCTAGTTATCTTATCTCATTTTGTCGCTTAATTTTAATTGTTCCAAATTTTGTGACATATTTTAATTGATAGAATTACAGTTGGCCTTTAGTTTCCTAAACCGCAGGTCGTACGTTCGAGTCGTGTCTGCAGCAGTAAGCGTTCCCCTCGACTTATAATGAGTTGAGGGTTTTTTCATTTAATAATAAAACAATTATGCTTGAAAAATCATGTTTTGATAAATAATATATGAGCATGGATAAAGAAAAGATATTTAAATTACTTCAAGACGATATGAGGACTATTAAGCAATTTGGAGTCTCAAGTATTGGACTTTTCGGGTCATACGTCCAGTATCGAGACAATAAAGCAAGCGATATAGACATTTTAATACACTTTCAGAAAGGGAAAAATCATTTGATAATTACATGGATCTCAAGTTTTTTTTGGAAGAACCTTTAGAAGGTCACAAGGTAGATCTCGTAATTGATGATGCATTAAAGCCCGCTTTAAAAGAGAGTATCCTGGAAACTGTAGAATATGCAACGTGATTACTCCGTTTACCTCAATGATATTTTAAGATAAATTGTGCTGATTGAAGAATACATTAAAGAGTATTCATTTGAACAATTCGTATCTGATAGAAAAACGGTTGATGTTGTTATTCGCAATCTTGAAATAATCGGTGAAGCTTCAAAGAAAATCCCGGAAGATATAAGGTCATTATGGCCAGAAGTGGCATGGCGAAAAATCTCTGGTACAAGAGATATACTCATCCATGCATACTTTGAAGTTGATTTAGAGATTGTTTGGAATATTGTGCAAACAAAACTGCCTGATTTGAAATCGACTATTCAGAATATACTTGATAAGGATGGAGATTGAGCGTCTTTTTTGAGGAGAATCATCAATGACTTCGGACAGGAGCGCGCAGATCATTGAAAAGGCTAAGGAAATGGGAGCTACAATGGCAGGTATCGCGAGTGTTGAACTCCTTAAGAAATCACCCTCCCATGGTATCTTTAAAAAAATCGGTATGGAAATAGTCAAAGTTGGTTCTGATCTGGAGTTGGCAGATTTCACTGAAATAAAATGGCCTCCAGAAGCCAAATCAGCTCTGGTTATCGCAGTTTCGCATCCGCAGGATAAGCCTGAACTTGATTGGTGGGATGCCAAAGGCTCTCCAGGAAACCGCATTCTGATAAGGATCAATAGAGAACTGTCTATTTGGATTGAAAAGGAATTCGGTATTAAAACACATAAAATGCCTTACTCTGTCAAGACGGGTGGAATATACCTCAAGGATACGGCGGTGTTGGGTGGACTTGGGTGTATCGGTAGAAATAATCTGCTTGTTACCCCAGAACTCGGGTCTAAAGTTCGTCTTCGCGCAATGCTGCTTGAAGACGAGTTGACGCCTACCGGTCCCATCGCTTTTGATCCATGTGACGGCTGTGAAGAATTCTGTAGAAAGTCGTGCCCCCAGAATGCCTATGGAAAGACCGTATTTTCATCGAATGAACTGAGAATGGTCAGTCTTCCCGGACGGGACGGCAGTTTTAGTAGGGCCAAGTGTCTGATCCAGATGGATAAAGATAACGAGGATTCTGAAATAGATTATAGTAAAATGGTGCAGTTTGCTTGGGACACTGAGGAGATACCCCAAACAGAAAAACACGCCAAGTACTGTCGGCAATGTGAACTGGTCTGTCCTATAGGGAATTGAAAGACATGCTGCAATGTACCATTCATACAATTAACCTCTCGTAGTACAATGAACTCTGGGCTAAGAGATTATCTTGGGGGCGGTTTCGTTCACTCAGGGAGGTGTCTTTGCTCAGGGTTGCTATAGTTAAATTATTCAAGCATTGATAATTGCGCTAACCTTCACATAGGAGAACCTGACCGGTTCGTGCCCTAAAACCTCTATAATTTGTAACACTATTGTAATGATTTAATAACTTCTCAGTTATATTCCGTTATACTGTGTGGAATCTGGTATTTCTTTAATTCTCTGTCAGCTTTATAATTGAATATAACTGAGTTTAATGGAGTATAACCGAGTCTAGAAGGATAATCGATTTTCTAAACCGTGGGTCGTACGTTCGAGTCATGTCTGGATCAACGAAATAAGTCCTTGACGTGAAATGAGACAAGGACTTTTTCTTTTTTCCCAATTATTGAGTGTGAACTAACATAATGTGCAATAAAATAAATCCCTTGTAATTCAATTTCTAAGGATAAAATCTATAGGTTATTATAATTATGTAAAAAATTTAAAATTTATATTGACATTCCTATTTATTTCTATATATGATGATTTCTCCATTGATCAAAATAATCTCCGTGATTCAGGCCTGCAGAGTATGTGGTTGTTTATATAATGGTAAAATCCAGACCGCAGCCATCTTGACAACGGATGTAAAAAGGATGTGGAGGGCAGCGAGGCGTGTACTTGGAGCCACCCTGTATCAACACTACTATTGCTTGCCCCTCCGATGTGAGAGATCTCCTTTGGATAATTGAATGGTAATGGCCAACCCAAGATGGGTGACATGGTTAAAAAGCTACTCGAGGGAATAAACGTATCTCGGGCTTCATAAGTTCTGGAGGACTGCAATGAGCAAAACTGGAACCGCATTCGAAAGGAGAAACGACCTAGACTGGCTGAGGATTCTTGCAGTACTCCTTCTCATTCCTTTTCACACTGCAAGAATCTTCGACACCCTTGATCCCTTCTACGTTAAAAACACCGATCTCAGTACCTGGCTGACATACATCGTCATTATCTTCCTGAACAAGTGGCACATGCCGCTCCTGTTCCTTGTCGCGGGAGCGTCAACGTGGTACGCAATGAGATCGCGTAGTGGCGGCCAATATATAATTGAAAGACTGAAACGCCTGATGATCCCCTTCGTCTTCGGGACGCTGGTCATTGTTCCGCCACAGATGTACTTTGCATTGTTGTACCGTTCGAGCACATCGGCCTCCTACCTGGGGTATTATCACATGTTTTTTCAGCTGCGCCCGCCAGGCATGCCGGACTACACAGGTGTAGGCTTCACGTGGGGCCATTTGTGGTTCATCTTAAACCTGTTTGTGATCTCCCTGATAGCCCTGCCCCTGTTCCTCTCGCTCAAGACGAAGACCGGGCAGAACATGACTTCGGGGTTGGCTGATTTCCTGCAGAGGGGCCCGGCGATCCTCTTGCTGGCCTTACCGTTTCCGTTCGTATTCCTCCTCCCCGAAGTTGATGGTAAACCATTTTTCATGTACATGATGGCATTCGTCTATGGATTCGTGCTGATGTCAGATGCCAGGTATCAGCGGGCCTTAGAAAGGAACAGATGGGTGGCGCTGATTCTGGGTATTGCCTGTACGTCGGTCAGCTATGTGGCCTTGCTCTCGGGAGTCCGGTTCGAGGACTTCTCGCTTGGATTCATCTTGCTTGGCCTCGTTAACAGCTTCAACACCTGGTTCTGGCTCATGGCTATCCTGGCATTCGGGCAGAAATATCTGAACGTCGACAACAAACTGCTTCGCTATGCCCGGGGCGCGGCATACCCCTTCTACGTGCTCCATCAGACCGTAATTGTGGCCATCGGTTTTTATGTAGTGCAGTGGAAAGCAGACGTGTTACTGAAGTTCCTAGTTATCGCCATCGGCTCGCTGGTTGGGACCATTGGACTGTACGACCTGCTTGTCAGGAGAACCAATGTGACAAGATTCCTGTTCGGGATGAAATCAAAGGCGCGAAGGCCCTTGCATCAGGTAATCTCGACATCGTTCGGAAGAGGTGGTTGAAACAGTCATGATTTGCTCGACATATGAATATACTTCAATTTCCACAAGCTTAAAAAATATCCCCTGCCACAGCGTTTATTGTTCCGGCCTGAACGACCTATCTCTTTATTCCGATAACTTTTCCTCTGGGTAACGAATGAGATTGGTAAGTCTGGAAACATTTACGAGTATATTTATTCATATCACGGTTACTCCACTGAAATAGATTCAGACGCTTTTTTAGGAGTGACTACCGCAGGGTAAAATCCATTAGGTGATTCGCCAGTAACTACGTATACTACGGAGTAACCAGCTCTTATCGCTTAATTTGGGGAATAACTGCAAAACGAATTTTTTAATCTACTCAATTTCTCTTCTGGGCGTACATGAAAACCAGATAAAACATCCTCACATAAAAACCATTTTTCCAAATAGATTACAATTATGCCAATTAAAAAGTTTTTAAGCTAACATTATTGTAATATTATTAATTTACAGATATAATGCATTTATGTCTTGTTTTTACATCCTTGTCAAAACAAAGTAAGGAGGTATCATATGCCCAAGTATCTCTTTCAAGGTTCCTATATTGGCGAAGGTTTGAAAGGACTTCTCAAAGAAGGTGGTTCAAAACGACGGGAGACTGTTGAACAGACTGTAAAAGGGATGGGTGGCACACTGGAAGGATTCTACTATGCCTTTGGTGATGACGATGTTTTCGTTATAGTAGATTTGCCCGACAATGTAAGCACTGCCGCACTCGCTCTTCTGGTCAACGCCAGTGGAGCAGTCAAGGTTAAGACTATTGTTCTCCTCACTCCCGAAGAGGTCGACCAAGCTACAAGAAAGAGTGTCGAATATCGTCCGCCTGGACAGTAGTGGGACCCTTAAGCCTAAGCAGACGCAATGGACTTTCCTACTGAAATAGATCCTGAACATCCTCGTTATTGTATCTATTACCGTCAGTAGAATGTCTTAATTTTTGATGTAATAAAAGTGGTGAAATCTTACATCGATCTAAGAATGATTTAATAAAGTATTAAAAAGAGGGAGGTATGGGAATAAGGCACATGAAAGCCGTTAAACAGCTTTTAAAAGACGTGCCGACAGATGGCCCCCCCAGAACTTGTAAAGAAAGCCCAAGAAACGGCATTAAGGCAAGCTGCAGATATAGCAAGGTTAAAGCTTGAGTTCGGACGCCTTGATTCAAATAATTATATTGCAACACTTAGTGCTATTCAATATTACATGGAGAGATACAAAATTGAAATAGATTGGGCACAATGGAATAAACGATACTATTTGTTTGAAGAGCCGCTTGAATATCAGGAAAAGGAGGAGATTATGGGAAAGGATAAACCAGACGAGTTGGATATAATGTCAGCGCTTTATAATCTTGCTATTTATGAAGCAAGTAAAGATATAAGTTGATGTAATAAAACTATAAAAATATTAAATCGAGTATTGAAGGGATTGAGGTCCCAGTATAAACCATATCACCTAAGGGGATTAATTATGGATGATTATGTATTTCGACATATCAAAGTGTATGAACTACGATCTACTGATGATAGTTCAACAAGAATTTCTGCGGATATACCGCATACTGTTTTTGATGTTATGTCAAAGGATAAGGTGCTTGAATTTTTCCGAAAGGAGCCAGGGGCAGACACAATTGAATACCTTTTTAGTATTAACTACCATGTAGAAGAAGAGATTTTATGTGTGACATATCATAACAGTAATGAAAATTTATTAAACCTCCGTAGAGATCGGTTAATAGAATTTGATAAAAAGATAGATGAGCTGAAAAGAGAGCAACAATAGGGAAATTTCCTCTATTGAATTTCATGTCAACAAAAAATAGGATGATTATTAAGGAATAATGGAGGTAAATATGGAAATAGAAAAAAGCGCAGGAAAAGATAACAACTTTGAGATCAAAGACAATGATGTGGTGATAGGTACATCGGAGGGCTACGTTGTCATTGATCCAACCACTTGGATTGTAACTGCATGGAAGATGTCGCCAGAGATGACGGCCAGATTGGAGAATGATGGTTTCGATAACATCCTCAAAGAAAAAGGGGATACCGGAGCATGGGGCCTCATTAAGAAATTGAAAGCCGAGGACAAAGTATCTTGGATGTATATGACATTAGGTGCACATCGTCACATCATAGGGAAAGATGCCTCGGGAAAGCCCTTTGACGTGGATCTTCAAAGCCAAGACTAAAAAAACCTTGCATTAATTCATGGGAGGGTGAATGCAAAAAATCACAGTAGCCAATCATATGGTCGATTTAATAAAATCGACGAAATATTATATTGCAAGATGTGACTGAACCAATGGAATCATTTATTACTAGAGAGGAGTCAAAAAAATACATGACATGAAAGTATAAAAAGTTTATAATAAGTTAGGCCTACCTTTTATCCTCTCTAAGGGTAGTCCGGTAAAAAAACATCAGCCCGATTGTCGATAGGTAATCGGGTAATTTTTTTACACTGTTCTTGTATTGCTTTTTTGATTTATAATTAGTCGAAGAAAAGAAAAATATGATATAACTACAAATGGGGTTTATTAATCTAATCAATCTCACTTTTGGATTTACATGAAAAAATAGACAAAACATACCCACAGAAGAACCGGTTTTTACATTCTGTCAATAGGCTTATACATTTACGGGGAAAATCGGCGTATAGTTTTACGGTAAAATACCAAAGGTCGTGTACTATCAGGTACTTTATAAAGAAATTCGTACAACCAAGCGTATATTAAATACAATGGATAATCCTAAAAAAAGGAGGTGCAAGGATGAAAGCTCAAAAGAAAAAGCTCCCGCAACATGTGTTGCCCAGGGGATTTGCTGGTCGGATTACAGCCTTATTAATGGTGAAATTCCATAGAACGATATATGAGAATGTGTCCAAGGTGTTGGATTTAAAGCCCGAAGACGATCTCCTAGAAGTTGCATGTGGCAACGGACATTTCCTAAAGAAGTACGCATATCATGTGCACAGTGTTGCTGGTTTGGATCTTTCTGAACTTATGGTCAAGTTGGCTAAGAAAAAGCACAAAGATCGTGTTGCAGCGGGAACCGCAGAGTTCGTGCAGGGAAAAGCGGCACAACTTCCCTGGAAGGATAACAGGTTCAGCATTGTTATTACAATGGGAAGTTTCATTGGGTTTCAGAAGCCCTTAGATTCTTTGAAAGAAATGTGCCGAGTACTGCGTCCTGGGGGAAGAGCAGTCGTCAGCATAGAGTGGAACGCTGAAGACGGATTAGACCATGCAAAGAAGGTGGATAAATGGGGGATGGTGCTCTGGAAGGAAGATGACATACGATCTACGATGAAAGAAGCTGGATTTTCAGATGTATCTATCACTTATGAAAAGGAATATAAGATGCCCAAGATGATGATAGCCCGTGCAGTAAAAATAGAGTAAATTTATTGCATTATACTAAAAAGTATATTAAATTTTATCTAATTACAGATATTCTAAATTGGATAAAATTGGATCTGTAAATGACTGGTTTAAATCCTTTTCATTTTGGAGTAATTGTTTCTGGAGAAGATTTTTGTAACAGAGAGGCAGAAATCAATGAGATAGAGAAGGATATCAGAAATCATCAAAACAGTATTATTTATTCTCCGAGAAGGTATGGTAAGTCTTCTTTAATATTTGAAGTTTTTCGACGGCTTGCTGGGTACAAAAATATTATAACTGTATATGTAAATCTTTATTCAATGCTTACTGAGAGAGATTTTGTAGATCTGTATAACCGGGCACTTTTCAAGGCACTGACAAAGACCCCTCGCACTATTCTCGAACTGATTGGCCGGTACCTGAAATCTATCAGGCCAAAAGTAACTGTAAAACCTGACGGAGGATTCGATATTGGTATAGAGTATATGCCGGAGATTAATGAAGCCTTGGAAGATATTATGGCTGTTTCCCTTCGATATGCTGAAGAGACAGGAAAGACTATTTCTATAGCTTTTGATGAGTTTCAGCAGATTGTTTCTGTACAGAATACAACACTTGAGCGAAAAATAAGAAATATTGTTCAGGAACAGTCTGGTAAAATATCATATATCTTTTTAGGAAGTAAGCGACATGTAATGGAGGAGATGTTTTTTAATCCAAACCGGCCTTTTTACCGTGCAGCTAAACATATCCCTCTTACAAAAATTGAGCGAAGTAAGATGGTACCCTTCATTATTAAAAAGTTCTCTCAAACTGGAAAAAAAATATCAAATGAATGTTCTGAGCATATTGTCGATACTGTCGATAATCATCCTTACTATATTCAGCACCTCTGCCATAGCCTTTGGGACCTTTCAGGTTCAGAAATAGATATGGACACTATACATAGTGCTTTGTCCGATACACTGAGTCGTGAGTCAGCGGTTCTTACAGAGATATGGGATAGGCTTAAGCTTAACCAGCGCAAAGTAATGGTAGCCTTAGGCTTGAAGAAAGAGAAGGAAGGGATATATTCACAGGAAGTGCTTCATCGTTACAGGCTCCCACCTGTTTCCACTCTGCAGAAGGCCCTCCGGTCACTCCTTGAGCAAGAATTGATACATAAAGTAAATGGTGATTATCAGATAGAGGATGTATTTTTCAAGTTATGGATTAAAAATAATTACAACGTCTTGAGATAGAATCGCCAGAGTAAGCTGTCAATGATTACTGATAAATTATACAGGTAAATTGGTAGCTGGAACGGAGGTAGGTTACAGTTATCCTATATAGAAATTTCTATTGACAAATATTTAACCATTATTTAGTATGGAGGAAAATTATATATAGGAGGTTCGCTATGGCGTACGATGCCACCAAAATGGCTGATTGGCAGATAGCAGAAGATGCTGAAAAGAACATGCCCACACCGGAAGAATGGCGTGATAAATTGGGATTGGAAAAAGATGAAATTATGGCTTACGGCAGAATTGCCAAGCTTGATTTCATGAAGATCATCAATCGACTGGGCAAGAAGCCGGATGGGAAGTACATCGAGGTAACCGCAATAACTCCGACTCCTCTTGGAGAGGGTAAGACCACAACTGCAATGGGCCTGATTGAAGGATTTGGTAAGAGAAAAAAGAATGTGGGAGGAGCGATCAGGCAGCCTTCAGGTGGTCCCACCATGAATATCAAAGGGACAGCGGCTGGCGGAGGAAATTCGCTGTTGATTCCCATGACGGAGTTTTCCATGGGATTAACGGGTGATATTAATGACATCACCAATGCTCATAACCTCGCAATGGTCGCTCTTACCTCCCGAATGCAGCATGAGTTCAATTACAGCGATGAGCAGCTGGCAAAGAGGAAACTGAAACGCCTTGATATCGATCCCCGCAATATCGAAATGAGGTGGGCTATGGATTTCTGTGCCCAGGCTCTGAGAAACATTATCATCGGTATTGGTGGGAAGATGGATGGATTCATGATGGCATCAGGGTTCCAGATTACAGTGAGCTCTGAGCTCATGGCTATTCTCTCCATTGCCCGCGATCTCAAGGACCTGAGAGAGCGGATTGGAAATATAACAATAGCATACGATAAAAAGGGGAATCCCGTAACGGCAGATGGCCTAGAAGTTGGCGGAGCAATGACTGCCTGGATGCGAAATGCAATTAACCCGACTTTGGGATGTACGGTTGAGTATCAGCCATGTATGGTGCATGCAGGGCCATTTGCGAATATCGCTGTGGGGCAGTCCTCTATTATTGCTGACCGTGTTGGACTGAAGCTCTTCGATTATCACGTCACAGAGAGTGGATTTGCCGCTGATATCGGGTTTGAGAAGTTCTGGAATGTGAAATGCCGCCTAAGCGGACTACATCCCAATGTTTCGGTACTGACCGCAACAATTAGGGCACTGAAGATGCATGGTGGCGGGCCAAAGGTTGTGCCAGGGCATCCACTTCCTGAGGAATACACAAAGGAGAACCTTGGGCTTCTTGAAAAGGGCCTCGAGAATCTTGTCCACCACATTAAGGTTGTGCAGAAATCCGGTATCAAACCCGTGGTCTGCATCAATGCTTTTCATACTGACTCGAAAGATGAGATTGCCATGGTGAGAAAGTATACTGAGCAGGCAGGAGCTCGCTGTGCACTGAGCGAGCACTGGCTCAAAGGAGGCGATGGAGCGCTTGAGTTGACAGATGCAGTCATCGATGCCTGCGAAGAGAAGGTAGATTTCAAGTATCTCTACTCCCTTGATACACCGCTCAGGGAGCGTGTTGACCTGATTGCAAAAGAGGTATACGGGGCAAACGGTGTTTCCTGGGCTCCTCTTGCAGAAGAGAAAGCAAAGCGATTTGAGTCAAATTCTGACTTCAAAGACTATTATACAATGATGGTAAAAACACATCTGAGCCTCACCCATGATCCGGCAATAAAGGGTGTGCCCAAGGGGTGGACTCTCCCGATCAGAGACATTCTTCTGTTCTCAGGTGCAAAGTTCCTCTGCCCCATGGCTGGTACAATTAGCCTGATGCCAGGTACTTCGTCTGACCCGGCATATAGAAAGGTAGATGTGGATGTAAATACAGGGAAGGTTCAGGGGCTCTTCTGAGTTGATTTAAAGATTTCTACTTGTATATGGCCAGGCATTTGATGTAAAGCATATGCCTGGCTTTTTTAAGGAAAGGCAGTATGGTTTTCATTCTTGTGTCATTGAAAAAGGAAATCGATTTTTTTCTGGATATGCTGAAGGACTTAGAAAAAAAGAGGTCTTCGGGATTTGTATGCTATCAGGGAACACTGCACGAGAAGGAAGTTATTGTTATAAGGACCGGAATGGGTAAAAAAGAGATAGATCCTGAACTATTGCGCAGTTCTCGGTTTGTCATATCAACAGGTTTCTGTGGAGCACTTGTTCCTGAATTGAAAACAGGGGATGTTGTTCTATCAACAGAAGTTGTATATGGCGATGCTGAATACACTTCTAAGATTTATAGGGATGAAAGAATAAAGGAATTGATCCCCGAAAAAACTGATGTAGAAATTACTGCTGTTAGTGATTTATTAAAAATGTTTATTAAAAAAATCAGGAATAAAGATATTTCCACATACAGCGGAAGGACCATTACTGTAGAAAAAGCGATAAAGAGATCTAAAGAAAAGGCTCAACTCCACAGTGCAACAGGAGCAATTGCAGTAGATATGGAGGATTATTTCAGGCTAAAATTAGCTCAAAAAATAAATACTCATTTTTTAAGCGTTCGCTCAGTGCTCGATGAAGTTCAGGATGAGATACCGAGTTTTAAAAGCAGGTTTAAAATTGGCAGCGAACTTTACTCTCTTTTAAGAAATATCTCCTCTGCCCGGGTCAGTATTGCTCTTTCCCTTGAAAAAATACTTCCATCCTTACCCAATCTTTGAATAGTAATATAAAATGACATTTTATACTTAATTTTCAATATAGAAAGATATAAAATATCTGTTAAGCCAATATCGATTAGAACTCGAACCCTTCGGCTTTGGTGCCAGGGTCGGATTTGCTCTAAATTTTGATTAA
>Ga0209636_10006371_pt1 | contig 12052 bp, 15 predicted proteins | sample DeeMarSWOR152_54_FD_187464 | JGI IMG/M metagenome (GOLD analysis project Ga0209636, IMG submission 187464) | Marine sediment microbial communities from White Oak River estuary, North Carolina - WOR-1-52-54 (SPAdes) (version 2) | ecosystem: Environmental > Aquatic > Marine > Intertidal zone >...
CAGCTTTTTTGATCTGTTTACTTAATTTTGTTTCAGTTTCGGATTTTTCAAGTTCAGATGGTATATATTCTACGTCTAAAGGATTCAAATCAATAGAACACAATCTACCAAAAACCATCAGCTCGACCGTTATAAGATTCTTTTTGTGGCCAACTACTTGTCCTTGACCACCTACAAAAGGTCCATTCAAAACTTTCACCATACTTCCTATACTAATTTCTGGTAAGTCGGATTCTTCTGTTACTTTAATTTTCTCTAATTTTTTAATTAATGTTACTTCATTTTCTGTGAGTTTTTGAGGGAAGTCACTTCCTGGAGTTTTTAACAAATATCCTGCTTTCAAATCATACAACACATCTTCAATATGATTTCCGGTGTATTCAAAGTTTACAAAAACATAACCGGGATATAATGCTTTTTTTGCAACAGTCATACTTCCTTTAATTTTTCGGATCACTTCTTGTGTGGGTACCCAAAGAGCAAAATCAGCACATTCGGCTATTTCAAAAGCAGTTTGCACCGACGTAACTTTTTTTGGATTTCCCATGTAAATTATGTACCAAGCTTTTTCACTCATCCTTTACCCCTTAAATTGACTCCAATTGCTCAGATAAAGACAAAATCAATGGTTGTTCTAATTGAACAAACGAGTCTTTTCCCCTTTCTATCAAGAATTTATCTGGATCATATCCATTTGGCAATTTAATTGAAAAATATTGTAATCCAAAACTATTATACTTTTCAATTAACTTTTTTGTTCTATTTAAAAATTTCTCACCAGCAATATCTCCATCGGGGACAAATACAACTTTATCAACAAAACGCGACAACAAACAAAGTTGAACAACAGTCAAATTAGAACCTAACATTCCTACAACATTTTTAATACCTCTTTGATAAACAGACAAAACATCTATATTACCTTCTACAATATATACTTTCCTTTCTTCAAAACAAATTGGTAAAGTAACATTGAAACCATATAAATGTTTAGCTTTATCATATTCTGTATTATAATATTTTGGATCACCATCGTTCAATAATCTTCCTGACACTCCAATAATATTCCCATACAAATCACAAATAGGAAACAAAACACGATTCTTAAACATATCATTTAAATGTAAATCAGTCAAAGGAAACGAAGAAGGCATGTAAATAAATCCATTAGGATCACAATAACCTACCCAAAAGTTTTTTATTGTGTTTTCATTTAATTGTCTTTGTTGCTTCAAATATTTTTGAGCTTCAACAATCACTTTAATCCTCTCTGTAAACAGCTTCTGATGTTGCTGTTTCATTTACACTAACTTCATCAATTACAACCCTATGAACATCATCTTTGTCACAGTTTAAAACTTCTTGTGCTTTTTTAAATATTAAAGCTGCAATATTTTCTGCAGTTGCAGGTGTTTCAAGTATATAATGTTTATCTCGGCCTTTTTGATTTCTTAAAAATTTCAAAAGTGGTTTATCATAAGAAGAAACTAATGTTGCATGATCCAAATTTTTGTCTATCCAATTTTTGATCATTTTCATTTTATTGTAATCATACACCATTCCATAATGATCTAATACATGGCCCAATTTCAATTTAATTTTAATTTTTACTGTATAAGTGTGTCCATGTAAATTGCGACAATTGTCTTTGTATGTCACTATTCTCTTACCATCAAAACCAACTAATCGATGAGCAGCATCAAATTTAAATGTCTTTTCTACTGTTCTTGTTATCATTCTTAACTCCTTCTTTTGCAATTTTTCTTAAATATTTTTGTCGTTCTTTTGATTTAAGACTACGTATAACCAGTTTATTTACGTCTATAAACGTATTTCTCACCAAGTCAACAACTAATGTCCTCTTCATAAAATTTACTCCCGTTTTCTTTTATATTGCCTTGCAGTTGGTCTTCCATCATATTCCACAAAAAATTCATTATTTTCGTTTAATCTTAGTTTAGATAATCTTGCATAATAAGGTAGAGCATCCTCAATCCATTCCCAAATTCGAATAATCAAAACTTCAAGTGTTTGTGGTATTCCACTCCAACCTTTCACATCATTTAAACTTTTTCCATTTAATCTATCTAACACAGATTCCTTCACTAGTTCATCCAATTCTTTTTTATCAATAATTTTTCCTGTTTGGCCATTTAATGTTCCAGATGCACTTTCTACAAAAATATGCAAATCCCAATTTAAAGGAACAAGAATTGAACCAACTTCTTTTTTTATTTCTGTTTTGTAAGATTTTCCTAATAATAGTTTCATAATTTACATGCTGTACAATATTTGTCATTGCATCTTGGTGGAAGTTCTTTTGTTACAACATAACTCAACACATAATTTTGAATTGTTTTTATTCGTTCAATTAAAAAAGCAATTGTATTTTGATCTTGAAATATTTTAAATTCTTTTAAATCTTGATCATTTTTATTTTCGTACACAATAATTGCTCTAGGAATTCCAGTCATGAACATATATAAATGAACTTGTGCAATATAATCCCAACTAGGATGAGAAAGTGCTTGAAAATATTCTTGTTTCATGGATTTTAATTCAAAAATATAAGGCAATCTATCTTCTTCATTTAAAATAACAGCATCAGGAGCACCTCTCAACCAATATTCAGGATGTTGAATAGATATTTCAATAAAATCTTTTGTCACCCATCTCCCTCTTTCAAAAATCGTAACTTTGCAAGCAATTCCCATTCGTGGAATATAACTTCTTAGATATCTTTTATGAACTGAAATTCCATTATCAAATATCCTTTGCAATTTCGGAGGAATTTCTTCATCCGGTAACAATCGAAGAATTGACATTACTTGATGTCTTAAACACATCGTAACTTCAGAAGGCCTAATAACTTTAGATCTAGGCCATTGACTATTGTGTGATTTAAAATTTAAGTAGTCTGTTAACTTTCGTGTAAAAAATCCATCTTGACCAATTCTTACATCTTTAATAATCCTAATTTTTTCACTCATTATACAAATGGCCTCACATATTTATTAATAAAATCTGATGTAAATTGTTTTCCAACATCATATTCTTCTTTACAATCATCAAACCAATATCTATGGGGTAAAGTTTCATATTGTTGTTTATCTTTATACCCCAACATTTTAAAAGCAGAAAATCTAAATTGGCAACAGCCACATTTACCACAAACAACAATATTATCATCTACCAATTTAGGATAATAACAAGAACAAACATAATGAAAAGGAACACTCAAACCTAAACCAATTTTTACAATTTCATGTTTTATCAAATGTATAAGAGGAGCAGAAAATTTTACATTTGATTGCCAATTCAATGAATATTTTAAAACTTCGTCTATTGATTTAACAAAATCAGGAGTGTTATCTGGATAAACTGAATCCATTTGTTGTCCTCCAAAAGCTACTGTATCACAACCTTCTTTTTCTGCCAACCCACCAATAATCATTGCAAAAATCGCATTTCTGTTAGGTACATAAGACAATGTTGATTCAGCATCTAACATTTGTTGATTTGGATCGGCTTCTTTTTGATGAAGCAATTTTGATGCTTCTTTAAACAACCCAAAAATAGGTTTGGCATCATACACAACTAATTTTGCACCTAAATCTTTTGCAATATTTTCCACAGCGAATTGCTCAACTTCTTGAGCAGCTTGACCATAATTAAAATGTGTTAAAGTAACATCATATCCCAAATGTTTATAAACATATGCTGTTGTTACCGAATCTGTTCCTCCAGAACAAATCACCATCACTTTTTTATTTCTTTCCTTTCTATACAGAGAATGGATTTGAACAATTTTATGACTTTTTGTATCATATTCGTAACATGTATAAGGAAGAACTTCCTTAGCTTTTGCTTGTAAATGTTGTGGTAACATTTCTTTTAGTGATGTGACTATTAATGTATCATTTTCAAGAACAAAACACATCGGCATAAAATTCTTACCAAAATAGATTTTCTTGTTTATCTTGTCAACAGCAACTATTGAAAATGCCCCATCCAACATTTTCATACCTTCTACAACACCAGCAATATTAAACAGAGGACATAAAATTGCAGTATCAACAGTTGCTGAAGGATACAAACCAAATTGTTTAATCAATTCTTTGTCATTTGCCAACAAACCATTAAAAACAACGGCATATTGTTGTTCTGAAAATGGTTGTTGATTTCTAATATCAAATCCAGCTCCAGATTGGAACTCAGTCGTAGGAATTGCTCTTGTGTTAGCAATAAGAATGGTAGCACTCAACATTTGTTTTTCAAACATTTGTTGTTTATCAAGATACTCAACTACACCTGTTTGAGTTTTCTTTTGATATTGTTTAGCTCCATCTAATCCCCAGTAACCGAATCCATCTCGACCTCGTATTTCTAATTTCTTTAAAATTTCTAGTCGAGTATTAAAATTAACTCCGTCGAATCCGACAACTCCACACATATTATTCCTCCATTATTTATTCATAAATTTGTTAAACCAACCGGAATCAAATTGATTTGTTAATATATTCAAAAGTTCGTCTTGTTTAAAAATGAACTCTTCTTGTTCTCCCTTTTCATTTTGAAGAACAACTTTTAAATCTTCGTTATTATTTGTACTAATGAATCGTATCATTGATTTCTTTTTATTTTTTAACCATATTGTAACAATACCAATTCCTCTCATAAACATTATTTCCTCCCTCTCGCCCAAAGTTTCATTTGTTTAATATTATACTCAATTAATTTTATCGCATCTTCAGTTGGTTGTACATCAAAATAATTTTTAGGGCGTTTGTTCTTTTTGTTGGCCAAAAATTCCGTTTCCGTAATTTTTCTTCCCATCAATCCTTCAACAAAAGGAATACTTGTATCCATAGTTTTAACTTGAGGTATTGAAGATTGATAGTATAATTCTAAAGGATCTGAACTTCCCAACAAATGATGCCATTTATAACGAAGTTCACCCATATCTAAAAGTTTCTCAAATAAATAAATACGTTTCCACATTTGTTGACGAGTTAATGAACAATCAAAATCAACAACATAACCAGGAATATCAAATTCAATATCATAAGTAGCTCCAATTATCTCAATTTCTTTCATATCAGCAAAAGTACAATAACAATGATACCATTCATCCCAATCTTTTCCTTGAGCCACAGCCATTAGTCTTGGCATTTTACAAAATTTCTTCCCATTTACATCCAATGTACTTTGTATTCGAACCCAATCAATAAATTCGTTTGTTTTTTTAATAGATTCTAAACCATTTCCAAATACATCAGGACAAACAAGAACAACCATATCTTTTCTTTCAAATTTCAAATACACGTTCCAAATTCTTTCAGGACTCACAGATTTTCCTAATTCAAACACACTATTGTCTAAAATGACCAAACGTCCTTTTTTATTTTGGTTCAAATAAAATTCTAAGTATTCATTACTCTGTTCAGCCATATGAGTCAAACAAAATTCATAATTAAACAAATTTCCATGAGTGTTTAAACATATGTTTGGCATTTCAGTCGCTAACCGAATCATAATTGTACCTCCATATCAGTAGTTATTACTTCAACTATTTGAACCATTTCTTTTACAATTTCTTCAATTGGACGACTTCCATTTATTTTAAAAACATTCCAAACTCCATTTGGTTTTGAATATTCCAAAATAAATTTATTGTATCTCTCTCTTACTTTATCTGTAAATGTTAAATCAGGTTTGTCTTCGTGTTTTCTAAATCGTTCAAAACGATCTACAATTACGTCGTTTGATACATCAAAAATAAAAGTTACATCTGGAATGAAAAATCTTCTGCAAAGAAGTTGCATAAAATCAACCATAAATGTATTGAACCTGTCATTAGGAAGTTCATTATATGCATAGCATGAAGGAATATAACGATCGACCAACACAATTTTACCTTCTTCGACTTGCGGTTTAATATTTTTGTAATAATTGTTTACTTCATATGCTAAATATTGTACATATCTGTTGTTAGAATTATAAATGTCATACCATTTGGGGTCAAAAGAATTTTTGAAATCTGAAGTTGAAATTGAAGGTACAACAACAACTTCTTTTCCCAATTCTTCATAATATTTTTTAAGATGTTCTAAAGTATATGATTTTCCAGCACCATCGATGCCCTCAAAATCAATAGCTATGCCTTTCATCTTCCTCTCCTTACATTTTGCCCCTATTTGTTTGATACCATCTTCCACCTTTTTTTGAAATTTCAATAATACATTGTACGTTATGTGGATGAATTGATTCAAAGTTTTTCACACGACATCGAGCCCATTGTACTTTGTCCATTTGTTTAATTTTAACCATCACATCTCTTGCAATATCTTCAACATATTTTGGATTACCATAACCTTGTTCTGTTACCCATTTTTCATCTGGCCTTTTCAATAATGGATACAATTCTGCACTTCCAGCTTTTTCACAAATATCAATTTGATCTTCTAACCACAATCCCGGTTGTGGTGGACTTGTTCTTACTTGAAGAGACACTAAACCTCTTTGTGCATGTGCTCCTCTTCCAATATTTTTTTCTTTGTCAACTAAACTCATTTCTTTTGAACAAGGGCAATAACTTGCAACCAAAACATTAGTTTCAGTTGTAAAGTAAAATTTACTTTTTAAAATTTGACCTATAAACCTACAATTATGAGATGTAATATGAGGTTTTTTTGTTGCTGGAGTACTTTTAGGCATAAAATAGTCAAATTCAGCATCAATATACACATCATCACTTCCTAATTTTCTAGCTAATGACCTAAGTAATTTCTCAAAAGTATCACCCGAAATTGGATCTGTTTTCCAATTGGATAATAATTCTTCGATAAAGCGTGACATATTTGTTCCTTTTACATTTTTTAACAAAGAACCATACATACCAATTGCAGCATGAACTTCCTGTTGTCCTCCTATTTTTTGTTTAACAATGAGAGGAAATTTAACGTCACTCACTCCAACTCTATTAATTCGAATTCCTCTTCTTTCAGGATATTTATGTACGTCTACAAGTTGATTACCATTTGTTGGAAAAGGTTCACAAATCCCCTCGTCACAAGATGTAATTGAATTAATTTCTAATTTAGATTCTTTTTGGTTATTAATTTCCTGTTGATCCATGTCCTCTCAAACCCCTTTCACTTGAATTTAAATTTTGAACTTCAGTCAATTTTACTTCTGGTACTGGCAAAAACAAAAGTTGACAAACTTTATCTCCTTTTCTAATATAATGTCCTTCTTTACCGTGATTAAATAACCACACACTTATTTCATTCCTATATCCACTATCTATAATTCCCAAATGACATTTCAAACATTTTTTACCATATGAAGATCTCGTATGTATTTGTGTTTGCCATCCAACTGGAACTTCTAAAGAAATACCAGTTTTAACTTCTCTCATTTCTCCTGCTGGAATATAAACTTCCACAACAGAATAAACGTCCCAACCAGCATCACCTTTATAAGCTTGTGTTGGAAGTTTTACATCAGGAGAAAGACGTTTTACTTTTACATCTATTGATCTTTCTTGTTTATACATGAACTAACTCCCTTATTTGCTCAAAGGTAACTTTTTGTTTATCATTTTCATTTATTTTATACCATATTTTATTTTCAAATTCAAAAGAAGATAACATTCCCCATCTAGTACCTACTTTAAATTCAGCTATCATTGGTACATTTACAACTTCTGTTGGTCTTTCCATTTCTTCTTTAATTATATTCAAACTTTTTTCTAACTCATTTTCAGGAATTTCATAAATCAAAGAGTCGTGTATTAACAAACATAAAATACCTGACAAATTTTCTTTTTCAAATCTCATTTTGATTCTATTTGCTGAATTACAATTCATATCAGAAGCAGCAGATTGAATAGGACTGTTAACAGCTTGTCTTTCAGCTTCAGCTTGTATTCCAAATTCAAGGCTATTAATACCTGGTAATCTTCTTAGCCTTCCAAAAACATTTCTTACTTGTCCATATATTTTGGCTGTTTTAATAGCTTCTCTCAACCAAGCTTCAGCTCTAGGGTATCTACCAAAAAAGACTTTGATAATTCTTTTTGCTTCATCTTCTGTAAGACCAAACTCTTCAGCAAGACTTTTTGTACCACGACCATACATCAAACCAAACACCACATTTTTTGCTTGTTGTCGTTGTTGTTTTGTAACTTCTGTAATTGGAATACTCAACACATTTGAAGCTGTTAATTTGTGAATATCAACTCCCGAACGGATGTCTTTTAACATTTGTTCATCTTGTGAATAATTAGCCCAATGTCGGAACTCGGCTTGACCATAATCAGCCTCAATTAGTATCCAACCTGGACGTGATATAAACGATTTTTTAATACGTTTATCGTCTCTTGGAATATTTTGTAAATTAGGTTCTCTACTTGCTAACCTTCCAGTAACCGTTCCATGAATTAAAAATGTAGTGTGTATCCTATCATTTGGATCAAGTGCTTCTTCAATTCCTTTTATATATGTTCCCAAAAGTTTATCCAATTTTCTATACTCTAAAATTTTCTTAGGAATATGATGAACTTTTGATAACTCTATTAATACTTCCTCATCTGTTGACGGTTTGGGATCTTTTCCTTTTGTTTGTTTAAATGATTTCAAATGCAATTGATTAAATAACAATTCTCTTAAATGATCGTGTGATCTAATATTAAATTCTTCTATTACTTTTGTAAGTTGTCCTTGTTTTACTTTTGTAAGTGTTATAGTAGTTCCAAACTCATTTAACAATTCATTTAACAAACCTTTTTGTTCTAACAAAAGTTCTGTTTTTAATTTCTGTATGTAATCAGTATCAATTGCCGTCCCATCTAACTCAGCTTGCATTAATGTTTTATTTAATGGCATTATTAAACGAAAGAAAAAACTATTCAAATCAGGATCTGCTTCCAATCTTTGTTTAAATTTTTTCAACAATCTAAAACAACAATCAGTATCTTTTGCACAATATTCATATAACATTTTTGGAGGCAAACAAGCATAATTTCTATTCTTTTCTGCTACTCGTCTTTCTTTAAACCAATTATCAATTTCCTCTTCATAACCACCCATATCTGTTTCAGTTGTAGCCAGCCCTTTTAAACCATGTTCAATGTTTTCGTCTAATAAATAATGAGCCAACATTGTGTCAAAATAATAATTGTTAATTTCAAATCCAAATTGAAAAATCAAAAATTTCATATCAAATTTTCCATTGTGAGCACACTTATAAGCATCATTTGCAAAAATTTTCCGTAAACTTTCAATTACATCATTTTGTTTTTCTCCCCAATATGGAAAATACTCGTCCACAATTCTTTTTTGTTTTGTTGGTAACTCTTGTTCTGTATAGACCCATTCTTTAGTTTCTTTATCTTTTCTTCTTACTTTTTTTACTTTCATTTCTGTATATTCTTCTTCTTTGCCATTATATCGTATCAACGGTATTGTTATTCCTGTTCCTTCTTTCCAACTAAATGAAATACAAAGTATTTTGTCGTTTCTCCAATTAAATCCAGTTGACTCAATATCAAATGTAAACTCTTGCAACTCATTTATTCTATTCAAAGCAGACTCTAACAATTCTGATGTTTCTACTATAACATAATTTCCCACATTTTGTTTTGTAAGTTCTGGATATTCTGAAGACTCTTTAATTCTTTTCAAATCTGAAATTGTAATTCCTTCGTATCTTGGTTGCCTCAAAATTGCTGCAGGATGAAAAGTTGGAATAACTTTACAATTAAATTTATCATTCCAAACTTCTAATCCACGACGTTTTGTAATATTCAAAACACCTTTTTGCATAATTGCTCTCAAAGCAGCATTTCCCATTGGAACAATAACATTAGGTTTAATGGATGCCATTTCTTTTTCTAAGTATTCAAAACAAGCATCTACTTCATCTGGTTCAGGTGCTCTAACGTTTTCTGGCCCTGATGTTTTGGGTATACATCTTACTACATTTGTAATAAAAACACTTTCACGATCAATACCAGCTTCCATTAACATTTTTGTTAATTGTTTACCAGAAGGGCCCACAAAAGGAAAACCTTGTCGATCTTCTTCAAAACCAGGACCTTCGCCAATCAAAACAATTTTTGCTTTTGAATTTCCAAATCCATTTACAACAGATCGTCTTAATTTGCACAACTTACATTTATTACAATTTGTATTATTCAAATCAAACATTAATTTTTCTTCTTTTGAGGTCTCGGATAATATTTTTTACCATGGGCATCTTGAAGTTCTAAATTTATTTTCTTCAAGATTCGATCCACTTCTGGATTTTTGGACCAAACAGTTCCTAAGAGAAACATCAAGATTGTACAGGCATCCACAGTTGGAATTCCAACAATAGGAAGAAAATAACCATCAACTTCTACTCCCTTTAATTCTTTTTTTGGTTTTGGTAATTGTAATTCTTCTTTTTGTGGAACTGAATTTATTATTGGTTGCCTTTGTCCTCCCAAAAAGTTATTTTGAGCCAATTTTTCTTTGATCAAATCAATTGGTTGATCTTTTGGTTGTTCATACTTTTTATTAATGTTGTCAGCAATTGTATGAAGTAACTTATTTTCATTTTGTTTTTTCTCTTCCATTATTGAACTCCCCATTTTTTATCAAATTTCTTATTCAAAAAACTAACAATCAAATCTATCATCAAACCCAATAAAAAACCTTCTAGTTTTTCCATAATTGGTCTAGGAACAAATTTTAATTTGATGTTAATAACTTTGTTAAGAATTTTTATTGCAACTTCTTTTTTTTCTTTCCCTGTTAATTTTTGAGCAAGTAAACTATGTTCTTCGACTAAAGAAACAATCATATCGGCAAGATCAACAATAGAACGTGTTGACTCCAAATCAAAGTTTTTGATTGTTTTTGCCTTTTTGATTCCTGTATCCAACTCTACATATAATTTCTCACAAATGTCATTTAATTCTTTACTTATCATGTTTTTTCCTCCTTCTTTTACTCACAAAAAGTCGTTTAAAGAAATTTTCAATTTTACGTATGTCCCAACTAAATTTAATATAAATACCTTTCTTTATTTGTTTTTTTGTTTTTTCTTTTAAGAAATCTTTAAAATTCGACACTTAAATTATTCAACCTTTTGAACAATCATCTTAAAAATGTTTTATCTTGAGAATTCTATATTTGTTATTAAACTATAGTACGAGAGGAAAATTATACATTCTCAAGATAAAACTTGATCCAATAAATACTTATTAAAGATATTCCAACGTAAAGATTTATTATTTTTCTTTTTTCAAACACTTCTTTAAATTGGGTTCTAATTGTAACAATCTTTTTAAATCATTAATTAGAGGACATGTTTGTTTTTCAATTGATGAAGGTAATTCAACAACACAATCAGTAATATCCAATTTTTCATCCGGATTTTGACAATTGGGATCAACCAATTCTTTCGGAATTTCTAGTTTTTCTGTTACGGGTTTTAATTCATTTTTTTTATAAATCCAACAACCATCTACAACAGCTGGAACAGATTGTCCCAAAAATGGATCTGTCACATCATGATCAGTTTCTACAATATAATCAAATTCTGTTCCAATAGCTTGTCCTGGTTCTATAATTCCTATTGTATGTAAATTTTGGGGTGTAAATGGTTCACTTACATTTTTCTCCCAACCAGGAATCTCAGAACTATTTGATTTTTCAATTATTTCTTTCGCAAGTTTCGGAGTTATTCTATACATAATATTTCTCAATATAAAATTTTGTTACTACATTTTTCCCATTCAAGAAAGGGTTCATTATTCATTTTCAAATTCAAATGTTTTGTAATAACATTTCTCTGTTTCCATTCTTTTTTCAATTCTTCATAAATAAAATGATCTCCAAATCCTACTTTGGCCGCATCATACTTTGTTGCTCCAAATGTTAACTTTTGAAGTTTTGCCCAATAAATTGCACCCAAACACATGGGACATGGTTCACAAGAACTTATAATCTCACAATCAGATAAATCAAAGGTTTTTAATATTTCACAAGTTTTTCTTATAACC
>Ga0209636_10006372_pt1 | contig 12051 bp, 13 predicted proteins | sample DeeMarSWOR152_54_FD_187464 | JGI IMG/M metagenome (GOLD analysis project Ga0209636, IMG submission 187464) | Marine sediment microbial communities from White Oak River estuary, North Carolina - WOR-1-52-54 (SPAdes) (version 2) | ecosystem: Environmental > Aquatic > Marine > Intertidal zone >...
AAAACGACAACACGGGTTTCGATACCGGTTTTTTTCTCAAGTTCCTTTCCGATGTAGTAACCAACACCGCCGAAGCGAACGTGCCCAAACTCGTCTACGGTTTCGCCGTAAACTATTTCTGCTCCACCCTTCGGTTTGGCTCCTTCAGCAACAACAACTATGCTGAAGTTTCTTCCCCTTTCTTGTCTGCACTTAATATACTTGCAGACTTCATCTATGTCGAAGGGTTTTTCCGGGATCAGTATAGCGTCTGCTCCTCCAGCTAATCCGGCTTCCAAGGCAATCCATCCAGTATATCTGCCCATAACCTCAAGTATGATTATCCTATGGTGCGCTTCAGCAGTCGTGTGAAGTTTGTCAAGGGCTTCTGTAGCAATAGCTACCGCTGTACGAAAACCGAATGTGTAGTCTGTACCAGCTAAGTCATTATCGATAGTTTTGGGCACGCCAACGCATTTAAGCCCAAGTTCGCTCATCTTGTAGGCTACGCCTAAAGTGTCTTCGCCACCGATGACAACAACAGCTTCCATACCAGCTTTTTCAGCATTTTTCAGTATTTTCTGCGCTCCCTTTTCATGTTTGAAAGGATTTGTCCTAGAAGTGCCTAAGATGGAGCCTCCGCGGGGAAGAATTCCAGACGCAGCCTTCAAATCTAACGGCAAAAATTTGTTTTCCAAGAGACCACGCCATCCATCCCTTATGCCAATAATTTCATAGTCGTGATGTTGGATTCCCTTTCTAACGACCGCTCGAATGACAGCGTTGATTCCAGGCGCATCCCCCCCTCCGCTTAATATCCCAACCTTCATTTCACCATCTCATCCTAGGATGCTTTTCCAGAGCTACCAAACAAGCGCATTTTACTCTTGACAACGTCTTTCATGGCTTCTTTGGCTGAACCTAAAATTTTCCTAGGGTCAAATATCTCAGGCGACTTAACTAAGAATTCGCGCACGGTTGCGGTGAAAGCAAGCCGCAAATCCGTGTCGATGTTTATCTTCCTTATCCCTAAAGAAATAGCCTTCTGTATGTGCTCTTCTGGAATCCCCTTTGCTCCACTCAACTCAGCCCCGTACTTGACGGCTTTTTGAATAATCCATGACGGAACACTTGAAGCACCATGCAAAACAAGGGGGATGCCAACCTTCTTGCGGATTAACTTCAACCGTTCAAAGTCAAGTTTGGGTTCGCCCTTAAATTTGTATGCTCCATGCGAGGTGCCTATCGCAACTGCAAGGGCGTCAACACCAGTCCGTTTAACAAACTCTTCTGCTGCATCAGGATCTGTCAAAACGGCTTCTCTCTCCTCAACCGTTGACTCTTCTACTCCTGCAAGTCTTCCAAGCTCAGCCTCAACAGAAATGCCCTTCGGATGCGCCAAATTTACAACATGCTTTGTTAAAGCTATGTTTTCTTCAAACTTCAAGTGGGAGCCGTCAATCATAACGGATGTGAAGCCAGCTTCTATGCATCTTGAAACCGTTTCCACATCTTCGCCGTGGTCAAGATGCAGAGACATAGGCACTGGAGCGGATTCTCCTGCGCTCTTAACCATTTTTCCGATGTAAGGTAAGCCAGCGTATCTAATCGAGCTGGGCGTAACAGCAACCATCACCGGCGATTTCTCTTCAACCGCAGCCTCAACAACAGCGAACAAGCTTTCTAAATTGCTGATGTTGAAGGCTCCAATAGCGTAAGCTTTCTGCATGGCTCGTAACATTAAATCTTTATTTGTGACAAGCATAACATTTCACAGCAAATTGTATTAACAGATAAGTATAAATGATTTGCATGTTTTCCAGAATATCTTGCGCGCACATGGTATTCTTAACTTTTGTACTTACAAATAGTCTAATAAAAGAAAATAAATAACATGTTGAATGACAGATAAAGTTGATTTGCATGTCCAAACTGAAGAAGAATATAGGTATAATCATCTGTGATCGCTACCATACTTGTGCCGGAGGTAAATGTCTTAGAGCCTTAAAAAACAGAGAAGGAGCTTTCAGCATTTACGAAGATCAGGAAGTGGAACTAGTAGGGTACACTACTTGTGGAGGATGCCCAGGTGGAAACGTAGAGTACTCCGTTGGAGAAATGAAGAAAAACGGTGTTGAAGTTGTTCATTTTGCAACAGGCTTGGTGGTAGGTTATCCTCCCTGCCCATATATTGATCATTTCTGTAAACTGATTAAACAGAAATACGGCGTAAATGCAATCATTGGCACACATCCAATTCCGCAAAGCTATTACATCAATCATCAAGCTCTAGGAACGTGGAACACGCCCGAGTGGAAAGAAAAAATCAAACACGTATCAAGCGATGAGCAGACACGGCTAAAATATAACTAAAAGCTGAGGAAATGTTTCCGCAAATACTTTGTCCCAGTTTCTCTACGATTTTTGAACTGTTCGGTAACTACAAGTTTCGGAAATCAAATTACACTCATTTTTAAACTTGAAACTTCAAATGTAATGTGTTTAATAACAAGGATTGGATGTGTCTTTGTGAAGATTGTTCCTAGAAATAAGATAGTATATAGCTTCAGCTCTCATCACAAGCCAATTGAACGCGTCAAATCTGGAGAGCTAGTCTTGTTTGAAACAGAGGATGCATTTGGAGGACAGATCAAAAACGAAGATGCTTCCTTAGAGGAGCTTGACTGGTCGAGGGTCGATGGAGCAACAGGTCCGGTGTTCGTTGAGGATGCGGAGCTTGGGGATACGCTTGTCGCGGAAATATTGGACGTAAAGGTCGAGGAGAAGGGTGCAATAGTTACAATTCCGAAATATGGAATCTTGGGTGGGAAGCGGTTTAAAGCTTCCACCAAGATAGTTGAGATAAGCAACGGATATGTTCATTTCGATGAGGACTTTCGCGTTAGAGCAAATCCTATGATAGGCACTATCGGCGTGGCTCCAAAATCGGGTGAAATTCCCTCTGGTTCACTTGGCAAGCATGGTGGAAACATGGATGTCAAAGAGTTGACGGCTGGCACCAAGCTTTATTTACCAGTGTTCACCGAAGGCGCTCTTTTCGCAGCTGGCGACCTACATGCCGTTCAGGCCGACGGAGAACTTTGCGTCTCTTCTATTGAAGTGGCTGGTGAAATTCTTTTAAGGTTAAGCCTCATTAAGAGTAAAAAGCCTGAATGGCCAATACTCGAAACCCGCGACTCGTATGCATTCTTGGCTTGCGGAGACACTCTAGATGAAGCTGCTATGTTTGCAACTGAAGTAGCCGTGGAGGCTTTAATGCGAAAGTATGAGTGGTCTTTCGAGAAGGTATACATGTTTGGAAGTCTCGCCATCGATTTGGAGATCAATCAAGTGGTGGATCCGAAGAAAGGGGTTAGAGCGGTTATCTCAAAAGATTTTATGTCCCTTGACAGTTTGTTGACCTGAAATTTTCGAGCTTCTTACTTCATTTTGACTCCGTTTCTTTTAAGATCTTCGACTATATGCCCTAAACCTATTTTTCTCAGCTTTTCCGCCTTCGGAACCCCTGTTTCTGAGTCCCAGTCTCTTTCCGCGTAGTACTCATTGAGCATAGGCTCTATTTCGAATATCGCTCCCTTCGAATTTCCATCGGGCAAGGGGTCTTTCAAGAATCTTGCTGGTAAGTAGTCATCTCTTCTTCTGATTCCTTCTCGAGTAAGATAGGCTCTCTCCAAGTTGATTATTCTCTCTCCGATTCCGAACACAGCCTTCTCTGTGAAGTGAAAACCTGTTGTGGCCTCGGTGATTTCAGCCGCTCTGTTAAACGGCAGCAGTTCCATATTTTCAGCTAGGTTCTTACAGACTTCCAATGAGTCGATTATGGCGCACCAGTTTTCAAAGTAGCGTACAAGTTTACCCTTTCCCTTGTGTGCGAGCCTTAAGGTTGCTTCTGGGACACCGAACATTTCCATGCCTTTCTCCGGGTCATCGCTTAACTCTATGAAGGGTTCAGACCTTAAATGGTCGGCTCCTCTACTTGCAACTGCGTATCCTAAGCCGTAACCCTTTAACCCCCGCGGGTCAGCCTGTATGATTTCCAAACCTTTCACGTGAAATGCTATTTCGTTTCCTTTTCCAAGCTTTTCACTTGCCCGTCTAACTCCATCGGCAAGCAAATCCCCAAATCCTTCACGATACGCTATTTTTTTGATTAAGGCGAGTATTGCCTCGCCGTTTCCCCATTTCAGTTCGAGACCAACTGTTTCTTTCTTAGTCAATTCTCCTTTCTCATAAAGCTCCATAGCCCAAGCTATGCACTCAGCGGTTGTTATCGCATCCAACCCCAGCCTGTTCGCCAAGTCAACAGCCTTCAAAGCCAAGTCTAGATTAGAGTTGCCCACTCTGGCAGTAAAACTGCTCAGAGCTTCATATTCCGGGCCTTCACCAAAAAGACCAGCGTATTCTCCTTCCCTTACTAGATAGACTCTGCTGCACGGGACAATGCATGAAAAGCAAGCTCTGTTTTTCACGTTGTATTCTTTTGCCAATCTTTCACCACTCACTTTAGCCGCATGTTCAAATGTGGCTGAAGTGAAATGTCTGGTTGGTAAAAACCCAAGTTTGTCCGCAAGCATCAATATTCTCGTCGTGCCCATAATTCTGCGAGGCCGATATTGCGGATGAGCATAGGTTTCTTCTTCTATTTCTTCAACAATTTTCCAGAATTTTCTGGGATCAGCGATTTCGATGCTGCCCGTTCCTTTCAATGCCACTGCCTTCAGATTTTTCGAAGCCATAACTGTCCCAAGACCTGTCCTAGCAGCTGGTCTTGCCAGATTAACAAATATTCCGGCGTAGAGAACACGATTCTCGGCTGCTGGACCAGCCGTTGCCACTTGAACTTTTCTATCTCCTAAATCTTTAAGTAAAATTTCGGTGGTTTCGTAAACGTCTTTTCCGGCGAGGTGCTCCGCATTCGTTATCTGAATTTCTTGGTCTTCTATGTAAATGTAGGATGGTTTTCGGCTTTTTCCTTCAATTATTATTTGGTCGTATCCGGCGAACTTCATTTCAGCAGCGAAATGGCCTCCAGCATTCGAATCTCCTAGTATTCCTGTTAAGGGAGATTTTGCACTTACGTTGAATCTTGCGCCGAGTGGGAAAGCTGTGCCCACAAGGGGACCTGTGGCGAACATTAGCTTGTTTTGAGGAGAAAGCGGGTCAACATCCTTTGGAACTTCGTCATAGAGTACTTTCGAGTTGAAACCTCTTCCGCCAAGAAACCCAGTTATCAACCGTTTTTCGATTGGTTGAGTCTTTACTTGATTTTTCGTCAAATCTATTCTCAGAATTCTTCCCGCATAGCCAGAATGTTTAGGCAGTCTTTCTCCACCTTCTTAACGTTTCTTCAAGAATGCGGTTTGGCAACTTTGGTTGTTGCTTTTCTGTCTCTATGTATGATAGGGCTTTTGTTGGGCATTTCTCAACGCACAGGGGTTTCCCACCGCAGTGATCGCAGATCAGAGGATTGCTCGTTTCAGGATGAAGCTTGATTGCTCCAATTATACATGTTTCTAAGCATTCTCCGCATCCAACACATTTCTCCTCGTTAACAAAGACTAGACCTTCTTCCCGTCTTTCTAGGGCTTCTGCAGGACAGTTTTCCATGGCGTTACATGGGTTGCAATGCCAACAGATAACGGGTAAGTCAAACCCGAAAACATCTTCTTTTATCACGTTTATTCTGGAAATGGAAGAGCCAAAAGCTTTTTCATGGCTGAAGGAGCACACCATCTCGCATAGTCTACATCCGGAACAAAGATCAACGTTAACCAGTATTCTTTTCAACTAATCAGCTCCATTACATCGATGAAGGTTAGACCGTGAGTCTTAGAGGCTAGAAAGGCTTAAGTGAATATTTGCTTTTAGCTGTTTTGCGGTTACCATGAAAACTCTAATCGTGAAGGTTAAGGCAATAGAAGGTCACTGTGACACGCATGAAGTTGGAGACTGCTTTCGACTTGAAGGTGGAAAACTGAGCTTTCCAAAAGAAAACAAGCATGTTTGCATTTACGCCCTCTCCAGTTTGCTGCCACTACTACCAGCTAAACAGAGGAAAATAGACGAGCCAGACGATTGGCTACCCAAAGTTTTTGAGGTGGAATGTCCAGACCCGCAAGGAAGGGTAATCTGGGAAATAACCTATGAACGATGACACTGTCAAGGGTCATGAAGTAAAAGGATTTAACTCTCACCCTATGTTCCGTTATATCTCTAGGTGCAAAGCCATGGGTTCAGGTCAAACAAATAAAATCCCGAGAATTGAAGTGAAAAGGGTTGAAAAACCGCCCTACGTTATCGATCGATTTAAGCTTCGACGCTTCGACGGCAGAAACACAGTTTTTGATAGGGTAATGTGGGATCCATCATGGAAAGGCTACAAGCGAATGTATGATGAAAAAGTGCTTAACATAATCACGGAGGGAAAACCTGGTTATTCAAGAGTTGACTTTGCATTAGCCTACGCCTCTTGGATAGTGCATGACGCCTTTGAAGGTGGTTTTGCATGGAAAAAAATCAAACTATACAGGGCTCCAGTAGACACAGTTGGAATTGATTGGACAAAAACGAAATATGAAGTTGATGATCCATATAAGATGAGTACTTTTATCAAGCGAGCAGCAAAGCTTTCAGGTGCATCACTCACTGGAGTCTGCAAGCTTAACAGAGACTGGCTATACTTAGATGTTGATGTCCCTGATAATTTTGAAAATGTTATTGTTATGGCGGTTGAAATGGATGCCGATGGAACTGCAACTTCTCCAGCTGCTCCTGCCGGGGTTGCCACCGGAATTGGATACTCAAAAATGGCTTTTATACTCGCGTGTATGGGCGAGTTTATCCGAAATCTTGGATACGAGGCGATCCAGTGCGGAAATGACACGGCATTGAGTATTCCGCTTGCGATTGGGGAACTGGGTCGCAATGGCTTGTTGATAACGCCTCAATATGGACCAAGAGTTAGGATCTGCAAGATTCTCACAGACCTTCCGCTGGAACCAGATAAGCCCGTAGAGTTCGGGGTGAAAGAATATTGCAAAAAATGCAAGCTATGTGCTGAACATTGCGAGGCAGACGCAATTTCTATGGAAGACGAGCCAAGCTTCGAAATAACATGTAGATCCAATAATCCAGGAGCACTAAAATGGTATGTTGATGTTGAACGATGCTACTTGTACTGGTGTGAAAACGGGATAGACTGCTCAACATGCATAAAGGTTTGTCCATACAACACAGCCTCAGTGAGAAAGGCTAATGTGACCGCTGAAGAATTCTCGAACCTTGTATAGCCTCAAAACTCTGAAAATTTTGGATCATAGAGTTCCGCGCGCGCTGAAACCTTATCTAAAACATTGCTGATTGATCCAACAACATATCGATTGCCCTAGCAAAGCAGAAGAAGCAGTAGCAAGCACGTTTTAAAGTGTTCTAAAATATAGAATTATCAACGTGTAACCTATTCTATTCAAATGAGGTAGCGTGGAATGATAGAATTGCAAAATCGAACTGTACAGTTGAAGTTGATATTGGGAGCTATTATTTGCGGTTTTCTTGCGTCTTTAGGAACTGGTACTATTATTAACGAGTCTGGTATGAGCATTCCTGAAGTCAAACGTTACGGTTACCCTTTAGCATGGCTGGTAACCAATTTGAACGGACCTACAGAATATGTTCTGGTCAACCTTGTAATGGACACTGCTTTTTGGATAATCATTTTGCTGGTCACTTTCACCTTCTTGGAAAAAATAGCCTTTCCCAGTTTAGGAATAGCCATAGATCGCAAATTATTCTTGTTGCTAGCAATTCTGTTTATTCCTCTTGGTCTTGTCATGGATTTTGTCCACGAGTCTGGCCACGCCGTATGGGGAACCGCTGTGGGAGGAAGGCTCATCTATATGAAGATAACTTATTTGGAGATCTATCCTCGATTACACATATCCCCGCAGTTCTGTTTGGGTTGTGTCAATGTCAATGGCCTCGCATATGATTCAGTGGCGTACGGCCTTATGCTTCTAGGCGGTTCAATGACAACTAATATTGCTTCATGGATTTTAGGCCTAATTCTGTTCAAGACAAGTTTTGGCGACAAAACACAAATCGCACTAAAGGTTCTAGGCCTTTTCGGCATCCTCGATCTTCCTTTCTACGTTGTGTTCCCACAGGTAGGGCTGGGCCACTGGATCTTTCTGGGCGGAGGATGTGGACCTGAACCACTTAAGGGAGCACGAATGATAGGTGTACCTGATCCTGTGTTTTACTTAATCATTGCTCTATCAACATTTGGATTAGTTTTGCTTTATTCCAAAACCTTACGTGAGAGCGTGTCGAACAGGATAAAAACACTATTTCGCTGGAAAAAGAAGAAAGTGTAGGCAACTGCGCGGCTCATCGAACTCTAGATCTCAAAACTTGAAATAAAACATTTACTGGATAAAGCATATTTTACTGATCAGTGCAGAAGAATAGTTAAATACGTGTACATGTAAAAACTATATCGAGTCATCCTAAGATGATAAGAAGACTTGTCTTGGACGTCTTGAAGCCGCACAATCCAAGCGTTGTTGAACTTTCTGAGGCACTCAGCCACTTGGACGGCGTAGAAGGAGTAAACGTGATTATTTACGAAATAGATCAACAAGTGGAAAATGCAAAAATCGTGATCGCTGGAAGCAGCATAGATTTCGAAGGCATCAAGAAAAAGCTGGAGGAGATGGGAGCTACGGTTCATTCTGTTGATGAAGTTGCTGCTGGCAAAAGAATCGTTGAGGAAGTAAGAACACCGCAAGATAGATCTGCCCGAATGTAAAATAGGTTAAGGCTTTCATGAAGTTTCTTGAAAAGCTGAGAAGATACATAAGGGTCAGCGGAATTGCCCCGATAAGTAGGAGATATTTCATAATGAATGCTTTTGACGGAGCCACTACTATTTTGGGCATTGTAATAGGCGCTTATGTAGCCGAAATAACCAGCGAACTTTTGGTGATTTGGTCAGGTTTAGGAGCAACTCTAGCCATGGGCTTGTCAGGCTTCGTTGGAGCATACATGACAGAGGAAGCTGAACGTGAAAAGAAGCTTAGAACCTTGGAAAAGTCCATGCTTACGGAGTTGACCAACAGTGTCGTAGGTAGGGCAAGTCGTTTCGCTTCTCTATGGGCTGGAATAGTAGATGGAGTCTCTCCAGCTATTGCAGCCGTGACTTGTTTGGCACCTTTGTTCCTTTCATCCGTAGGCGTGTTCTCAACTGATTTTGCAATTCAACTTTCCGTCGCAATAGCATTATCAATAATGTTTTTGCTAGGGGTTTTTCTTGGAAGAATATCAAAACGAAACATTTTCTTTCATGGAGCCAAAATGTTTTTTGTAGGTTTGATCATCACAATAGTCTTCCTAGCCCTCAAAGTGCTGTAGTTAGCTCCTACATTTTCTTTCTCTGCAGTTAGTTCGAACAGAGAAAAGTTGACATAAAAAGAACGCCCATTGCGTATTTGAATTGGTAGTGATGGTAATTGCAAGCAGCACATGCGAGTGAAAAACTGTCCGGACCCAAATAACTGTATGTTGCTTTGTTGTTTCGCAATGAGTTTTTAACACACGAAATTTTTTCCGAAGAGGAATTTGAAACGGGCTCTGTTACATCTAAAAAGCTTGGAAACAAGTCCGTTCAGATTCAAAAACCACCCATAAACGACGTATAAATCACCCATAGATTGTTGCAGATGCCAGCGCGCGCGATAAGTGTTCTAAAACGTAGTGCTTTATATTTGAAAAATCATTGTAGAAACTGAGTGTTCCGTGTGTCGAAGTCTATTGACCGAAAGGTTAGACATATAATTCAGACATTAATTTCAGCGTTTCTTTTTCTTTTCCAATACATACCCGTAGCGGGTCCTTGGTATGGTTTAATGATCTATCCATTAGCAGCCTATGTATTTGGTTTCTTTTGGAGCCTTCCCGAATTTAGGGGAGACCAGATTTACCTCTTGCTTTTTTCGCCGAGGCTCATGTTCGGGAGAATAGTTGCAATTGCAGGCTTTTATTTTCTTGATAGCTTTAGTACAGTTTTTGAAGGGACGAGGAACACTCATTACAGGCGGAATTTACTCCGCGGTTAGACATCCCCAGTATTTTGGGATAACGTCATGACCCTAGGGATTTCTATAATGACTCTGCAGTTCGCTTTTGGTGGACGTTCTGAACCTTTGACCGTCTGGCTGATTGAGGTGTTTGGATATGTTCTGCTCGCAGGCTATGAAGAGCGACATCTTTCAATGGAATATGAAAAAGAGTATCAGCAATACAAGCAAAAGGTATCTTTCATCTTCCCTGCCCCACGCCTAAACAAAATCCCAGAACCACTCTTCTCCCTGGTAATAGCGCTCATCATAGCGTTCCTACTCACGTTCATATAACCGCTAACTTTCGCGCGCTGATGGCTTTGACCACGACTTAAACCAGAGAAAACCTTCGTCACATCTATCGGATCCTTAATCTTCACGCCGAATCTTCTGAGACAACTCAGCATCTGGTCAACGTAACCCTCTGAAAGTTTTCGACTTCTAAGCCACACCGCAAAATCATCCTCAACAAGCTCGAAATCTATCACACGCCCACGGCAGGACCGTCTCAAACCACCAGAAACACTACCATTCAAGCCTCCTTAGAACCCTAAATCAGAAAAAACACCATTAAACAAGCTGCTTTCCTGAAAAGGCACCTTCATAAACCGTAAATTCTGAAAAAGCGCGGGGTGCGGGATTTGAACCCGCGCGGCCCGAAGGACCACAGGCTTAGCAGGCCTGCCCCCTACCAGGCTAGGGCAACCCCGCACTCTATTTTCCAGTTTGTTTTCATTAACTAACCTTAAATTAAGGTTTTCTGATTTGCTATTGTTTTGTGTATGGCTTTACTTTTGTGTAAGATCCCTTTGTATTCTGCTGGTAATGTTTCATATCTACCTAAATAGCACCATCTAATCTTGTCAGATTGTTTGATGTAATTTTGAACATAATAGTATTCATAGGTTGTTCCATGAGCGCGCGTTAAGGTAATTGAAACTTCCGGAAAAGGCAGATTTGGTCTTAGTGACACATTGACATGCTGATCACTGCAGCCCAGATACAGACTTAATTCCTGAAATGAAGAAGCTCGGGTCAGTTGATGTTGCATTACTTCTTACTGGAGACAAGTATACTATGGATAATGTTGAGGCTGCTGAAGCAGCACGCATAATAAAGCCCAAAGTAGCAATGACCATTCACACATGGGAAAAAGATCCAAAAGAGTTCAAAGGCAGAGTAGAAGCAAACTCTGACACTGAAGTTGGTGTGCTTAAACTGGACGACGAGTTCCCTATCAAATAACAAGCACCAGAATGGTTCCTATCAAAAGCAAGTTTTCTTCCATAAATCATAAAAACTGAAGCAGTAGAAATAGTGAATGATGTGATATGAATAGGAAAGTAATCTTGTTGACTTTGGTGTTCTTATTGTCTGCAATGATTGGAACATCTTCAGCTCAAACAAGGGTTGTTGGTGTTTCAGAGGGTGATTGGTTTAAGTATGGTGACGTCAGTTCTAGCTGGACTTCTAGCGACCCAAATGCGACAATCCCTAACGTGTATCTGAATGAGACAGAATGGGGGATGATATCGATAGTGGATGTTTCTGGGACAAACGTTACTGGTCAAATGACAACGCATTTCAAAAATGGAACCGAGGAGACTGTTGGTGGCTATGTAGATATAGAGACGGGAGAAGGCAAGAATATGACTATTTTTGTTATTTCAGCTAATCTTGGAGAAAATGACATGGTATTCACTTCTGGTGAGCTGTCCTTTGCACGGATAAATGAGACTATTGTTCGAACTTACCCAGATGGGGTAAGAGAGACAAACCACCTAAACCTAACAGTCGAATTCTCCTATGTGGAGTTCTATCAGTACCTGTCAACAAATTACTACTGGGACAAAGCAACTGGAATCCTTGTTGAAATGTCACAGGACGAAAGACATCAAACAGGAGAGTACATAACGAACTCGTCATTGTTATTTAG
>Ga0209636_10006373_pt1 | contig 12051 bp, 14 predicted proteins | sample DeeMarSWOR152_54_FD_187464 | JGI IMG/M metagenome (GOLD analysis project Ga0209636, IMG submission 187464) | Marine sediment microbial communities from White Oak River estuary, North Carolina - WOR-1-52-54 (SPAdes) (version 2) | ecosystem: Environmental > Aquatic > Marine > Intertidal zone >...
GGCTGGATGTTGCGCGTTGTCATTTGCCAATGGATTCTTGCTTCGCTGATTGCCCTAGATCCTTGTATTCAGCTTGTGGGAGAGGAATACGCCGTGACCGGCTAGGTTGATTTCGGGCCGCCTGTATGCTACTTTCAAGGAGGTCATAGTGGAGGGGGGTATCCATGGCCAAGGGAAGGAGACGTCTCATCGTCGAGGGGTACGTGCAGGGGGTCTTTTTCCGCGCTTCCACGCAAGACAAGGCCCGGGAACTTCAGGTCTCAGGATGGGTGCGGAACCGTTGGGATGGAACGGTAGAGATCTTGGCCGAAGGTGAGGAAAGCCGTGTCACTCAGCTGATAGCGTGGTGTCAGAAGGGTCCGCCGGGTGCGAGAGTGACCGGTGTCCGGGTGGAAGAAGAGCCATACCAGGGAGAGTTCGGGGGGTTTGCTATCCGTTATCGCTGAAAGCCATGGTTGTGTGAATCCCAACGCCTTTCGGAACAAACGATCACCTTTCAGTCTTGAACCCAAGACGGGACGTGACTTGAGTGATCTCGCCTGAGGCCTCCATTAACGGCCTTCTCTTGAGAGCACATAGGGAAGTTCGGTGGCAAGTACTTCGGCATCGCCATGAATCTCATCTTTTACTATATGGCCGTCGTCTTTTACGCTTTTGGAACGATCAGTTATCTGGCCTATATCGTTTTTCTTAGGGACATTCTATCGAAAGTCGGTGCGGGGCTCCTCTCTGTCGGCTTTATTCTGCATACGACCGCTCTGATCTTCCGGTACTACGAGGCGGGGTATGTTCCCATCACCAACCTTTATGAATCCTTCTCATTCTTCGCCTGGGCGATTCTGCTGGTCTTTATCCCGGTATACTACAACTATCGAATCAGGGTTCTGGGGGCTTTCGTGGCCCCCATTGCACTGATTCTGATGATTCTTGGCCTTGCTCTTCCCAAGGATATTCTCCCACTCCACCCTGTCCTGAAGAGTTATTGGCTTCCTGTTCACGTGATACTTTCGTTCCTGGGAGATGCGTTTTTTGCCCTCGCTTTCTGTGTGGGTATCATGTATCTCATTCAGGAAAGCCAGATAAAGTCGAGAAGAACAGGTGCTTTCTTCATGAGACTCCCGTCCCTCGAGATTCTAGACGACCTGAACCACCGATCCCTTACATTCGGCTTTCCTCTTTTGACAGTCGGAATCATCACCGGTTCTGTCTGGGCAAGCTACGCATGGGGTTCGTACTGGAGCTGGGATCCAAAGGAGACATGGTCTCTTATCACTTGGTTTCTCTATGCAGCCCTGCTTCACCAGAGGCTAGCCATTGGCTGGCGAGGGAAAAAGGCTGCTATCATGGCCATTATTGGTTTCCTGGCTGTTCTATTCACTTTCCTTGGAGTGAACCTCGTCCTCAGTGGGCTTCATTCGTATAGCAAATGGAGATAGGATTGCCTTCCAGCCGCTCGGTTTTCAGATCGATGGAGGGCTGGTAGGCGGGGTGCGAGAACGGATACAGAATGGATATCATCGCTCTCGGGCTTAATCACAGGACCGCACCGGTAGAGATCCGGGAAAGGGTCTCCTTTTCGGGGGACGCGCTGGAGGAGCCCCTAAGAAGTATCCTCTCTCTTCCGTCAATAAAAGAGGACATGATTCTCTCCACCTGCAATCGGGTTGAGGTCTATGCTGCCGTTCGGAGCTTTGATGAGGGGATTCATGATCTGAAGGGTTTCCTCTCTGATCTCCCTCGCATCCCCAGAAAGCAATTAGAGAAGTGCCTCTACGTGTACCGGGGTGAGGAGGCGGTCCGTCATGTCTTTCGGGTTGCTGCCAGCCTGGATTCTATGGTGGTGGGCGAGCCGCAGATTCTTGGACAGGTTAAAAGTGCCTTCAGCCAAGCCTCTAAATACCATGCTGCAGGAACCATTCTGAATCGGTTGCTCCACAGGGCATTCACTGTTGCCAAGCGAGTTCGTACAGAGACAAAGATTGGAAACAGGGCCGTTTCGATAAGCTTTGTGGCAGTTGAGCTCGCAAGAAAGATATTTGGCGATCTCCAGGACAAGGCCATTCTCCTCGTTGGGGCTGGGGAGATGTGTGAACTGGCAGCAAGACACCTTATTACCCACGGTGTGTCTCGAGTCACCGTGACAAACCGAACTCCTCAAGGAGCCCAAGAACTGGCTCAGATCTTCGACGGAAGGACCATCCCCTTTGACCAGCTCCTTGAGGCCCTCAAAGCCGCCGATATTGTTATCAGTTCCACCGCATCTCCGCATTATGTGATCCACTATTCGGACGTGGCTCGAGTCATAAGGGCCAGACGAAACCGGTCCATGTTTTTCATTGACATTGCAGTTCCCCGGGATGTCGATCCTCGGGTCAACTCGATTGAGAACATATACCTTTACGACATCGACGATCTTCAGGGAGTTGCTGAGGCTAACATCAAAGACCGCAAAAAGGAGGCGAGCAAGGCAGAAGAGATTGTGGAGAGGGAGGTGAAAAGATTTTGCCAATGGTACGAGTCTCTGGAGACGACTCCTACCGTTCGCCTGCTGAGAAGCAAGCTGGAGGCCATCCGACAGAAAGAGCTCAGAAAGGCTTACGCTGCCCTCTCCCTCTCATCCGAAAAAGAGCGGACGGTGCTCGATGCTCTTACATCGGCCATTGTCAACAAAATCCTTCATGACCCAATCACCCTCCTGAAACGAGTAGACCAGAATTCATCTAGTGAGATTCTGGTGGATTCTATCAGAAGGTTATTTCGCCTGGAGGAGTCGGACGCCATTGAAGACCGAGAGGATCAAGAGCCTTAGGATCGGCACCCGGGGGAGCAAGTTGGCCCTCTGGCAGGCGAAATGGGTAAAGGCCAGACTGGTGGAAGCCCGTTCGAATCTGAGAGTGGATTTGGTTATCATCAAGACCAGCGGTGACATGATTCAGGGCGTTCCTCTCGCCAAGATTGGCGGGAAAGGACTCTTTGTCAAAGAAATCGAGAATGCCCTTCTGGACGGTGGGATTGATCTCGCCGTTCATAGCATGAAAGACGTTCCCATCCTGATTCCGCCGGGGCTGTCAATCCAATGTGTGACCAAGAGAGAAGATCCTTTCGATGCTCTGATTTCCAGGAGCGGTTATGGGCTGAGCAAGCTGCGGCAAGGGGCCAGAATAGGCACCGGCAGCCTCAGGCGACAGGCTCAGCTTCTCCACGTTCGTTCGGATTTCGCGATAGTTACGATTCGAGGCAACTTAGACACAAGACTCAGAAAGTTGGAAGAACAGAATCTGGATGCTATTCTTCTGGCTGTCGCCGGTCTCAAACGCATGGGGCTGGGTGATCGAATCACCGAAACGATACCCACCGAGATCTGTCTTCCTGCAATTGGACAAGGGGTTCTGGCAATCGAGACCAGACTGGAGGATCACGAGGTTAACGAAACGATTGCCTTTCTCAATGATTCCGAAACCGCCGTCACAATGCGGGCAGAACGTGCCTTTCTGAAGAGACTTGAGGGGGGATGCCAGGTTCCTATTGCCGCATATGCTCGATGGGTAGATGGAGGTCTCGTGGTTGAGGGAATGGTGGCATCAGTGGACGGGAAAAGGATGGTGCGGCAGACCAAGCGGGGCGAGGCCGAAGAGGCCGAAGCCTTGGGTGTTCAGCTGGCTGAAACCATATTGTCACTGGGAGGAGATGAGATTCTGAGAGAGATCTACGACCAGAATCTGTGACCAGCAGTGTGAACATTTCCATGGAGAACCGGAAACCCCTGGAAGGGAAGACCATCGTCATTACCCGGGCTCGGCACCAGGCGCCTGAGTTCACATATCACCTGACCAATCTCGGCGCGCGGGTCGTCGAATTTCCAACCATCGAGATTGTTCCTCCAGACAGTTGGGGGCCACTTGACGAGGCCACTGACCATCTTCATGACTATGATTGGATCATCTTTACCAGTGCCAATGGCGTCAGATCCTTTGTGAACAGGTTCCGGGTGAGAGGCAAGAGTAGCCGGGAGCTGAAGGACATACGAATCTGTGCAATTGGGCCTCGGACCGCGCGGGAATTAGAACAAGAGGGAATAGAGGTCCATCTCATTCCTAGCGAGTATCGGGCAGAGTCGGTTGTTGAGAACCTCGCGAGAGAGGGACTGATGGGTAAGAGGGTTCTTCTGGCCCGAGCAAAGACGGCCAGGGAGGTCCTTCCGAGAGAATTGAGGAATCGGGGAGCACGGGTTGATGTAGTTGCGACTTATCAAACCGTTCAACCGAGGTGGGAGACCTCTCAATTCCTAAGCCTTCTCGAAGAGAGAAGAGTCGATGCCATCGCCTTTACGAGTTCGTCTACGGTCCAGAACTTCATGGAGATGTTTTGTTCCAAAAGGGATGAGCTCCTGAAAGGACTGGAAGGAGTCGTGATTGCCGCCATCGGTCCAGTCACCGAGCGGAGGGCCGTCGAACTTGGACTGACGGTCCACCTCAGTCCTTCGGAATACACGATCCCAGCTCTAAGCACCGCAATGGCTGAGTATTTCGGTTCCAGGAGATGAGTGCGGGAGATGGCTTTCCCGTGGGTTTCAGAAATGGCAGTCCCACTCTTTTTCATAGCCGTAGCGGCTCTTGTGGCAGGAGGAATCCTTCTCATCAATCGATTTCTCCGGTTGCTTCCCCTTTCCAAGAAAAGCAGGAGAAGACGGAGGGCAATGCTACAGGCCTTTCAGGTCCTTGGAAGTAGTTGTGTCTTTATTTTCGGTCTCCTTCTTCTGATGCTTGCCCTGTATGCCCGGACCTATGAGGTTTTCACCAAGGAAGAGCCCGTCGCCCGGATCCAGTGTGTCCCATTGGACGGACTGGATTATGATATGATTCTGAGGTTTGTCCCCTTGGAGGAGGGAGAAGAGGGAACCCCTGAACTCTTCCGCCTCAGTGGCGATCAGTGGGCCGTCGGTGGGCACATCCTTCAGTGGCACCCCTGGCTCAACATCCTGGGCCTTCATACGGGATTCCGAATTACGCGCATTCAGGGGCACTATACAAACGCCGAGGACGAAGCCTCCAGGTTTAGGACAGTCCACGATCTGGGGAACACAAGGACGGAGAGAATCTGGCACTGGCTCTACCGACATCATGAGGACATTCCTCTGGTAAAGGCCGTCTACGGAAACACGGCCTACACCTTTCCGATGAAGGATCGAACATTCGTAGTCAGGGTAACCCTTTCCGGTTTCATGGTGGGACCTGACCAACAAAAGTAGTGTTCAGGGGTGAGGGATCAGTTGTCAGCAGGGACAAAAAGAACCAGCCCTCCAGTCTTGGAATCAGACATCTCAGAAAGCTGACCGCCGGAGGCTGTAGGTAGATGGATTCTGCGAGTATCCGGGACCGATTGCTGGCTCTCGACAGAAGAGAAGGCGTTCGACTCTTTCTGGTGCGTCACGGTGAGGCAGCCAACGTTACCGATGGGGTGTTTCGGTATAACGGTCACATCGACGTGGATGTCTCCCCTAGGGGGGCTAGACAAATCGAGAAGGTTGCCCAATACCTCCAGGACAAAAACATTTCGGCCGTGTACTCGAGTGATCTTCAGAGGGCACGGAGAGGGGCCGAAGCTATAGCTCGGCATCATGGCCTTTCGGTTCAAGCACTCTCAGAATTCAGAGAGGTCAAGATGGGAGTCTGGGAGGGATTGACGTATAAGGAGATTCAGCAGCTATATCCCGAGGAGGTAGAGAATAAATTCAGGGAGTTTGTCCATTACCGGGTTCCGGGGGGTGAGAATCTCATTGACATACAAAACCGTGTGATCCCCCGGATACGGGCGCTTGTTACGTTGCACAGAGGTCAAGAAATCGTACTTGTAGGCCATGGAGGGATGAATATGGTTCTCCTCTGTGATGCCATGAATTTAGGACTTGACAACTTTTTCCGAATCACTCAGGGCAACGGATGTCTCAACATCATTGACTACTTTGATGACATGACTGTTGTCAGGCTGATGAACGGATCTGTTGAGGAAGGGCTTTTTCCAAATGCAGGGGAGCGACTTTCTGATTTCGCCGAGCAAAAGAAGCGTTCTTCAGTGACAACCAATTAGGAAAATGATGGATCATCAAACCAGGTTCGTGAAATCAATTTTTCACCAGTTGGCACCAAACTACGATCTTCTCAACAGGCTTCTCAGCTTCGGAAGGGATGTTTCTTGGCGGCGGTTTGCTGTCCGGAAGCTATTAGAAAAGAAGGGGAACCTCTTTCTGGATGTGGCTGCCGGTACCTGTGATGTGGGACTCGAATTGGTGAGGGCGGCCCCGACGGTGCGAGTGGTCGCAGTTGATTTTACCTATCCCATATTGGCCAAAGGAAATGCCAAGATCGCGCGAACTTCCCAGATGAATCGCATCCATTTAACGCTTGCGGATGGCCTGTCCTTGCCTTTCGCCGAGGTGTCCTTTGACGGAGCGATCATTGCCTTTGGCATTCGGAACATTCTAAGTCGTGGAAAGGCGCTACGCGAAATGGGCAGGGTAGTAACCCCCGGGGGGTCACTGGTGGTCTTAGAATTCGCAGTTCCGGATCGGGGTTGGTTTCAGCCACTCTATCGCTTATATCTCAACCGCCTTCTTCCGCGTCTCGGTGCTCTTCTGTCCAAGACTAAGGATGCCCATCGGTACTTATCCCACTCAATCATGCAGTTTCCGCCTCCTGAGGTATTTGAGAAGATGATGGAGGACGCGGGTTTCATGGCGATTTCCTTTTGGCCCTTGACATTTGGTATCGTCGGGGTCTACACGGGAGAGCGCTTTTAGCAACATATGACCAATTGGGAGATGAAAGGATCAGATCTGACCGAGGCATAACGAAATAACTAAAGACGATGACGGTACGGCTGGGAAAGTCCAGGGGCTAGGGGTTCTCTGGGTGTCATGCCGAAAATGGTGGACAAATGAAAGACAAGATTCTCTTCGCATGGAGTGGGGGGAAAGACAGCGCCCTGGCCCTTGATGAACTCCTCCAGAACCAACGTTTTGAGATATCCGCAATTCTGACGACCGTAACCAGCGAGTATGACCGCATCAGCATGCATGGCGTTCGCCTGAGCCTTCTAGAGAAGCAGGCTGAGTCTGTGGGACTTCCCCTTGAAGTTGTCTACATTTCCAGGGACTCGTCCAATGAGCAGTATGAAGAGGCGATGACCGAGACTCTGGAGCGACACCGAGGCCATGGAGTTTCATCGGTTGCCTTTGGCGATATCCACCTGAAAGAGATTCGGGAATACCGAGAGCGTAATATGGCCAAGATAGGCATGGAATGCCTTTTTCCCCTTTGGGGGAAGGAAGTGGGCGCACTGGTGCGGTCTTTTATCCAAAAAGGGTTCAAGGCGGTCGTGACCTGTGTTGATACCAGGATTCTTGACTGGTCTCTTGTGGGTAGGATGGTGGATAGCGATTTTTTGGGGGCCCTGCCTTCCGGGGTGGACCCATGTGGAGAGAACGGGGAATACCACTCCTTTGTTTTTGACGGCCGCCTGTTTCGGCGACCGGTTCCGTGTGAAACTGGAGTGATGGTCGTCAGGGGATCCTTTTGTTTTTGTGATGTCGTGGCAACTGGGAACCCGGATGGTGACAACGAGGTGGCCAAATCTCTTTGACGGGAGCTCTCGCCCATTTGTAGTAGCGGCTATCAGTTGTCAGTCATAGACTATCAGGGAGGGATAATTTTAATGAGCGATTTCTATAAGTATCACGGTCTAGGGAATGACTATCTGGTCATCGACCCTACGAAGTTGAATATCAGGTTAAACGCAGAATCGGTGAAGCTTATCTGCCACAGGAATTATGGCGTCGGATCTGATGGGGTTCTCTATGGTCCATTTGATGGGGATGAGGGATCGATTCGCGTCAGGATATTCAATCCCGATGGTAGCGAGGCAGAAAAGAGTGGCAATGGCCTGAGGATTTTCTCCAGATATCTGGTTGAGGCAGGGTACGTAACCTCACAGGATTTCGAGATAGAGACCGGAGGGGGTCGGGTATCCGTCCATCTGGATTCTTCAGACGGGAGTGTCTCGACGGTTGGGATGGGCACCTTGTCATTTGACAGCGAGGATATCCCGGTGAAGGGACCAAAAAGAGAGGTGCTCCTGGAACCGCTGGAGGTCAATAGTAAGGTAATCAAGATCTGTGCTGTCTCCATTGGGAACCCCCATTGTGTCGTGATCCGTGAGAGTATTGATCGGCGTCTTGCCATGGAGCTGGGTCCCACGATTGAAAAACACAGCCTCTTTCCCCACAAGACGAATGTCCAGTTCATGAAGATCCTGGATCGTCAGAACATTCAGATCGAGATATGGGAGCGGGGTGCAGGGTATACCCTGGCCTCAGGGAGCAGCAGTTGTGCTGCCGCTGGGGTTGCTTACAAACTGGGGTACTGTGACGGAAAAATTCGGGCTCACATGCCCGGTGGAATCCTCGATGTTTCTATATCGGCCGATTTCTCCGTGAAAATGCGAGGGGAAGTCTCGGCAGTCTTCGAAGGCAGTTTTGCTGCTGAGTTGAGAAGCCAACTACAGTGAATAGGGTCTGTCTAGAAGGTGGCTCTCGTATCTCTTGGCAATCGAGTCTCCGTCACACAGAATGGGTAGTTTGTTCCTGTGAGACTCTCCGGGATACGCGTCTCCTCCACAGAATAGCCAGTAAATTGGCTGGACCTGAGAGTACGTACAAAGCGAATATAGAGAAGAGCGTGATTTCTGGCTCGGCAACAACAACAATAATGCAAAGGATTAGGATCACGAGGGTCCTGAAAGGTTTCCTCCGGAACAGATCCAGTCCCTTGATGCTGAAATACCGAATATTGCTTACCATGAGAAAAGCAAGAAGGTAGATCATCACAAGGATGAAGACCTGCGCATGGGTGGTCCAAAATCCCAGACGGTGGTGGAGCAGGACCGTCATGGCGATCATACATGCGGCCGCCGGAATGGGAAGACCCTTAAAAAACTTACTGTCCAGGGTAACGGTCTGCACATTAAACCGTGCCAACCGCAACGCTCCACAGGCCACAAAAAGAAAAGCGGCTAACCAACCAATCCTCCCATAGGGTTTGAGGGCCCATGAGAACGCCAATAGGGCAGGGGCTAGGCCAAAGGAGATCAGGTCTGCGAGAGAATCATACTCGATTCCGAAGCGGCTGTTAGCCCCAGACAACCTGGCGATTTTGCCATCGAGGACGTCAAACACGCCAGCCACAAGGATGGCAATCGATGCGTGAATAAAGCGGCCACTAAACGTTGCCAGGGTTGCAAAAAAACCGCAGAAGAGATTCCCGGACGTAAAAAGATTGGGAAGGATGTAAACCCCTCGCAGACGTCGGGTTCTCCGCATAGGTTCCCGTTTCATTGGATTTTCCCCAGTATCGATTCCCCTCCTCTGACCCTCTCGCCTGGCTTGACAACAGCTTGGACACCTTCCGGCAGGTAAATGTCCAGTCGTGAACCGAAACGAATCATCCCGAGAATCTGTCCCCTCTGGAGGTGCTCCCCTTTCTCAGGGTAGCAGACGATTCGCCTGGCCACAAAGCCGGCAATCTGGATGAATAGGACCCTGAGGCCATCTTTTCCTCTTATGACGATGGCGTTCTGTTCGTTTTCCACGGACGACTTGTCCGTGTTCGCCAGATGGAATTTGCCTGGATTGTAACTCTTCTGTTCTACGATTCCCGATATCGGAGATCTGTTGATATGGACGTCAAAGAGCGACATGAAGATACTGACCTTTGTGGCCTCTTTTCGAAGGAATCGCCTTTCTTGGCATTTACTCACCCGAAGGACTCGCCCATCGGCCGGGGAGAGAACCACGCGATCGGAAGAGGGAGTTTGTCTTATGGGATTTCTGAAGAAGTAGATCAAGAAGAGGGTAACAACAGAGAGAAAAATGAAGACATAGGGCCACTGAAGCCAGACCGAGAAAAGGGTCGCCAGAACCGTCGGAACAATAAAAGGTAAACCCTCGATCGCAATGGGGAGTCTTGTGGTCCTTGCCATGAGTCTCCAAATCACCGGAAATGATCTCCTTCACTTATACTCGTTTTCGGGAAAAAACTCAAACCAAATTATCGGTTCGGGCCCTACAAGGTTTTGTAGTAAGGGTAGTCATGTCCCTCGCAAAAGGTCTGAACCTTCATGCCGTGTGGGAGCAGTTTCGGTTTGATGTCTTGGGATCAAGGGCCCGTGCGACGAGAGACCAGGATCTTCTGCATCTCATCTTTGAACATCAATTTCCTTTTCTTTATCTTCTTGATTTCCACTTCGTCCTGAGGAGTCAGGTAGGGCTTTGCTTCGAGCTTCTGGAGTTGACTTTCTAAATCTGCATGCCTCTCTTTCATGGTTCGAAATGCCTGGTTCTCTTGGAGGAGCTTTCTGACGAGAACCTCTTCGTTTTCTGCCATTGCCATCCACCCCCTATTCGGTAGATTTTCTTGCCTTTTCCTCGTACTTTATTTCTGCCTCCGAGCGTCGGATATAGTGAGGGACAAGATTTGCAAGATCCAATGTCTTCCCCTTGAGTATGAGCTTCAGCCCCATACGGGCCACCACGGTTCCGTGAACATAGTTGAGCTCGGGAGGCACAAAGGAGGCCTTTCGGCCGATCTTTCTTCTCAAAAAATCTCCGTAAACCTCAACCCCATCACCCAAAAAAACCACAGGGCCATGAATCTCTTCCACGAGATCCCTGGGTGATATAACCATATCTGGTGTGAGGCGTTTCAGCCTGCGTGATGGTTCTGCCCGAAAGAGAGCGGCGTAGGTCTCCTTCTTCCGGGCATCGAGGATAGGACATACTGTGCTTGCAGAGTTGAAGGCGTTCAGCGCCAACGCCTCTAGCGTGGATACGCCCGCAACCGGTCGACCCGTGGCAAAGGCAAAGCCCTTGATCGCGCTGATCCCAATCCTCAATCCCGTGAAAGAGCCGGGTCCTAGGGTTACCGAGAACCCTTCGATCTCCTCGAGGGGGACCTTTGTGTCCGTGAGAAGTCGATCGATAGAGGTCATGAGCCGTTCAGAATGGGTGACCGGGATGTTGAGCGCATACTCTCCCAACACTCGGTCGGTGTCGACGAGCCCAACGCTGCCAAAAATGGTGGATGTATTGACTCCAAGAACTTTCATGCCACAAACAGAAAATCCCAGGCTCGCCGTGCGGCCTGGAAGCCCGCCGCCGCAGACGGCAGCATTGCTATCGAAAAACCTCGGTTCGCTTTCGTAGCTTCCTGTTTCAGTTTTACCGAACTCCGAATGGGTTTTTGACTGGGTCACTATTTGGCAAAGGCCGAAGAATTGCTCCGAATTTCTAGGCCTTCTGGTAGGTATTAGATCCTCAAGGAAACCAGGGAAGTATCCTTCTCAAATCGTAAAACGATACCACAAGAATCAGAAGGATGAGAATTCCAAAACCGATCCTGTATGCCACCTCTTGTTTTTTGGGACTGACAGGCTTTCCAATGACCGATTCGATGAGGAGAAAAGCCAGGTGTCCACCGTCGAGAACGGGAATGGGGAGGACGTTCAAGATGGCCAATTGTAGGCTCAGAAGTGCGACGAACTGGAGCAAAGCCGTAATGCCGGACTGAGCCGCCTGTCCTGCAAATCTTACAATAGTAATGGGCCCCCCGAGGTGACGAAGCGAGAATTTTCCCCGTATCAGTTTCCAGAGGACAGAGAATGTCAAACCGGTCCATCGGGTAAGCTCTTGCCCTCCCCTCTTGAGGGCAACAAGAGGTCCATAGCGTTTCTTCACCATTTCCATGTCTAGGAAACCAGGAACGAAGCTGATCCCCACTTCACCTCCGTCCTTTTCAGGATTGAAGATGGGTGTCATGTTAACGAACAGGGTTTCCTTGCCTCGGCGAATCTCAAGGGCTAGCTCCGTGCCGGGGTTCTCTTTGATCAGGTTCAGCATGTCAAGGTAGTCCTGGTTCTGAACGCCGTTGATGGAGACAATAATGTCGCCCCGCTGTATCTCGGCCTGCTGTGCGGGCTTCCCCTCAATAACTTGTGCAATGA
>Ga0209636_10006374_pt1 | contig 12050 bp, 7 predicted proteins | sample DeeMarSWOR152_54_FD_187464 | JGI IMG/M metagenome (GOLD analysis project Ga0209636, IMG submission 187464) | Marine sediment microbial communities from White Oak River estuary, North Carolina - WOR-1-52-54 (SPAdes) (version 2) | ecosystem: Environmental > Aquatic > Marine > Intertidal zone >...
ATCTTATGTAAACATTTTCTTGGAACGAATTCGATAGCTTTTAAAGGTCTCATAACCTAAAAATAATCAATTCATTCTAATTTTGCAACTTTTTTTTGTCCCATTCTTAATAATTATTTAACAAAAAGTTATACACTAGAATTTTTAAAAAAGTTAGAGTAAAATACTATCCGATAAAAAAAACTTGACATTAATAAAAAATATTAGTTAATTATTTCAGTCCTAATTTTTATTGGAGCACAAATTACCTGTGGAGGGTACCATGGGGATAATTCGCGGCATCAGGTTACTTATGATTCTATTGATTTGTCTGACTATTTGTTGTACAGAGGAACAACCTTATTCGCCACAAGATAAACCTGGAAAGATAGTCGGACTGGTAAAACCTAAAGGAACCATCGTTCAGATCGATTTGTATCAAGGGATTATAATTCAAACCGCTTTTACTGATTCATCCGGTTATTTTGAACTGGATAGCGTTACCGCAGGAACTTACAATCTGGAATTCTCTTCAAAAAATTATGGTCGTCATGTTTTAAACGAAGTAATAGTATATCCAGGGCAGGTTACAACGATACCAGATATACATCTAAAACCATATCCCGAACAAATCTCTACCATCACACCAGCTAATGGGGTTCAGAATTTTCCGTTAACCGCCCCAATTCAAATCCAATTCAGTACTCTAATGAATTACCAATCTGTGGAAAACAGCTTTTTCCTTGTGCCCGAGGTTAATGGTCGTTTTGTTTGGGAAATTATTTCCGGGAATAGTAAATTATCATTTTATCCAGTTGACCAGTATATTTCAAACTTATCTTATGTAATTATTTTAACAACTGACGCGAAAACGATTTATGGAGATTCTTTATCTATTGATTTAGTTTCAAATTTTAAAACAGAAGGGGTGAAAATAACGACAACAATTCCTGAAAACGAGGCTACTTTTATTTCTCCGCAGTCCGCAATCTATGTATATTTTAATTCCAAAATGGATCGTCAAAGTGTGGAGCAAAATTTTTCGATCTCTCCAATTAAAATGGGTAACTTCAGGTGGTTTGATTCCCGACGATTTAGTTTTCAACCAGGAGCTTATTTTGCGAGCAACACTGAATATACGATTACGATAGGTGCCGAAGCCAGAGATATTTATAACAATTTCCTTACCGGAAATAAGACATTTAGTTTTGAAACTGAACCGCTAAGGATAACCTACAGTTACCCTGCAAACGGAGCTACTTCTATCAGTCGTTCCAATCCAATTTCGATCACCTTTAATACTTTCGTGAATCAGGAAACCGCCCAGAATGCTTTTTCTCTTATTCCGCCGGTGGAAGGTTGGAATTTTCAGTGGAGTGATTTGACGCGGTTTCAATACGTGGGTTCAGCAAAACTGCTGTCAAATACATTCTATATCGTCACGATAGATACAACATGCAGCGATGCATGGGGGAATTTATTACCAACGAATTATAGTTTCACATTTAAAACAGGAAATTAAGACTATAAATAATCCTGATATATATTTGCTCGATCAGGATCAAGTTTAATCATTTTTTCAAATAATTCACTATCATTTGAATCTTTGAATAATTCAACAATTTCAATATGATGGGCTTCTATAAATTTATTGCATCGTTTGTACTTTGGATCTTCTTCTTTTATGACTTCTTCTAGCATATTAATCGCTTCTTTGATATAGGTTCTGGCTTTGATAGGATCTTCTTTGGCGAAATAGAGGCCATAAAAATAAAAATCTTTCATTTCGCGGTATTTTTTAGTCTTTTCATGGAGAAGATCGTTTATTAATTCGACTCGAAGATCCCAGCCTTCTATGAACTGTCCCAAACCAAACCTTGCTTGTTCAGCGATTAATTTTGCTTTTTCAAAATATGGGGTTCCTAACAAATGACCAAATTTATCCATTTCTTCCGCAATGACAATATTCATGTAAAAATCTAACAAGCTGGTCATGGAATCCCAATTATTATCAGAATGAACTGGAATTTCTCCTTTTTGATATGCAAACCGACATCGTCTATCAGAGTATTGAACATCGGAGTTGTTCGTAATAACTATCTGTACCTTGTAACGATCCTGGTAACTTACGCTTATGTCTTGTAAAAGCAGTGTCCAGTTAATTGAAAATTCACCAACGAATTCATTCTTTGTCCAATTGTGATTATTAAAATAATCTTCCAGAACTTGCTTAAAATCTTGTAGTTTTTCACGTTTCTCATCAGGTAGGGCATTCAGTTCTAAATCGACAGTTACTGTAATATCCTGTGCTAAAATATCTGAAATGAACATGACATGAATTAATAAACAGAGGGCTAAAAAAAGAAGTGTAATGAAATTCCAATTCGTAATTTGATAGTTTATCTTATTCGTAATTTCATTGTTTCCCATTGGTCTTCTCCTTAATCAAGAAATTCGGTAGATTTGTATTAATACCTTTTAATTATAATTAATTTCGTCATGAGAGTCAACAAAATATTTTTCTTTTTGCTCAATTCTAAAAATCTCTTGCTTAACATGTTACTTATTCTAATGCTGCCTCAAGTAGATGTTTATGCCAGTTTTGAGCTTAAAGGGAGCAGCGCACGAATTCATGCTATGGGACAGGCTTATGTTGGACTTGCCAACAGTCCCGATGCAATTTTCGTAAATTGTAGTGGACTGGCACAATTAACTCAACCGTCATTTTCGATTTTTTATACCCGACCTTTTGGTCTGAAAGAATTGTCTTACGGCTCTTTCGCCGCAATTGTCCCAACCCCAATAGGAACCTTTGCGACTGGAATAACCAGTTTCGGAAATGAAATCTATCGAGAGCAATCCCTGATCCTCTCTTTGAATCGATCAATAAAACAAAAATTATACTATGGTTTCAATTTACATTATATGAAACTACATATAAATGGATATGGTTCAGATTTTTCCATTGGACTGGATGCAGGATTCTTAATAACTGTAACACCAAGATTAAATTGGGGATTTTTTGCTGCCAACATCAATCGACCTGCTATAGGAAAATCCTCTGACAATTTGCCACAAATTTTAAGTACCGGCGTTAGTATTTTTCTCCTAAATGATGTAATATTAAACCTGGATATTTATAAAGACTCGATGTTTCCATTAGAATTTCGATGTGGTATTGAATACTTATTATTTCATCGTATTGCCCTTCGATCTGGTTTTTCAACTGAACCTTCTCAATTTTGTGCCGGATTTGGATTTTTATTTTCACACTTTGAGGTGGATTATGCCATTACAACTCACCAAAGTTTGGGATCAACTCATCACCTATCACTTCAATTACAATTTAGAACCAGAAAAGAGAGTGCTATTCATAAAAAAAGCGAGTATGAAGTAAAGCCTGTAATCATTACAAAAATAAACATAAATACAGCAACTATTAAACAATTGCAACAGATTCCAGGAATAGGTCCAGTATTAGCGCAGCGAATAGTTGTATATCGTAAACAGATCGGCAAATTTAATAGCCTGGAAGAATTATGTCATGTCAAAGGAATCAGTCAAGCTAAACTCGAAAACATTAAACCTTATGTAACAATTATCGAATAAGGTGACAAATTATGAGCAGCAAGTTATTATTTCTATTTGCCTGCTTTCTATGCTTTTTATCATCAATAATAATGGCTCAGGAACCAGACATTGAAGAGTTTTTAGAGCAACAACAGGAATATTCGGACCTTTCCGAGCTTCTGGAACTGCTTTCTGAATTCGAACAAAATCCAATTGAATTGAATCAAGCTTCGACTGACCAATTAGCAGTCCTCCCCTGGATATCAAATGTCCTAGCTGTTGCGATTATACAATATCGAGATCAGATTGGAGGGTTTAATTCCATCGAAGAATTATCACAAATTAAAAACATGAATCCTGATCTGATTCCAATCCTACGAAGGTATATAACTATTTCTTCACCAAAAATCGAAAGGAAATTTTCGCTAACGACAAAAACACGTTTAAGTCGCAAACTTGAAGAAAGCATAGGATTTAAAGATGGTACCTATTATCCCTCACCCACAAAAGTTTATAATCGATTCATATTCGATTGTGGAAATTATCTCCGATTTGGTTTATTATCAGAAAAAGATAGTGGTGAACGTAAGCTTGATGATTTAAGGCTCTTTTTCTTATGCTATCACAATAACACAAATAGAAATAAATTGATTATTGGAAATTATCGGTTAGAATTTGTGCAGGGTTTAGTCTTCGGGAATCCGTATGGTAATTATAAAGGAAATGACCCTATATATCCTGCGAAAAGACGCGGAAGAGATTTATTAGAATATGCGTTAGTGGACGAAAATGCTTCACTTTACGGAATTTCTGGTCAATTTTGTTTTAAAATTTACCAGTTCATTTTCTTCTTATCCTCTTCCAAAATTGATGCCACTATCAATCCTGATGGCACTTTTAATAATTTTTATACCTCTGGTTACCATCGTACATCTCTTGAGTTAGATAAAAGAGATCGATTGACTGAGCGGCTGGTAGGTAGCCGATTAAATATAAGACCTGCACCCTATTTTTCCCTGGGTATAACCTACTATCGCTCACTTTATGATCGTCCTGCTGCCATTCAAGATGAGATTAAACATCGTTTTTGTTTCAAAGGTAGGAAAAACGATTTAGCAGGAATTGACTACAATCTAACAGTAGGTCACTTTAATTTGATTGGTGAACTGGCTCGTTCAAGAAATAACGGATCTGGCATATTGACAGGGATACTCACCGATGCTCATCCTTTAGAATTAATCATTCTCGTCCGAAACTACTCCAAAAATTTTATCAGCCTTCATGGAAATAGTTTTGGAGAGCGAACTGATCATCCTCAGAATGAACAAGGAATATACATCGGACTTCAGTTCAAGCCTTTAAAAAATCTAAAATTGAAACTGTATTTTGATCAATTTAAATTCTCCTGGCGTACATATTTCCTTCCAATGCCCTCAACCGGGAAAGATCTTCTTTTAAAAGTTGAACATAAGCCAATAAAAAATTTATTGTTATCTTTTCAATTTAAGTCTCAACAAAAAGAACACCTCATAAGCGAAAGTAGGTGTATTATCCCAAGAAATCAAAAGAACCTTCGGTTGCAACTGGATTTCCGACCCTGGAGTGCTATCAAATTCAGACATCGAATTGAAAAAATTTGGGTAAATTACACTCACTACAAACAATTACAATCTTGTCAGTCTAAGCGTTTTGAAGGTATATTATTATATCAAGATGTGAATATAAAGTTTAATAAAAATTTCAATATTGCTACTCGAATTACCTTATTTGATACAGACGGATATGAAAGTCGACTCTATCAATTCGAGCATGATGTACCTGGAATGTTAACCACCCAAATGCTTTATGGGGTAGGAAACAGGTGGTATATAAAAATCCAGTGGAAAATTAACAAAACCATCAACATATCAGTTAAATTTGCTTCAACACACTACCACCATGTGAAATCTATCGGGTACAATGCAGATCAAATATTAGGGAACACTTTAAATTCTTTGAACTTACAGCTTGAAACCAACTGGTAATTTAATATCGACGAAAAACAGTAGCAATCCTATATAACGATATTAATTTTTTAAAATATGCATTTTATTATTGATTTATTTGATTAATTATTTTATATTTTCAAAATCGTTTTAAATTAGAATAATTAAAAGTAGAATGGTAATATGGAGAACATTACAATCCCCTTCCTGAAATTTACTGCGAGATTCAGAAAAAGTAACCATGTCGTAGATATATTTGGTACTTTAACGGAAGCTCGATCGATTATGGTCTTTATGCCTGATAGGTTAGAGGATTTTGGCATTGCCCGAAAATTCATGGTTAAATTAATGGATGATTTCTCAAAAGCTAAATTCCAGTTTGTTATCAGGCAAAACTATCAGAGTTTACTTGATGGAGACCAAAGGTATGGCACAATATTTGTATCCGAAAAGGATGTAAATCTTCTCGGGCTGCCTAAAAAGGAACTTAAGAAAAAGATATTAGCAGCAGAATACGACATAGTTATTGACCTGAATGATGATTTTCATCTTCCAAGTACCTATCTATGTCAAAAAAGCAGGGCTTCATTAAAAATTTGTTTGGATCATGAGAAGAGAGAACCATTTTATAATTTTTATTTCAGAACCCAGCCAAATGAAAGCCTGGAGAATAAATATAAAAAACTTATTCAATATTTAAAGAATAATGTAAAATCTGACACGCCCGAAAAATAATTCTATTATTGAAGTTCTGCTGTTGCTTTTTATCTTCCATAATGGATTTGTCATCTTGCCATTGGTAAACATGGAGAGCGTTGGTTCATGGCTGACAGCTTAAAAAATCAATCTGCTGGACTTCAACAAAGATATCTTGAAATCGAGGCATCAAACCAGGATCTAAAAAAACGCTTGTCCGATCTCAATTCATTATATTTGATAAGCCTGACACTAAGTAAAACCCTTGATCTTAATGAAATACTTAAATCATTTAAGCGCTTATTTCAAAAGAAGATCAAGGTAGATCATTTCGGAATTTTCTTATTAGATGAATCAATTTCTACACTTTCTCTATACACATCATTTGGATTATCGAGAGTTACTAACTTACAAACTTCTTTCAAATTTGGGGAAGATATTTTTGGGAAAGCTTTAGACATAGAAGAAATTGTTTATGTCCCCGATATAGCCGCTACCAGTGAATTCCAATTTTTTAGTGGAGAACCGAAAACAGGTTCTTTTATTGTCGTGCCAATTTTACTCAGAAAAAATCATCCACTGGGTGTTTTTAGTCTGTATCGAAGCCAGATAAGTGCGTTCAGCAAGGCAGAAAGATCGCTTTTCAAAAAAATTGGATTAGAAATTGCCAAAGTACTTGATAAATCATTATTGTTTCAACATACCAAAGAACTTTCGATTACAGACGATTTAACAGGTCTTTATAACCGTCGTTATTTCAACCAGCGACTTGAACGGGAAGTCCAGCGAGCAAAACGGTACAGACGACCTTTATCCATCTTGATGGTTGACATTGATTATTTTAAAAATTACAATGATATCAATGGCCATCTTTTAGGTGATGAGGTACTGAAAAAAGTTGCCCTGCTATTAGAATCGAATCTTCGCAAGGCAGACATTGTAGCGAGATATGGTGGTGAAGAATTTGTCATCCTTCTTCCTGAAATCGATAAATCTCATGCCGATCAAGTTGCGGAAAAATTACGGAGGACAATCGAGCTAAGAAATTTCCCAAAAGAACAATATCAGCCCAACAAGAATCTTACCATCTCGATAGGGCTGTCAACACTACCAGATGACTCGACAAATTCAAGAGAGTTAATTGAGTTCGCTGATCGTGCCCTTTATCGAGCCAAGGCAGAAGGTCGAAATCGAGTTGTGGCTTATCATTCTTCGCTGATTCAGATCAGTCAGAATAATATCCTTCACATGGAGCCAAAATCTGCCGCGGCGGGCGAATAAAAATTTTAACAATATCAACGGTAATTTCAAAAACCAGCCCTTAATACATTCAAGATGCTGGTTTTTTTATTTGACAATATATTTGCAGGGGAACAGATTAAATTATTGATCAGTATAACCATATAAGTTTTACGGTCTTAAATCCCAACCTAAACAAACCAGTACCAAAAAGTAAAATTGAATTCTACATTATAATAAATTTTATAAAACCTTTTCATGCTTTGGACAAAAATTTAACTACTTAGCTACTGATATATTCATTGGAAGCCGGTGCGATTTTCTTAAATGACTACTGTGAATAAAACTATTTTTAATTTAAAAAGATACAGTTGGATAATATATTTTTTCATTCTATTTACAACTTCCGCTAAATTTTCCTCAGCGTCTTATAAGCCTTCGATCCAAAGGAATTATGACACTCAGCATATTAAAATAGAACTAAATTTTGACCAAAAGGAAAAATCAATCTCAGGCAGCGCGACGATTGCAGTTGTGCCTTTGAACAATGACCTGTCCTCTCTTGAATTCCATGCCAAAGATATGGAAATTCGAGACGTATTGTTAACCGATCAAGTTGAACTTGCTTTCCTGGCGGATTCAGAGACCGTGGCTATTGCTCTACCCCGTACTTATAGTACTCAAGATACCGTAACAATTGTAATAACATACTACGCACAACCTACCGCTGGTTTCTATTTTAATGAACCACTGGGGGAGAATCCCAAAAGGCCTTATCAGATTTATTCTCATTCAGAACCGATATATGCTCGCTGTTGGTTTCCCTGTTATGATGAACCAGATGACAAACTGACCAGTGAAATAATCGCCACCGTATCAGATAATTTTTATCTCTTATCGAACGGCAAATTGCTTTCTGTTGATCACAATCGAAAATATCGAACAAAAACATTCCATTGGCTGCAGGACAAACCCCATTCAACGTACTTAATTTCAATTGTTGCGGGAGAATACAACGAGATATTAGATAAAAATTCAGACATCCCCTTAAGTTATTACGTTTATAAAGATCAAGTAGAAATTGCTTTCAACTCTTTTGGAAAAACACCTAAGATAATGGAATTCTTCCAGGATTTATTTGGTTATCCATACCCCTGGGACAAATATGCGCAAATCGTTATAGCGGATTATCAAGCAGCGGGCATGGAACATACCAGTGCTACATCATTATATGATCGAACCATTCATGATGATCGAGCACATCTGGATGTAACCAGCGATGATTTAGTCGCTCATGAACTTGCCCATCAATGGTTCGGTAACCTGGTAACCTGCAAAGAATGGGGACATATCTGGCTAAATGAGGGCTTTGCAACTTATGCTGAGATTCTTTTTAAGGAGTTTGATTCAGGAACCGATGAAGCTGACTATGCAATATATCAAGACCAGAAATTTTACTTAGAAATGGTTGATCCAAAGTTTTATCAACCCATTGTATTCGAAAACTTTCTTCACCCCGAAGAAATGTTCAGTTACATTGAATATCAAAAAGCAGGGATGGTGCTCCACATGCTTCGCTATGTAATTGGTGACTCGCTTTTCTTCACCAGTTTAAAAACATATTTGAATCGATTCGCTTTTCAATCGGTTGTGACGTCTGATTTTCAACAGGTTGTGGAAGAGATTGGTGAAAAAAAACTGGATTGGTTTTTCGACCAGTGGCTTTATCAGGGAGGACACCCTAAATTTGTAATTACATCAAAATGGGAACCAGAATCGATAGAAGTCTATTTATATGTTCGACAAATCCAGCTCGATTCATTAGGTTTGGTGCCCGAAGTCTTTCGCATGCCGATCGAAGTAGAAATTATTGGTGACACTAAGCGAATAAATAGAAAAATCTATTTAAAAGCACGAGAAGATACTTTTAAATTTACATTTGATCATCGACCTGAGCTTATCCGATTCGATACAGAAAACTGGATATTAAAAGATATGAATTTTATTAAATCACAGGACGAATGGATTTATCAATTACTTCATGATAAACACGTCGCTGCTCGTTTAAAAGCGTTAGAGGAATTGGAAAAAGTAACTTTTGACACTTTAGAGACAGTCTTAGCGTTAGAAAAAAGTCTATCTAATGATCCATTTTGGGCTGTCCGAAAAGAGGCGGCATACCTGCTTATTGATTACCATCGCCCCGAGTCCAAACAAGTTTTGATAACAGCCTGTCATGATGTCCATCCACAGGTAAGGGCAGCGGCGATCTTAACACTCAGTTATTATTATGACAAAAATTTGAATCCTCTATTTAGAAAAATTGCCAATCATGACTCCAGTTACAAAGTCGTCTCGGAAGCACTATATGCTTTGTCCAATGCCCCTGATGATAGTAGTTTAGATTTTTTCAGCAAATTTGTTAATATGGACTCGCACAATGATGTCATTCGTACCGCGGCTTTCCATTCGATACGGCAATTAAAAGATGAACGTGCTATTCCCATTGCGATTCCATTTGCTTCTGATTCTACTCAATCTGAATATATCCGCGCCAATGCCCTCTCTATTTTAAAGGAAATTGGCAGTGGTCATCAAGAAGTCGAATCTTTAATGATCAAGCTACTATCAGATTCGAACAATTTTATCAGGAAAAAAGCAATTGATATATTAGGGCTATTTAAAACTGAAAAGTCGCTCAATGCATTGAAAAAACTTCAGAATGAAGCATTACCCGATGATGTAAGGCGTCGTTTGAAAATTTCGATTGAAAAAATTGAACGGGGATTGGGGAATTAGGTGATTGGGTAATAAGGTAATTAGGTTAGAAGGAGCTAAACAATTAACTCTTTGCGTAATAGCCAACATCCTATTTAACAAGGATTCAACTGGTCGAACGCCTGCCCCCGTTGGCAAGGATTTAAACGGATTAATGATTATTATCAAGAAAAATCAGTTTCAATCCGCCAAATCCGTTCGATCCGTTCTATTTCTTTTTTGGCTCTGGCTTACCCAGGCTGAGTTTTTATTATCAACCTTTTAAAATTTAAGGAGAGAAGAATATGAGAAAAAATCTTACCTTAATTCTCGGAAGTTTAATGACACTACTTTTCATTCAAAACTGTGAACGACCGATGGAACTACAAAAAGCCGATTTAAACCAGGTAAAAGCTCAACTGGAAAAATTTGCACCAGTCGACATTTCGTATGACCAATCAATTTTGTCTGAAAAAGATCAGCAGGTGATTGAAAAATTAGTCGAGGCAGCCCAACTTATTGATCGAATTTTCCTGCGACAGGTTTATTCACAGAACGAAGCCATTCAACAAGCGTTGCAAAAATCAACAGATTCTGAGGATAAAACCTATATTGAATATTTTAAAATTATGTACGGGCCTTTTGATCGCCTCGACGAAAATAAGCCATTCCTCGTCGCAAATCAAAAACCAGAGGGCGCAAACTACTACCCAGAGGACATGACCAAAGAGGAATTTATCCAATGGATCGATAATCACCCAGAAGATAAGGAGAATTTTGAAAGCAATTTTACAATTATTCGAAAAAAAGGAGATCAACTCATTGCCATTCCCTATTCTAACGCTTATGAAGATTTATTAAAACCAGCAGCGAAATTATTCAAAGAGGCTGCTAAACTTTCTGAGAACGAGTCCCTCAAAAAATTCCTTAACAGCCGAGCCGATGCTTTCCTAAGCAATGATTACTTTCAAAGCGATATGGACTGGATGGATCTCGATAGTCCCATCGAAGTCGTCATCGGTCCTTATGAAGTCTATGAAGATGGATTGATGGGCTATAAAGCTGCCTTTGAATCTTTCATTACAGTGGCTGATCCAATCGAAAGTCAAAAACTCGCCACCATAGCGAATTATTTGAATGACATGGAAAGAAATCTCCCTTATAAGGACGAATATAAAAATTTTGAGCGAGGGACATCATCACCTTTCAAAGTCGTACAGGAAATTTACACCGCAGGGGATACACGGGCTGGCATTCAGACTATTGCTTTCAATTTACCCAATGATGAACGGGTCAGGGAAGCAAAAGGAAGTAAAAAAGTCATGCTCAAAAATATACTGGAAGCAAAATTTAACAAAATTTTGATGCCAATTGTCGAAAAAGTGATTGTCTCGGAGCAATTGCCGAACATCTCTTTTGATGCCTATTTTAATCACGTGCTGCTGCATGAAGTCAGCCACGGTCTGGGACCAGGCACGCTAACTCTGCCAAACGCCGAAAAAACAACGGTTAATAAAATGCTGGCGGACACCTATTCCACCCTCGAAGAAGCTAAGGCAGATGTCTGTGGCAATTACAATGTCCAATTTTTGATCGATCAAGGTGTATTTCCAGAAGAACTGGAACAAAGCCTGTATGTCACTTATCTCGGCGGGATGTTTCGTTCAGTCCGATTTGGAATAGAATCTGCCCATGCAAGAGCCAATATGATTCAGTTCAACTATCTCTTGGCAAGAGATGCCTTTCAATTTAACGATCAAGCCCAAAAATTCAGTGTTAACCACGCAAAAGTAAAAGATGCGATTAAAGAACTAGCAAATATGC
>Ga0209636_10006375_pt1 | contig 12050 bp, 12 predicted proteins | sample DeeMarSWOR152_54_FD_187464 | JGI IMG/M metagenome (GOLD analysis project Ga0209636, IMG submission 187464) | Marine sediment microbial communities from White Oak River estuary, North Carolina - WOR-1-52-54 (SPAdes) (version 2) | ecosystem: Environmental > Aquatic > Marine > Intertidal zone >...
TCTGGATGGCTTCGTATGACGACGCCAGTTCACGGCTAATAGGCTCGCGTCCAAATTGCCCTGTATATGCACTAATAAATCTGCTATTCGCTTCATTGTTAACATCCTGGAAATAAGCCGATGTACAATAATGGCCAGCGGCTGCGTCTTTACCCATCAGGTAGTTTTCTATTTCCGAAGTTATTGGGCTTACAATAGGAAATGGAAGCCTTCTTTCTCTATATTCCCTATAAAATGAGATGATGCTTGTCCCGACGAGAGTAGAAAAAACAACAAGGCGTGATCTGAATTTGGTGAGACTTTCTAATTTTTTGAAGAAAGAGCTAAACTCATTAGAACCTAAAGGAAAATAACTTTCACAAGCGATTGTACCCCCAGCTCGAAAAACCCAATCTTTTACCTGTTTATTTGTAGAATGAGGGTACACATAATCAGATCCTATTAAGACAAACTTGTCGGATATGTTGCTGATGAGCCACGAAAGCATGGGTTCTACTTGTTGATTGGGCACAGCACCACAATAAAAGATATAAGGGTGCCTCTCCTCTCCTTCGTAAAGTGTTGGATACATAAGTAGGCCGCCAGTTTCATTTAGGATGGGGATTACAGCTTTGCGACAGGCAGAAGTGTAACAACCAACAAGGACATCGATTTTGGATTCTGCAAAAAGCCGGTAGGCTTCTTTCGCAGCCCTCCGTGGATCAGACTTTACGTCTCCGATGATTGGTTCAAATTGTATCCCACTATTGTTATTGATTTCTTCTATTGCGAGAAGGGATGCATTTAATTGTCCCTTCTCGACAATAGAGGTTGTACCGCTTTGAGAAAAAAGCAAACCTATCCTTATCTTCATTTTTGTTTTCCCCCCTTCATTGCTGATTCACTCGCAAGAAGCAAATCCATTTAACGGAAATATTTCAAGGTGTTGCAAAGTTCTTCTATGAGCCACCCTCCTCAATCTAGCTTGGCAAATATGCCGATTGGTCGGTATCTTTCATAAGTCTTTGAATCTGTTTGGTTTTTGTTAAATTCCAGAATATTTCGTCACTACCTCCCAAAGTAGTTGATATCGTCGTCAGAAGAGCGGCATGGGCGACTAACGTTTCAAACGGAATAATCAAGGCCAAGCCTTTCATGTGTCCATGCCAACACTTCCGAACCTTACTGCTAAGTAAAGGGAGATTTCAAAAAATGTCAATACTTTTTTTGCCCTGCCCTCCAACGCAAATTTTGCCTTCCACACATTCGAGTTTCTCTATTTGGACAGATTGAGCGGAACACCTTTCTCAAGAATCACTTGAAATTCCCACATTGGAACTTCTTATATCCTTTATCTTCGCGAAGTGAAGCTCCTCGCCCTGTTGTGACGGGATTTCCGCTTTTCTCCAACAAACTGTCCCGCTAATTCCCTTAAATAACACCGCCCTCCCCCTTAACGCGGGAGGGCTTCTGCGTGAGCTCAGCTGAACGGTTGGGGAGGGCGTGAAGTAAGATCTGTAAGGCAGCTTATCTCTGGAACACTCTAAGCAATTGCAACTATCAAGCCAAGAATTCAGCTCACGCAAAAGTCGGTGTCCCAGATAGAGTGAGCCCAGGGGTCTGTATCCGCAGCGGTGCGAAACTACATGTTCTGGAGGTTCGAAATCAACGTAACTCAGAGATCCCCACTCCTGAGCCACTTCACAGGGAGAACACTTTGAGTGTTATATGCTGCTGCAAAACGAGTACAGGTCTGTCCAGATCTGATACAAGACTGTGTCATAGTTGGCACACATCGATTCGCTGCTTGGCAGCAGCTATTTTTTCGCAGTAACAGGTGTATCTTCGGGATAAACTTATAAACTTGAAGGAAATTCCCGGGAAGAGTTGTGTTTCCCCGGCTCTGGCCAAGACATATGAACGTTTCCGTTTTTTCGCAATTGGGAACAGGGCCTGGGTGCGAGAAGAAAACTCCAGAGGAGGGGTTGTTTCTTTTGCTGTGGCATAGTCCTTGCTCTGTGATTGAACTAACCCTACTGCGGTAGGTGATAAGGGATTGAGAGGCACGTATTCACGGCATTTCAAGGCCAGGTCTGCTTCGAATGGCATCCTCTTGACAGGCTAAGTTGATAAGATAATGGAGGACATATGGAAGAGATATTGAAAGGAAGGAGGTGCAAGAGGAAAAAATTAGAGTGAGGTTTGGTACGTGTCGTAGTCGTCGTTTTTACTAATGCCCTGGCTCAAAAACGGCAGGAAATTGATTATCCAATTCTCAGGTAAGATGGAAAGGGGGACATCATGGAGTTTGCTAACCCAAGCTTAATCATAGGATTAGTTTTATGGTTTGTTGGATACATATTTGTTCTCAATGGCATTAATTTGTTGGGAAAGATGTCTGCTAAAGAGTGCGGAGTCTGGAACATCACTATTTCCAGCTTCATGTTCTTGTGCATCATCCTATCAATGATATTCCAATTGTTTGGTGAAGGGACATGGTACATGGTCGGGGGTATTTTTTTGTTTGCCTTCACTTACTTCATGATTGGAATGAACAACGTGCTGCAGATGGACTCCAGGGCACTTGGATATTATTGTCTCTTAGTTGCCATAATTACCCCGTTTATTGCCCAGGGCAACTTTGCTTTAGGGGATTGGCGGTTTGGTATTATATGGCTAATCTGGGGTGTGGCCTGGTTTATCTTTTACCTTATCATGGCACTGGGGAAAACGGCGCTTGCTTGCCCCGCGCTGGGCTGGATCGTGATTCTTATAGGGATTGTTACTGCTTGGGCTCCTGGGTTTATGATGCTGAGGGGGTGGTGGTAACTGAGGTAAAGCTTTTCGTGTTGTGAAGAAAGGGGGTGATGCAGGCAGGCATCGACGAATTCGTAGAGGAAGTGCGTTGGCTGCTGGGACCAATCGAGTCCCGGTGAGCACCAAAGGATTGGGCAGATTTTTTAAAGAATGGAACGGCATATTCAGCCATATTCCAAATTTCAAGATCACCCGCTGAGATGCCTTCCACAGGACCAAATAGCAAAAAGGAGGCTAGACATGTTTAGAAAGTACTGTAGTTTAGGCTTAGTATTCTTTCTTTTCTTAATTTTGTTTGTGGTCGCAAGCGTCCATGCCAAGATCCCCCAAGATACTCTCGTTATCGGTATTAACACTGGAACCTTCATTACGTTTGACCCCACAAAAGTTAACGAGAAAGTCGCACAAGTTATCATCAAAAATATGTACACTAACCTTGTTCGTCTTGATGGCAAATTTAAGGCAAAACCGGAGATGGCAGAGTCTTGGTCGTTAGCAGAAGATGGAAAGACCTGGACTTTCAAGTTGAGGAAAGGCGTCGTTTTTTCCGACGGATCCCCCCTAAAAGCAGATGAAGTCGTGTATTCTCTGAAACGGGCGTTGCTCGTCCCCACCCCCAGCCCGTTCTTTGCCAAAATCATCGGTTTGACCGAAAAAAGTATCGAGAAAATCGATGACTACACCGTAAAGATCGTAACTAACGGTGCCCCGCCAAATGTTGTGCTTGGCATACTATCAGCGGAGCCCGGAAGCATCGTGAATCCGAGAGTAGTAGAGGCCCATAAAGGCGAGGACTTTGGGCAAAGCTATCTTCTTGATCACAGTGCGGGGGCTGGTTCCTACGTGCTCAAGGAATGGAAGCGGAATATCCGTTTGGTGATGGAAGTAAACGATAAATACTACGGAAACAAACCCGCCCTGAAAAGAATAATTTTTCAAGATGTCCCTGAAGCTACGGAACAGTTCTTACTATTGAAAAAAGGCGATATCGATGTGGCTTGGGATCTAATAGCCGACCAGGCGAATTCTTTGAAAGACTTTCCCGATGTTTACATCGTCACCACACCAGGGCAAGGCAATGCCTATCTTGCCATGAATGCTGCCTGGGGTCCGTTCAAAGACTGCCGCGTAAGAGAAGCAATCAAATATGCGATCGATTATAAAGGGCTTATCGAGCGGGTTCATTCCGGATTCGCCATTGAAAACCAATCCTTTATCCCGGCTGGATATCTCGGCTACGAAGGGCGAAAGCCCTTTTCTCTCGACCTTGAAAAGGCAAAAGCTCTGATGGAGGAGGCGGGATATAAGGATGGATTCGAGGTAGAATTGAACACGACCGACATTGATTATCGGAAATCCACGGCGGTGGTCATTCAGGAGAACCTGTCCAAGATTGGAATCAAGGTAAATGTAAATGTAATGCAGGGGTCCCAGCTGTTTCCTAAGTATAGAAAACAGGGGTTGAAGATGGTCATTGCCGATTGGGGGGCCGGATTTCCCGACACGCTGAACCTGGCCAACTCGTTTGCAAACTACGATTACGGACAGCTGGCCTATCGAAACGTGTGGAAAGACGACTATGCAATCGATTTGGTCAAATCCAGCACGACGGAAGTAAATGAAGACAGACGAGCCCAAATTTATGTCGATCTCAATAAATATTGGCAACGAAACAGCCCCTTTGCAATCCTTTACCAGCCTTTGGTCTACTGGGGTGTAAGAAAAGAAGCCAAGAATGCAGACAAGGCATTTGAAGGATTCAATGCACATTTTGATCTGACCATGATCAGCAAATAATCTGATCTGCACAGAGGTCAGAGGGTGAACCCCACCGGGTCATTCAGGTGTGGCTTGAAGCGGCTTTCGGCAACGCGTATGGCCTGAATGTGGTGGGTACTTGCCGGAGCTCCTGGCATCTCTCATGGCATATGCTGTAATCCTGATCTGTTGAGATGAAATCGATGAGGAATCAGTGTGAGAATACATGAATTTTAAATGTTACATATCCGGCCTCTGTGGAGAAGTATATTCATCAGCAGATATCCGATACCGGTGTGATGCATGCAATGGGCGCTCGTTGTCACGTATGACAGTGCTCAGATTTCCAAAAGCTGACAAAAGTAATCCTTGCATCCAGAGAACCAGGACTCTGGAAACACCGATAGCTTCTTCCCACAAGTCCATCCGTCGAGCCGATCCGTTTTGGCGAGCGCAAGACCCCATTGCATGCTGCCCGAAAGCTTGCAAAATTGATGGGGCTCTATAGCCTTTTTCTCAAAGGTGAAGGACGGAATCCCACCGGCGCATACAAGGATCGGGGAACATGAAGGAACAGCGATTGCCGTGCCCGACACAGAGACCGTTGCAGCCCAGCTAGACTTGGCAAGAATGGAGAGCGTATTTGCTGAACCCGCTGGTGTGATTGCCTTGGGGGGACTCATGCGGTTGATGCAACAGGGTAAAATTCAAAAAGAGGAACGGATAGTGCTGATTATCTCTGGGTTCGGATTCAGGGATCCCGGGGACATCGAAGCGGTCGCTGATGCCCGCGTACTCTTAGATATTACCCATTTAGAACTTGAAATTGAGCGTCAAAAGCGAGAAAGCGCCAGTAAATAGCGGTAGAAGATCCTGATTAGCAACGCCAAATAGCCTGAAACGTTTCTCCCAAGAGCGATGCGTGTGTGCTTTGATCGATCCGCTCCAGTCTGCGGTATCAGAACGGGATGATGGCATGGTGCCGGTTCGGCGATTCGGTTTTCGAGCCGCTTCTCTTAGGCGGCAATTTCTTCGAGAGAATTCCCGGATAATACGCGCGGGACGGGTCGGCAGACGGCTTCTATGCCTGGACGAGGTGGTAACAGGGGGCATCGGGTATCTCTTTGGATTCAAACGAATCAAAAGGAAAAGAATGTGAGATTACTGAGGTACATCCTAAAAAGACTTTTCCTGATGTTGATTGTGATGTTCGGGGTAACGGTCATTGTGTTTGTGATCAGTCACGTTATCCCGGCGGATCCCGTGGGGATGATCCTCGGGGATCGTGTTCCGACCGAGCAGATCGAAGATATGCGGGGAAGACTGGGCTTGGATAAACCCATCCATAAACAGTTTATTGACTACATGTACGGGATTTTACATGGCGACTTCGGGGTGTCGCTCATAACCAATAAGCCCGTAATGGAAGATATTGTTACCTTCTTCCCGGCTACCCTTGAATTGGCTTTATTTTCAATATTTTTTTCCATTGTAACTGGAATTATTTTAGGTGTCTTATCCGCTGTACACCGGAACAGCCTCATAGACCATTTCTCCAGGGTCTTCTCAATCATCGGCGTTTCCATGCCTATTTTTTGGATCGGACTTTTGCTATTGCTGCTATTCTATTTCAAACTTGAATGGCTGCCCTTCGGGGGCCGTAATTCGCTGTTCATCATTCCTGAACACATTACAGGCTTGGTGTTGCTAGATTCTTTGATTACCAAGGACTGGTCCGCCTTCTGGGACGGACTTGTACACATCATTCTCCCTTCAGCCGTCCTGGGCTATTCATCAATGGCCTCCATTACCCGGATAATGCGTGCAAGCATGCTGGAGGTTCTCAAAATCGACTACATCCGAACGGCGCGCTCAAAGGGTCTGCCAAAATTTATTGTGGTATACCGCCATGCACTGCGAAACGCATTGATACCTGTGGTTACGGTAATCGGCATTCGTTTCGGCGGGCTTTTGGGAGGCGCCGTGCTCACTGAAACCATTTTCAGCTGGCCGGGATTGGGCCGCTACCTAGTCAAGGCATTGCTGGTGCTCGACTATCCTGCAGTGACCGGCGGAACTTTGATTATCGCCTTAATCTATTCGATCGCAAATCTCATTGTAGACATTTCTTATTTTGCACTTGATCCGAGAATGTAGATCGACAGGGTGTGAGGATCGTAAAAGAGATGGGTTACGCCATATCCAGAGAATATCTCAAGAATAATCTAAAGCCCGTCATCGAGGACTGGAAACATACGATCTATCTGTGGAGAAAGACACCTATGGCGATGGCCGGTTTCATCATCTTTGTAGCCTTTGTGGTAACCGCCGTTTTTGCTCCGGCACTGGCCCCATACGATCCGAACGCTCAGGACCTGAAAAACCAATTGCAACCCCCGAGTGTCAAGAACTTCCTCGGTACCGATCAATACGGCCGGGACATCTTCAGCCGCGTGATCATGGGCACGAGGGTCGAATTTCAAATCATCTGTATCGTTTCATTCATCAGCGTCACTATTGGGGTTATCATCGGATTGCTGGCCGGGTATTTCGGGAGGTCTGTCGATGAAGTCGCCATGAGGATTACGGATATGTTCATGGCATTTCCGCAGTTAATCCTTGCCATGGCGTTTACATCCGCATTTGGGGCAAATCTGACGAACACCATCCTGGCCATATCGCTCGTTGACTGGACGACTTATGCTCGATTGGTTCGGGCAGAAAGCCGAAAGATAAAAACGCTGCCTTACATCGAAGCCATTAGAGCGGTTGGGGCGAGTAATTCCAGAATTATGGTGTTCCACGTTTTACCCATGTGCTTATCTCCAGTTATTGTACAAATGTCGCTGAGAGCCGGCACGATCGTTCTCACCGCTGCAGGCTTGGGTTTTCTCGGCCTAGGTGCACAGCCGCCCACCCCTGAGTGGGGCATAATGGTCAGCGAAGGAAGGAGCTATCTCGTCCAGCAGTGGTGGATCAGCACTTTTTCCGGGCTGGCTATTGCCGCCATAGTTTTTGGATTGAATCTTTTAGGGGATGGCATCCGAGATATCATAGATCCAAGAATTAGGAGGTAATCTTGGGTAGTGCTCGAGGGAATCTTCTGGACGTTTCCGGCTTGAAAGTCGATTTTTACACATACCGTGGCGTTATCAAAGCCCTGAATGGCGTCGAGCTCTGGATCGACGAGGGTGAAAAAATCAGTGTTGTGGGTGAAACGGGATGTGGAAAATCAGTGACGGCATTATCCATAATGCAGCTTATCGATGACCCGGGAAGAATCGTCAACGGAAAGATCCTGTTTAAAGGAAAGGATCTCAATACACTAAAGGAGCCGGCGCTGAACAAAATCCGTGGAAAAGACATTTCGATGATCTTTCAAGAGCCAATCTCAGCACTCAATCCAACCCTTCGAATCGGTTATCAGGTCGCCGAGAATCTGCTTCGAAACCATAAATGGATTAAAGTGAAAAAGGTGCGGGGCGACTTGGAAAAGATTTTAAGGGTCGTTGAACTCGACTGGGAACGGGTCACAAGCCTCTATCCCCATGAGCTGAGCGGTGGAATGGCACAGCGGGCCATGATTGCAATCGCACTTTCTTCCAATCCGCAATTGTTAATCGCCGATGAACCGACCTCGGCATTGGATGTGACCATTCAAATTCAAATCTTGGATCTACTGAACGATCTGGTTGAAAAATTTGATACCGCTGTTCTTTTGATCACACATGATATGGGAGTGGCTGCATTTTTCAGCGATAAAATTGCGGTCATGTATGCCGGAAATACGATAGAGTTTGCCAAAACCTCCGATATTTTTAAGAACCCTATCCACCCCTATACCCAGGGACTCTTAAAATCCGTTCCGAAAATCGGCATGTCGACGGAGCTGGAGAGCATCAGAGGTTCCGTGCCGGACCTGGTAAATCCCCCCCCCGGCTGTCGGTTTCATCCGAGATGCCGATATGCGATGCCCGTGTGTAAAGAAAGCTTACCCATATTAACACCCGCTGGAGTTGAACATTACGTGGCCTGTTTACTGTACGATAAAGAGCGAGTTGATGATGCAACTACAAGTGAACAATAAATACCTGATAGAGGTGCACAACCTAAAACTGTATTTTCCGATCGAAAGAGTCTGGCTGTCAAAGACTCGTTATGTCAAGGCGATCGACGATGTTTCCTTCAATGTCCCAATAAACGCCACCTTCGGCGTGGTGGGAGAATCCGGCTCCGGCAAAACGACTCTCGGTAGAAGTATTCTTCGCCTGATCGAGCCAACCGCCGGTCTTATTCGATACAACGGAACCGATTTTACTTCCATCAAGGGCAAGGAACTTCTCGTATACCGTAGAAAAATGCAGATGGTCTCTCAAGATCCATACAACTCGCTTCATCCGAGAAAACTTGTAAAAAATATAATTGGCGAAGGGTTAAAGATTCATTTTGATCTCCCCCCCGATGAGATTTACACAAGGATCAAAGATATTTTGGAAAAGGTGGGGTTGGGAGAGGAGCACATGTTTCGATATCCCCACGAATTCAGCGGGGGGCAACGGCAAAGGATAGCGATCGCCAGATCGTTGGTTCTGAGACCCGAATTTTTGGTTTTGGATGAACCCACCTCCGCGCTCGATGTGTCTGTTCAGGCCGTGATTTTAAAATTATTGAAAGAATTGAAACAGAATTTTTCGTTGACCTATCTGTTCATCACGCATGATTTGGCTGTAATTGACTATGTTTCCGATTATGTTGCCGTTATGTACCTGGGACAGATTGTGGAATTTGGAAGAAAAGATGATATCTTCAACAATTCGATGCACCCCTACACTCGTTTACTGAAAAGTTCCGTATTGAATCCGGACCCCAGCGATCGGAGAAATCGGATTGTTTCAAAAGGAGAAATTCCGAGTCCGATCAACCCACCGTCCGGGTGCCGATTCCATACAAGGTGTCTCTACGTAAAAAACAGCTGTTACAAGTCTGAGCCCGACATGAGTGAAGTCCACAAAGGACATTTTGTGAAATGCCATTTCCCGCAGGCAAATGGCTGAGGCAAGAAATCCATCGACCGATCATCTAAAGGATCAAGGAGACAAGATGCTAGAAAAAAAAATAATGGAACTGTTGGACGACTTTGATGGAGATGTGGGGATTTTCATCAAAAACCTGAACGACGATTTTGTAATGGATATTAACGGCAATGACGTTTATTATGCTGCAAGCGTTATCAAGCTAAATGTCCTTTGGGAGTTGTTCCTGCAAGTGGATGCGAAAACGATCGCCTTCGACGATCGCATGGCGCTTACAGAAGATCGTGGCATCAAGGGATCCGGTGTTCTGAGAGAACTTCATACCGGCCTGATGCTGACGATTGAAGATCTGGCGATTTTGATGATGATCATCAGCGATGATGTGGCGACCAACATGCTGATCGATCGATTGAGGCTTGAAAAGATAAACAGCTCCATTCAGCAACTGGGTTTAAAACACACTCAACTAGGGCGAAAAATGATGAATCCCGAGGATGCGATCCGAGTGAAGCCCAATCAAGACAATCTGACAACACCTTCAGAAGTGGGGGCCTTGCTGGAAAACATTTTGTTTTCATCGGATATTTCCGAAAGTTCCCGTCGGAAAATGCTTGATATTCTCAAAAAGCAGAAGCTAAACGACCGACTTCCAGCGTTGTTCCCCAACGGTGTGATATTCGCCCATAAAACCGGTAGCCTGCCCGGAGTTGTTAATGACGCCGGTATCCTGTTTCTTGAGGATCAGGTGATTATTCTCGTCGTATTGATAAAAAATTTGAAAGAAAATCGGCGCGGAACCATTTTGACAAATAGGATCGGAAAGCTGGTTTTTGATTATTTTTCCGGAGGAAACAGCTCTTCGAGGCAGGATTAAAGGATCGTTCGACGACCTTCCTCTTGCAAAGCCGTCTCCCGGTCGGACAGAACGAAAATGGGATTGTCTCTTTAAAACGAGATCACAGATGCGAATTGGAATACCAAAGGAGATTAAACCGGCGGAAAGACGCATCTTTACAACACCCGCATGTGTAAAGGTCCTTCCAGATCATAACCACGAAGTTTTCGTGGAAAGAGAAGCCGGAAAAGGTTCTGATTTTCCGGATGAAGTCTACCGTGGATCGGGTGCCCGCATTCTTGACAATGCGGAGGCGGTTTGGCTGAGGCGGAAATGATCGTCAAGGTGAAAGAGCCCGTGGCACCTGATTTTGATCGAAAAGAAAAGGCTTTTTTTGACAGATTCAGAAGGATTTTGGAGTCTGTGCACCTTGTCCAGGACAATGCGCTTTCCCCTCAAACTTTGCAGGAATGCCTCAGGATCATCCAATAAACATCTGGTGCGTGGTAATTCATAATGGAAACATTCAGTATTAATTGAGTTCTGGGAGAGACATCTCTTACTTACGCGCTGCACCCTAGAGAGCCAGCGAACAGGGCGGCCCTGCCAAAGTTTTTCAATTTTACCCAACCAGAATCCTCGGTGCTTCATAGCCAGATAAACCAAATACCGGTGCAACCAAAAACCATCGCGCCCAGCCTCATAACAACTCAATACCCGAGCTTCCATAGGAAACCCAAAACACCTCTTGGCCAGCTCAATCTCTCGCCTGATACCAGCAAGATCTCCCGCCAAAACCGTCCTCTGCCGCAGCCTCTGGCCAAACCCAACTGTAAACCCCAACTTCCACTCCTTGCTGCCCAACTCAAAAGCAAGATACAAATCCGCCTGGTTCCTGGTATACTCTCTCCTGTGGTCTGCTGCTTGGTTCATAGCTCCTTCCTTCTTACCCGTTTTTTAAGGAGCTTACCATTAGCGGCCCACTTTGTTTAAGCCCGAGGCCTCCATAGGATCTCCTAAGAATCTGTCTGGAAAGATTCTTCCTGATATAACGTTCTCCGTTACGCGGAGCGCGACTGATGCTAACTATGGACTTTCCGTCAGTCCGCATCCGGTACATGTTTCTACCGCAAATCCATAGCCGTGAGATGAGAGATACCACCCACCCTGGTCCATAGGTCTAACTATCAAAAATGACAATCCTGTATTTTCAATGACTTAGATTGTGGGAAACTGATCTTATAAGGAAGTCTATCAGGGAAAGAAAAGGTAAGAAATTCAAGAGGTTAGGTGAATTTAAAAGAGGCGATTCGTAATCAGTAGGTTGTCGGTTCAAATCCGACCGTCGGCTCCAGATTTCGATAGCTTACGAGTTTCCCCCCTAATTAGTCACCTCCAAATTGTATAGTTGGGTTCTGATCCAGAAGTTTCTCCAGAAAGGGTACGTATAGAATCGCAATTCGATAGTTTTGCGCTGGGGTGCTGAGTATCGAATATAGTTAGCAAGGGTCGCACACTGAGGTGCGGTATGCTTTATACGCAGAAGCAAGTCCCTCTTGCCTTGCCGGGGAGCGGAGTAAAGCGCGACTTCCCTGATATGAAAGCATCCAAAACACCGAGCTCAGGCC
>Ga0209636_10006376_pt1 | contig 12049 bp, 4 predicted proteins | sample DeeMarSWOR152_54_FD_187464 | JGI IMG/M metagenome (GOLD analysis project Ga0209636, IMG submission 187464) | Marine sediment microbial communities from White Oak River estuary, North Carolina - WOR-1-52-54 (SPAdes) (version 2) | ecosystem: Environmental > Aquatic > Marine > Intertidal zone >...
CAAGTCGGGAGCCATGCTCTGCTTTGATGACTATTATGGACCACTGGGCAACGGGCTGAGCTTCGGAGAAGCTTTTCTCTGGTGGTGCCAGAACAACATGGAGAGCTGTTACGGAGAATACTCCCGGGTCTGGTTTTACGGGCTGACCCTTTTGGGTGATCCCACCCTTAAGCTCTCCAGGCATATGCCTAATCATACCGGAGACGTGACCTGGAATGGAGTAATAGATATTGCGGATGTAGTGTTTTTGATAAATTACCTTTACAAGGGAGGAACTGTGCCCGACCCATTGAGATTGGGCGACCCAAATGCAGACTGTGAGGTCGATATTACTGACGTGGTTTTTCTGATAAACTACCTTTATAAGGGAGGACCAGTCCCAGGGATAGGATGTGCATAGTCCTGTGTCCGGTGTTAACGGATCCATCCTGAATAGATGAATTCTTAGAAGTTGTTTTTTTGCGCTTAGCACCAAAAATACCCTAATTCATCACGGGCCTCGTCCATGACGGAAAACAAAAAGTAACGCACAAAGATGTCCGACTAACTAAGAGGATGAGCGTCCGGTGGATATCGAGCAAAAGATTTTTTTACGAATGCTTCATTTTTCAACCTTGATGACGTTTAATTATATAAGAGGCTGATTTTCGATGAAAGTTGGTGGTACCATGAAAAGAAGAATAGTAATCTTTGCTTTAATTGGCATTATCTTTTTAGCTACACCTCTATATCCGGCATCATTCAACGGGAAAAAGATTCTAAAAGGAACCTGGATGGGAAAAGAGACAGAATACGTAGAAGGAGAAATTCTATTCCAGGTGAAATCAAAAGCCAAGCTAAACGATTTAGAAAGGCTTTTTAGTGGAAACAAAGCTAAGGTGGTAGAAGCTCCTGATCGGCTGGGAATGGGAAGGTTGGAGTTGTCTTCCTCTATCGATATCTTTCAGGTACTTAAGAATCTGAATTCCAGCGATTTGATTGAGTTCGCGGAGCCGAATATGATTGACAGAGCTATGTATCCCCCCAACGATTATTATTTCGAAAACGGATATCAGTGGTGCCTTTATAATTACGGGCAGATTCCTCCGGCGGGCACCCCTGGTGCGGACATTAACGCCCCGGCTGCCTGGGATATCTCTCCTGGTAGTTCGGAGATTTTGATCGCAATTTTAGATTCAGGAATACCCTTAGTGCAAGGTTTCCTCTTTCATCAGGATTTGAGTGATCCCGCCAGATATGTGCTGGGAGAGGATATTGTGGGGGATGGGGAGTGGGTGAAAGATAAATATGGACACGGCACGCATGTTTTGGGAATCATCGCCGCCATGACCAACAATGAGTGGGGGGTGGCGGGAGTGGATTGGAATTGCCGCATTTTGGTCAATCAGGTATTCGATAGCTCGGGAATTGGAACCCACAATACTTTCAAAAGTGGTGTCCTTCATGCAGTGGACTATGGTGCTCGAGTGATCAACTATAGTGGTGGAGGATCAGCCTCTTTCACCAAAGAGCAGGCGGTCAGATATGCGGACAGCAATAACGTGCTTTTGGTTTCCGCCGCTGGTAACGGATTCGGCGAGTCGATTTTGTATCCTGCTCACTACGCTGACAACTATAGTAATGTTATGGCCGTGTCAGCCACCACCTGTAACGATCAGTTAGCTGACTTTTCTAACTATGGTCCCTCCATATGCGTAGCCGCACCTGGTGGTCACGGCACTTCCTGGGATGAGGATGATATTTTCTCCACCACTCCCAATTATCCGGTTACACTCAACAGACCACCTTATTATCTTACCCAGACCTACGGCTATATGGCAGGCACCTCCATGTCCTGTGGCATGGTCACTGGATTAGCTTCCCTTCTGCTTTCCATAGAGCCCAATTTCAATGCTTATGAGTTGAGGGATATTATTGAGGAGAGTGCAGATCAGGTAGGAGACTACATGTATTACATAGAAACTGGAAAAAGCTTCGAGCTAGGGCATGGACGGATAAACTGTTATAGTGCTTTAGTACTAGCATCCGGGTATACCTACGTATATGGTGACGCAAATGGCGATGGTACCGTAACAGTCGGAGATTTGGTGTTCATTCTCAATTACCTATATAGGGATGGTCTCCTTCCTGAGCCTCCCTCGGCGGGTGATCCTAATGGGGATTGCGCCATCACTGTCGGGGATGTGGTTTACCTGATAAATTATCTTTATCGCTTGGGACCGCCTTTAAAGAGAGGGTGTGTAGAAGAATAGGGGGCTGTTCTGAAGCCGCATTAAGGGCTGAGCTTTTTTGCTAGCTAACCCTTCGCATCGTAAATCTTTCAACCTTACTTTCTTGTTTTCCAACCTCCTTTAAGATCTCTTTGAGTGCAAATCGCATGGATCCTGTGGACATTCTTGTTTGCCTTTTGAGTTTTTTGTTTATTCCAAGATTTGTTTCCTAGGTCCATAGATAAGTAAGGCTAAAGCCTGGTGCGTCAGTGCATCTTTCCAATGAATCCTGTGAATAGAGATGTAGATTTTTTGCTAAAGTTTTAAGAAAAAAGTTGACAAAAATTGTTAAAATGTTATCTTTCAAGGATATGTTATAAATTTCACAAGCGCACGCCGATAGCAAAGCGTATGAATTTTAATAACTTTTTGATTTGACCGCAAAAATTTTTTAAGTGCAGGAGGTAGGATGCCTATCGTTGATTCCAAGACTGGTAAGGTGAGGAAAAACTATGGCATAGGTGAATTAGTGGAAGCGGCAAACCTGATGCGCGGATATAACATGATCTCCCTGTGTGCGGCTGGGTCCGGACACTCTGGTGGGACCATGTCTATCATGGATATCACTGCAGCTTTGTATCTGCACGTCGCTAACCACGATCCAAAAGATCCTTTCTGGGACGGGAGAGATAGAATCATCTGGTCCGCCGGACACAAAGCTCCCTCCCTTTATCTGGGTTTGGGAATGGCAGGCTATTTCGATGTGGAAGAAGTAATCAAGCTGAGAAAACTCTATAGCCCTTTTCAAGGACATCCACACTGGTTGAAGCTTGCCGGAGTGGAAGCTTCAACCGGTTCTTTAGGACAGGGATTGAGCATTGCAAACGGCATTGCCCTGGCGGGTAAGCTTCAAAACAAAGACTACCACGTCTTCTGTCTAACCGGTGATGGGGAACATCAGGAGGGGCAGATCTGGGAGGCGGTGATGGAGGCGGGCAATTTCAAGCTGGACAATCTCACCAACATACTGGACAAAAACCGCCTGCAGATCGATGGCTGGGTGAAGGATGTGATGGACATCGATCCCATAGTAGATAAATACAAAGCCTTCAAATGGAATGTGATCGAGATAGATGGACACAACATGAAGGAAATCTTGGAAGCATTTGACAAGGCTAAAGCCCATAAGAGTCAGCCCACGGTAATTATCGCTCACACCATAAAAGGCAAAGGCGTTGACTTCATGGAGGACGTGGCAGGCTGGCATGGAAAAGCACCTGTTTGTGATCAGAGGGAAGAAGCCCTAAAACAATTGAAAGTTGACCAGACGCTCGACTACCATAAGTTGGACAAAAAGGCAGATGATTATCAGGCCGAGGCGACAAAGAAATTAGAAGCAAAGATGCCCAAATTCAAAAAGAATTACTTTTGGAATATGCAGGACAACATGAAGGTAGATATGGACCCTACTCGTAAGGGCTTTGGACGTACTCTGGACAAAAGAGGAGATGATCCCAGAGTGGTCTGTTTGGGGGCAGATATATCCGGCTCCATCGCTATCAGCATGTTTCACCATAAGCATCCAGAAAGGAAGGAAAGATTTTTGAGCATGGGAATTGCCGAACAGAGCGGCACCGGGGTGGCAGCCGGCTTAGCCAAGGAGGGGATGATCCCTGTATTTGGCACCTACGGAGTATTCTCTGCCGGAAGAAACTTAGATCAACTCCGAACCACGGTTTGTTACGGGAATTTTAATGTCTTAATTGCTGGTGCGCATGGGGGCGTCTCGGTAGGACCGGATGGAGCCACTCACCAGGCACTGGAAGATCTTTTCCAGATCTGCGGACTGCCCAACATGCACGTGTTAGTGCCTTGCGATTCGACCGAAACCGAAAAGGCCACAGAAGTGCTACTATTTGACATCAAGGGCCCCAAGTATGTCAGATTTGCTCGGGAGGCAACTCCCCTTGTCACAGATGAAGCCACCCCCTTCAAATTCGGGGAGGCGAATATCTACAGGTTCAGGGGAGAAAAAGAAAATTTCAAAGACGCATTTGAGGTGAAACTGGCATCCGAATACACTTCAGAGAATGAGGATTTGACCATCATCGCCTGTGGTCCTGAGGTTCCGGAGGCCATGCGGGCGGCGTGGATATTAAAGGAAGATTTTAGGATCGAGACCCGGATCATAAACATACATACATTGAAACCCCTGGATAAGAGGCCTATAATTAAGGCAGCGTTCGAAACTGGTATTATTGTAACTGCTGAAGAACACCAGGTAGGAGGGTTTGGCAATTGGATAAGTAACGTGGTTTCTCAAGCTATCGAGCTTTACAAAAAGCCTCTTCTTTTTGGAATGATTGGGGTCAAGGATAGATTCGGCGAATCTGGAAAACCCTGGGAACTGATAAAGGAATTCGAGGTCTCTGCCGAGCACATCGCCCAGAAGGCAAAACAGCTTCATGATATAAAAACGAAATGACGGATGACGGATTACGGAGGAAAAATAAGAAATTCGTCATTAATCATTCATCATTAATCATTTCTTCTTTTGGAGGATCATCATGAAATTAGCAGATAGAATGTCCAGGTTAGGAACTGAAACCGCCTTCGAGATCTTGGCCAAAGCCAAGCAATTGGAAGCTAAAGGGAAAAATGTCATTCACCTAGAAATAGGAGAACCCGACTTTATTACCCCCAGGAATATCATTGATGCCGGAATCAAGGCACTCAATGAGGGATATACACATTACAATCCATCTGCGGGAGTTCGCGAATTCAGAGAGGTGATAGCGAAAGAGATCTCAAAGACCAGAAAGATAAACGTAAACCCAGATCAGGTGGTGGTCACCCCAGGGGGCAAACCCATTATATTTTTCTCCATTTTCGCTTTAATTAATTCAGGGGACGAAGTGATCTATCCTAATCCGGGTTATCCCATATATGAATCGGTGATTGATTTCATTGGAGGAAAGGCAGTTCCGATTCAGTTGAGAGAAGAAAATGATTTTCGTTTGGATACTGACGAGTTAAAAAAACTGGTGACCGATAAGACAAGAATGATCATCATCAATTCTCCTCAGAATCCCACCGGTGGAATTTTAACTAAGGATGATCTCAGAGTAATTGCAGAGATTGCTCTTTCCAGAGACATTTTCGTTTTAGCCGATGAGATTTACAGCCGGATAATCTATGATGGAGATCACCATAGCATTTCCTCCTTTCCAGGAATGCAAGAAAGGACCATAATTCTGGATGGTATGTCCAAAACCTATGCTATGACCGGATGGAGATTGGGCTATGGAGTGATGAGAGAGGACTTGGCAGTTAAGATTGCTAGGTTGCAGACCAACTCCAACTCCTGCACCGCTACATTTACTCAGAGGGCTGGGATTGAAGCTCTCACCGGTCCTCAGGAGGACGTGGACCGTATGGTGGCAGAGTTCAAGAAAAGAAGAGACGTTATAGTGGAAGGCTTAAATCACATCCCCCGCATAAGCTGTAAGACTCCGAAAGGAGCATTCTATGTATTTCCCAATGTGAAAGAAATCGGGTGGGAAGTCAGGAAGTTGAGCGACTTTCTTCTGAATGAAGGTGGAGTGGCAGTTCTTTTTGGAACTTCATTCGGGAAATACGGAGAAGGTTACATACGCATCTCCTATGCTAACAGCGTGGAGAACATAAAAAAAGGATTGTCCCGTATAGAAAAAGCTTTACAAAATATCAAATAAACCGTATTTTAATGTAAGCTCACCATCAATTTACGCTCGGAGTGGGGAGCGAAAAAAAGATTGTTAGATTGAAAAAAAAGCTTTACAAAAAACAAAATGGCATTATCTTAGTTAAGTCTCGACATTTCAATATCAACAGGGCGGAGAAAAAAACATTTTTGGGAGAGAAAAAGCTTTACAAAACATAAAAAAGTATTAATTTGATATAGTCTCATCACTTGAGAGTCATCGGATTTGACTACCTTCGTGTGACCTATTGAGTCGGTTGTTCAAAAATTGGGCTTTTGGGATAAATTGAGGGAGGGTCGGTTCACACTTTGGCATTTTTTCTCCATAATTTACATCCTAAACTTTTCAGGCTTTGTGTCGATCATATAACAGGTGAATCGACAAGAACTTAAATGCTCAGAATAGGAAATTTCTGAGGGATGTAAATCGAGAATGCAAAAACAATAACATTCTCACAAATTGTGCGGTTGTTGAACAACCAGGCTGTTCCTCACAGCTCTGAAAACGGGCGTAATCCACGATCGAAGTTGCTGAAGTTAGATATAACATACCGCAGTTCATAGGATGGAATAAAAACCGAGCCTGCAAAATGGTTCAACCCAAGACAATCACTTTATAAACTAAATCAAATGCAAACCTTTTCCAAAAAGGAGGTGAGTAGCCAAGAGCAAAAGATAACATTTTGGTTAACGGTTAAAAGTTAACTTTTAAACAGGAGGGAAGTAAATTGAAAAACAAACACGTACTGAAACTTGTGCTCGCCGGGAGCATAATGCTCTTTGTCTTCGCCTCCCTGGTTTTTGCCGGAACCACGGGTAAGATAGCAGGGGTGATTAAGGACAAAGATACCGGTGAGCCGCTGCCCGGGGTGACCGTGATGATCGAAGGAACTACCATGGGAGCGGCAGCAAATGAAAAAGGAGAGTATTTCATCCTGAATATACCGCCTGGAGTGTACAAGCTGAAAGCCACGCTTATCGGCTACGCTCCAATGGAGGTTGAAGGGGTTTCTGTGTCTTTGGATTTGACCACCACCATCGATTTTGAGTTGGTCTCAGAGGCGGTGGAGGTGAGGGGGGTGACTGTGACTGCGGAGAGACCGATTTTTGAGCCGGATTTAACTTCCACGGCACACATCATCACAAATGTGGATATCATCCACCGTCCGGTGATCAACACAGACGGTATCGTCTACCGGACTCCCGGAGTGGTCTTCGACCCCATCGCTGGACCTATCAACCAAGGAAACGTGGGGACGGCACTTGGGAATGAAGGCAATCGGGTAACCGACACCGCTAACCCAGGTATAACCTTAAGAGGAGGTCGTCCCCAAGAGGTGGTTTACATGGTAGATGGTTTGTCCATCACTGACCCCATCCTGTCAGGCCAGGCTACCAATTTGAATCATTTCACCATCTCCGAGGTACAACTGATCACCAGCGGGTTCAATGCAGAGTACGGGAACGCCATGTCGGGCATTATCAATTACGTCACCCAAGAGGGTGGATCCAAGTTCTCCGGCAGATATCAGTATTCCACAGATCAGTTTCTGGGTGACGATTATGATTTCGGGACCAACGAACACTTCCTGAGCTTAAACGGTCCCGTGCCCGGCACAGACAAAAAGCTGACCTATTATCTCAGCGGCAATCTCTATTTGACTGATGATTGGAGTCCCCGCCTGCACAAGCTTCCTCACCACCAGCAGCAGACTTACCGTACCCAGGGCAAGCTGGTCTACAAGATCACTCCGTCGGTCACCCTGCGCATGGGTGGCTTCTTCAATCGGAGACAATATGAGAGATATAACCACACCTGGTTGTTCAATCTGGAAAGCTATAATTGCACTCTGGAAAAGGCACAGCAAGGCTATTTGGCTTTAACCCATTCTGTGTCCAAAAGCACGTTTTATGAGGCTAAGATCGGGTACTTCACCAACGACTATAGCATAGGCAGACGACTGGACAGGAACTTTTTGGAACGCACTGCTCACGATATGTACCCGGATGATCCGGACTCTGCGGAAGCCTTCATCGCCGCACACGAGGATGAGGTCTGGGACGGCAAATGGTGGAAGGACTACAAATTCCTCCAGGCGACGCCTGATACCCTTGAGTGGAGACGATACCGGGAGCGCAGACAGGAGCAGAACTATCCTCTGGCGGTGGACAATCTGTTCTGGTCCCACTACGATACCAGAACTTACCAAATCAGAGGAAGCGATATCATCACCGGAAAGTTTGATATCACCAGCCAGGTGGATTTCCACAACCAGATCAAGACCGGATTTGAGGTCAACCGCATGAAGATCACCCGACATTACAACAGCCTTCCCTGGGACGCTCAACCCTTCATAGATATCTATGAATACAAACCATTGGGCGGTGCCATCTACGTTCAGGACAAGATCGAATTCTCAGGACTGGTAGTGAATGTTGGAGGCAGGGTGGATTATCTGAGCAAGGATGCCAGGGCTTGGGCCGACGAGATGAATGTCCCAGCCAGACCGGATCAGGAGCCTGATTCTGTTGGCGGAAGAAGCACCGAAGAGTGGGGTAAGGAGGTGGACGATAACATCACCTTCAGTCCCAGGTTAGGGATCTCCCATCCCATCTCCGACAAGATGACCATCTTCTTCAACTACGGCCATTTCATTCAGCAGCCCCGCTTCCTGGAGCTTTATCAAACATTGGCTCCCAACCTGCAGAGGGCGAATCAGCAGGTGGGAAATCCCGAATTGGTGCCGAGCAGAAACATACAGTATGAGTTGGGCGTGACTCGGGCCATAACCCGCGACATGAAGTTGAACGTAACCGCTTACTACAAAGACATCTACAACATGACCCAGATGGAGAGGATATTCATCGTGCCCCAGCCCTACGATGTTTTCAAAAACTTAGACTATGCCAACGTGAAGGGTGTGGAGGTGACCCTGTCCAAGCGGCCCAGAAGGTTCCTCTCCTTCAATATCAGCTACGTTCTGCAGTTTGCCCAGGGGACCAACTCTGACGAATTCGACCAGTACGAGTACCACTCCCGTGACGCCACCGATCCGGTGACCGGTTTGCCCAGGGTCTTCCCGCAGAGGATCAATCCCCTGGACTTTGACCGAAGGCACAGCATAGTGGTGCAAGCGGATTGGAGATTCCCCGATGATTTCAGCGTGGTGGCCCTGCGCGATTTCGGAGTAAACGTCATCTCCGAGGCAGGCAGCGGTCTTCCTTACACCAAAAGGGACCTCCGGGGCAACAGAGTTGGAACCACCAATCAGTACCGTAAGCCCTGGACTTACAATACCGATTTGACCGTGGACAAAAGCTTCGATCTCTGGGGCAGGGAGGTCAACGTCTTCGTTCAGGTATTCAACCTGTTTGACCGCATCAACGTCCTCAACGTCTATCCGGCCACCGGTCTTCCTGATAAGGATGGCTATCAGCTGGGGGATATACAGGCCCCGGGAGAGGCCGAAGGTCACCAATACTGGGATCCTTGGATAAAGGAGAAGGATACTGATGGAAACGGAGAGATCAGCGCGGAGGAGCAGGCTGTGGCATACGCCAATGCTTACGCATTATATGCCAAGGACCCCATGAACTATGGACCTCCCAGACAGATCAAGGTTGGCTTCTACGTCGCTTTCTAGGGGTCAATTCAACATGAACCAAGGATTCATTCATAGGATGAATCTTCAAAAGGAGATTTGACATGGAGAAGTTCTTTAACAAACGCGCAGTCTTGGGTGGGTTTATCTTTCTGTGCTTCCTTCTCTTTGTTTTGGCACCCATACAAAGTCATGCCCGGAAGGCAAACGAGAAGGTCACCCCACCTTTGGCAAAGACGGCTCAAGCTGAGCACTCTACCAGGTACATAAGACATGGCCTGGACGTCAACGATTTCAGAGTGCCCCTGACCAACTATGCCCCCTTCGGGCAGTTTATTGATCTGGGAGCTGCAGGAGGAGAATGGCCCAAAGGTACCAACGAGTTCTATATCTACGGTGCCGGTATATGGGTGGGCGGAACTATTAATGATCCCACCCTGCAAACCTTCAACTTCGCCGACACCGGCTCTGCAACTGCAAGGGACAAAGTCCTTTACGGAGCCATCACTGACCCCCGGGTGGTAATCGGGTATAACCCCAGCGGAGGAGCAGAGGAGTTCTCTGGACTCACGGACATATTCATCACTGGTCATCCCGAAGACTATGACACTCCGGATTACTGGCCGCTGCCGGATATCGTCGGTATCCAGGACAGCTACTGCGAGTTCGATGACCAGGACCTGGAGAGATGGGACACGGGTAGCAACTCCAATGCCGGAGACGGAGTCGACATCGCCCAATATGGGTTGGGAGTTAAGGTAATCCAGCGCACCCACTCCTGGAACTATGAGAACAACAAGACCATCCACTTCTTCATCTACCAGATAGTTAACATAAGAGAGGATAAGGCGCCCATAAGGAATTGCTATGTCTCCATCATGTGTGATGCCGACGTGGGTCCCAATGCCAATGATGACAAGGTCGGCTTCGATGCGAGTCGGAACTTAGGCTATGCCTTTGACAGCGATTTCGCCGAGCAGGGATTCGCCAGGAGGCCGGGCTTTTTGGCATATAAGTTCTTAGAGAGCCCGGTCGGCACGTATGATGTTGATTTGAACGGTGACGACGTGATCAACGATGACGTCGTGAACTGGAATGGCGTTGATGTGATGGATGTGAGAAAGGGAGACCCTTTAGGTCTGACTTCATTCAAAACCTCCAACCTGCAATCAGGCGACCCGGATACCGAGCCTGAGAAATTCATCATCATGGCCGGGCACGAGTATCCGGATGTGGGGGACCAGCGTTATTCTCCCTTTGATCTGGGAACCGGAGACACTCCGCAGGATCAGAGGTTCTTCCAGAGCACTGGACCGTTCCTCTTGGCTCCCGTCGGCGAGGAGGTTATCGACACCGTTTGGTACTGGAACGAATCAATCGGGGCATTGGACGTAGCCAGTATCAATACAGTAGTGGGTGACACCGTCAGGGTGGTGGTTGCGGTGATGATGGCTCCGGATGAGGAACAACTTCCCCAGGTTGCAGATATTGCCCAGTCCATTTACGACATCGGTTTCATACTGCCCCGACCTCCGGATCATCCTGACGTGACGGTGGTTCCGGACGACAAGAAGGTTTACATCACCTGGGACGACGTAGCGGAACTGTCCCAGGATCCGTATTATGTATTCACCAGCAATTCTGAGCACCCATTGTATGATCCCCAGTATTTGGAGATGGATTTTGAGGGATATAAGCTTTACCGGAGCACCTCTGGACTCCCTGGAACGTACGAGCTTTTGGCCGCCTGGGATAAGGCCAGCGTCACTCCCCGGGATGTGCTCGTGGAACAGCTGACCGGTCCGGACTTCCCCGGAACGGTGAGCTATGATGCGGCCAATACCGAGGGGTATATCTTGGCTTTGGGAGGAACGACGCTCTTCGCTGGTCATGAATACATCGTGCAGGTCAAGGCTGACACCTCCTTTGTGGTGACGGATCTGACCCTGGGCGTGCCCATTCCGCCTAGCGAAGTTGAAGACAATTGGTATTACCATGGAGAGCCGCCGTACTTCTTCGAGCTGTTCGATGATGAGTTCTTCAGCAAGAGCATACCGGAGAATATCGCCAATGGAACCCATGACAACTACTTCAATGGCTGCAACCTTCTGGTCGGGGGGATGGTCATCAATTTTGGTGACACGATTCCCGACTACGTTCCGTCGGAGGACATGATATGGAGAGTCACCGGCTTCCTGGAGTCGCCCGAAGGGGATGACACGGAGCTGGCGCATGCCTACCTGGATACCGGGCTGATTAACGGAATGACCTATTATTACGACGTGATCGCCTATGATTTCCAGCCCTTCTCCTCTCCGCGCAGTCTGGAGAACGGTATCAGCGGCATAGCGACCTCTCCGCGCTCCAACGTCACCGGTCTTTCCTCAGCCACTGTCCTTGATGTAGAGCATACCTCCGGGCAAAGCGATGGTTCCGTCACTGCGGAGGTAGTTGATCCTCTATCGGTTACCGGACACGAGTACAAGGTCGTGTTT
>Ga0209636_10006377_pt1 | contig 12048 bp, 11 predicted proteins | sample DeeMarSWOR152_54_FD_187464 | JGI IMG/M metagenome (GOLD analysis project Ga0209636, IMG submission 187464) | Marine sediment microbial communities from White Oak River estuary, North Carolina - WOR-1-52-54 (SPAdes) (version 2) | ecosystem: Environmental > Aquatic > Marine > Intertidal zone >...
CGCCTCTTCAGCGAGTTTCTCCTCTGACAGGGGGCTCTCATGGCTTATTTCCTTCATCCGCTTCTTCAATTTCTCGCAGATAAGAACAGGCTGCTTCTTGGCCATCCTCTCAATCCAGTTGACTGCCTGCTTTATATTATCCAGAGAGTCCCGAATATCACGAGCAATCTCCCTTCCTTCTCTCTTTCTCATCTTTAAAACTTCATCCAGAGTCCTTTCAAAACTTCTCTCCAAAAAGGCCACATCCTCTGCAGAGAAATCCTTTCTCTTCAGCTCCATAACCTGGGGAAGGTTAAACACTCTGTCCACTGAAAAGCTCACGCTCTTGTTCATCCGAGAAGACAGCTTTTCCACAGAAGAGAGGATTTTCCGCAGCAGCTCTTCGTTGATGCGAAGTTGCCAGGCTGAAGGGTCGAGGTAAATCAATTCAAGAAAAACTTCAAATCTTCCCCTTTGAAATCTCTTCTGGAGGATGGTCCTGAGACTGTTTTCAACCTCCCCAATCTGGGCGCCCCGGTAATTCCAATCCAAGAACCGATGGTTCAGACTCCTGACACTGAACTTCACCGAAAGAGTCTTGGAATCCGACCTCTTCTCCGCAAATCCTGTCATACTCTGAATCAAAGGGATGTATCCTCCCCTTCCAGGAATTGCAAATCATACAACTTTTTATAGATTCCGTCCAGCCGGCAGAGCTCCTCGTGGGTACCTGTTTCTGCAATTCGACCCTTCTCCACAACAAAAATCCTATCTGCGCTCCTGACCGTAGAGAGGCGATGGGCGATGATAAAAGTCGTTCTATTCTTCATGACATTTGAGAGGGCAATCTGGATGAGTCTTTCCGACTCATAATCCAAGGCAGAGGTCGCCTCATCCAGTATCAGGATCGGCGGGTCCTTGAGTAATGCTCGTGCTATGGACAGCCTCTGCCGCTGCCCACTGGAAAGCAGGGCTCCTCCTTCCCCTATGTTTGAATCATACTTCTGGGGAAGTTTCATGATAAAATCGTGGGCTTCAGCAGATTTAGCCGCTTCTTTAATCCTGTCCAGAGCCATGTCTTCCAGGCCGTAGGCAATATTATTGCGCACCGTATCGTTAAAAAGAATGATCTCCTGGGTCACAAGGCCTATACGGGATCTGAGCGAAGAAAGGCTCACTTTACGAATGTCAATCCCGTCGATCGTGATTCTTCCTGACGTTGGGTCATAAAAACGTGAAAGAAGGTTGGCTATGGTCGTCTTCCCGGCCCCGCTCAATCCGACAAGAGCCACTCTTTCGTTAGGCCTGACTTCAAAACTGACATCCTGGAGAACGGGCATCATATCGTTATAGCTGAAAGACACATTCTTAAACTTCACATTCCCCTTCACCGGAGGTAACGGATAGGCCTCCGGATGCTCTTTAATCTGGGGAACACTCTGCAGAACTTCCTGTATTCTTTCGAAGCAAGCCACCCCCTGCTGGATGGTGTTGTTGGCCCGGCTCAAACGGTTGATCGGCGTGTACATCATAAATATGGCCATGATGAAGGAGCTGAAATCGCCCGGAGTCATGTATCCCCGGGATATACGGGTCGTGCCCACCACCAAGATAAATGCTCCTAGGACACCGCCCATGAATTCCATGAACGGGGATGAAAAGCTTCCCACTTTAGCGAGTTTTAGGCTGGTTTTGAAATAACTCAGGGTTGCCTGATAAAATTTCTTGATTTCAAACTTTTCCATGGTGAAGGCTTTGACGATCTTGTTTCCGGTAATGGTCTCATGGAGAAGATTAAAGATATGGGCCATCTTTTTTTGGTTCAGCATTCCTTTCTTTTTGAGCTGATGGCTGAAAAGAACAAGAGGGATGACGGCCAGAGGGGCTATGATAAAAGAGATGAAGGCCAACTTCCAATCAATGATAAATATTCTCGAGAGAAGAGCCAGAATCATGAAAGATGAGAGGATAAAATCTCCCATGCTGCCTGAAACGGCCTGCTGGATTTTATCCACATCGCTTGTTAACCGGGACATCAGCTCTCCGGTCGGCTTATAATCAAAAAAATCCGTGGACTGATAGACCAGATGCCCGAAAAGGTCATCTCTCATTTTTTTAACGACTTTGTGCCCGATGGATTTCATGAAAAAAGAGGCCAGGAACGTGAAAATCCCTTTGCCAAAGATGACGATCACCAGGAGTAAAGGGATAAGCCATATGAACTGGTCTTCCGCAGCCTGGAACATTTCAAATATGGGATCCAGAAGGCTTGGTTTTTTTGAGAGGACATGAGGGGTATCCTTGAGGAACATCTGGTCGATGATGGGCTGCACCAATTCGACAAACAAATACGTAAAAGAAGCCGCAAAGAAACTAAAGAGAAAAGTAAAGAATAGTCTTTTTTTCTCACCGAGAGTCAGTCTAAAAAGCTGGAGTATTTCTTTCATTCTTTAGGACGAAGGTCTGGAGAAAATTTTCTCTGCGATCTCGAATGCATTCAACGCCGAACCCAGGACTAAATTGTCCGCGACTGTCCACACCCAAAAGCTGTTGGGAAGCGATTCCTCCTGTTTTATTTGGCCGAGGCAAATCTTCTCTTTCCCGGCCACCGAAACAGGGCTCGATTGGTGAGGAGGAGAAAAGGCAAACAGAGACTGTTTCTTAAAGACATCTTTTAAACCTTGAATATCTGTCTTTTTTTTCAATTCCAGATAAATCATGATCGAGTACGCAAAAAAAACAGGAACCTGGATAATGGATAGGGAAAAGGAAAAGTCATGGCCTGGGAGAACACGCCGGATCTCTTCATTGATCTGTTTCTCGACAGAAGAAAAGCCATCTTTATCGGGCTTTTCTGTCTGGGAAAGAAGGTTGAAGGCGATCTGCTCATTAAACACTTTCTTTGACAGAGACTCGCTGCTCAGCAAGCAGTAACTCTGGTTGGCCAGCTCTTCGATGCCCGACTCCTCAAAGGCAGAAACAGGCTGAAGGATAAAAGATATGGCCTTTGAAAGCCCGAATTTTTGAATCACCACATGAAAGATATGGGAAAGGACGATGGTGGCTGGATGAGGGTTGGCGATTACGCCCGGAGCCTTTTTTGAAATGATCCCATCGTTCACTCCCGCCACAACGACCGGAACACTCTCATCCATGGTAAACGCCTCACTTAAATCTATAGCCTTGAAGTTCTGCGTGCTGGATAGAACGCCAACCTCCCGATTCACTTTCTTATCTGCCGCGAGAAAAACCAGGTCAACCCCCTGCAGGGAATTCTTGTCCAGATAATGGATAACTTTTGGTTCCCCCCGGAATTCTGTCAGCTTGCTGTATTCTTCTTCGACGTCCGGATCAAAAAAATCAATGTCCCTAAGAGGAAAAGGCCTCTTGCTCAAGACATTCTTCAGCTCTTTCCCGCGCAGAGAATCTGTGCCGACTAAAGCCACTCTTATCTTTTTTCTTTCTTTCATTTCTCAAGGACAGAATCATTAAAGAGACTTTTTGTATTCGATCATCAGGTAATACATTTTATCCTTAAGCGCCAGCTTCTTTTTCTTCATTTCTTTTTCTTGCTGTTTCTCCGCTTCAGTCAGGAAGCTCTTGGCCTTAAGCTTATCCAATTTTTTTTCATACTGCTGGTGCAGTTGATTGGCTTTTCTAAACTCTTCATTCTCTTTGAGCAGCAGCTCTTTGAGCTCTTTTTCTCTCATTGAGTGTTCCTCCGCCTAAAGAATATCACAACGTATGCCCTATTTCAATTTAGCCTTCTCCGTGAACAGATTCTCTAATCTGTCCACCAATGAAGACCAGGAAAATAACTGAATCCTTTCGTTCCCGGCTCTGGCTAATCTGAGACGAAGCTTTTTGTCCTCGATAAGCCTTATGATGTGACGGCGGAGCAAAAAAGGAAGAGGGAAGGGAACAACTAAGGCGGTTTGATTATTGAAGGCAAAATCTCTCGTGCCGCTTCGCGTGCAGACAACAGGAACCCGGCAGGCCATGGCTTCGGCCACTGTATTCGACCATCCGGCCCGTTTCTCGCCGCTGACAAAAATATCCGCCTGCGAATACAGCCAGGGCATCCGGCCTTGGGGAAGATTCAGGAGAAACTCGTGAGGTAGACGTGTTTTGACCATGGGCCTGGGATCTTTCCTGTCTTCTCCGACCAGACTGTCAAACAAAACAAGCTTAAGGCCGGGATATTTTTTATCCAGTCCCTCTACAGCCCGAATAACCTGGCGGACACCTTTTCTCCTCTTGTACACACGGCCATAGCAGAGGATTCGGAGCTCTTCTTTCCCGGTTTCTCTTTTTTGCGGATGAAAGAATTCTGTGTTCACTCCACCCGGAGCCCTAAAGCAGGGAACTTTGTATTTCCTCTCAATCCGGCGGCACATCCCTTCAGAATTACCGAGGAACGAGTAATTCCTCCGGATCACTTCTCTTTCCTGTTTATGCCCTTCCAGAAGAAAATAAAAGAATTTGAATGCGGCCTCAAGCTTCTCAAAATACGGTAAAACCGAATACTCACTGCAGAGTCCGATATCGAAACTCTCCTCATTCAGAGAAGAGAATGGTTTAATTGTCCCCACGAAGTCCAGCCAATCAGGCTTTGTTTCCTCAGGAAGGAAAAGAACGAAGCGGTATCCTCTCCTGGAGAATTCATTTCCGATTTCCAGGTAGCGCCTGACGCCTCCAAAAATGTCCACGTGCGGGAGCAAGGCGGCAATCTTCATCTGCACGGCCCTATTTTAATTGCGTTTCAGGTTCGAAGTCCACCGATAAAATTTGGAATACAGGAATGGAATACGGGGACGTTCCCCTTATATGAGATAGAGTGTACCCGCAAGTAATGTCCCCATTATAAAAAAATCAACTTAATAATTGACATTGATCAGGTTGGAAATTATACTTATTTGCGATTTAAATCTTCTCTCAAATCACGGCGAGGTAGCTCAGTCGGTAGAGCGAGAGACTGAAAATCTCTGCGTCGGCGGTTCGATTCCGTCCCTCGCCACTTCAGTAACCCCCACAAATATAAGAAGTTAACGTATTTTCTTGCTCCCAACAATGTCCAACAATACAGGACGATAGGGAACATTTTTTGGACACAAAGCGGACACACTATAGTATAAGATGATTGTTAACCTGAAGGACCTTGATTAACAATTATTAACCGCTTCAAGTGGTCACAAAAGCGGTCACATTGTTTTTCCTTTAAGGACTTCTTCAGACTCCGCATAACGTGTGGGACATGGTTCTTCACAATCCATTTTTTTTAAACTTTATCAAATAATGCTTGACATTTGATACAATTTGATTTATATATTATACATTATGAGTTGTATTCAATTCATCATTGGATAAAGTATAAATAAGATGTGAAAGATAATAATGATGAAAGATTCCGATAAAAAGGTTATCGACGCGATATTGGAAACGATAGGGAATAATGTTAAGCGTTTCCGGGGCAGAATTTCGCAAACAGAGTTAGCTGAAAAGGCTGAGATCGGACGGTCGACACTCTCGGCGATTGAAAACGCGAAGAGTATCGAGTTGGACAACCTTCTTAAAATCGCTCGGGCTTTAGACATCGACCCGGTAGACCTCTTCCTTACCGAAGAGGAAATAAAAAGCCTCTCCTACAAAGGTCAAATCCTGCTGGACAAACTCAGTAAACTCATTTTCGCAGAAGACGATTTGGCAAAACGATATTTAAAGAAAGGGGGGAAAAAATGAGAAGAAGGATGGGAATAAGCTATATGAGTGTTTTACTCTTCTTTTGTCTCCTAGTCGTTTCTGTAGTTCACTTCATCAGTCAAAGGCATTGGAATCACATGATACGAGACCTTGAAAATTCAAACATTCATAAAACCCTTACCATAGGGAATCAGAGTAGGGCCATAAAGGAACTGAGGAAAGACCTGGGTTTAGATAAAGATAAGTATGACCAGTTCGCAAGAGAAAGAGTACGAGGTCGAATAATGAGAGAATACGAAAAATGGAGAACATACAGGGACAAGGCATTGAATTCTCTCACAGAAGAACAGAGTTTGGCTTTGAGTCGACGCGAGGCTGCTTTGATTAGGTTGCCGGACGGAGAGTTTCATTTTATCGGAAAATACGGCGAAGATTTAAAGGCTGTACTAAACTATGAATTAGTGGAGGATGATGTCATCCCAAAGGAAATTGACCTGGTTTCCCTTGAAAGAGGTTATATATGGAATGCTATCCGGCGCTCACGAAGTAGTGAAGAAGTAGGATCCGTCAACATTAACGAAGCTGTAATCCTGAGAGATGAATCAGGCCAATATTATTTTATAACTCCCAAAAAATAAGGGTGAACGTGGATTACTCACAAGCCGAAGTTGCCGTAGGCTTCTTTGCGAGGAGCGGAAGGACAAAACTGTTGAATTCATGGCCGGGAAAATATATATTCAGGATGGAGTTTTATCCTGAATGAAGCTTATCGGATACATTGTGCTTTTCCTTGTGTGTTTTTTTATTTCTATTTTGATTGTCGGCATTCTGCTCCCTAGCGGCGGCGATCTGGCCCAAGGCGGAAAAGCCGCCCTCTCATTTGTTTTAGCACTCATATTGACAGCGGTTATTGCCAGATTAATAAACAAAATCAGTTAAACCCGGTCAAATGAGTAGTCAGAAAAAGGAGACTGCCCCTATTAGTCATAATTTTAAGGAAGGGAAGGGCCATCCCCCTCTTTTCAAAGATGGCTTCATAAAAAAGGAGGAATGATGAAGATTGCAAAATATTGGCCTGTTCTTTTTCTTTTGCTGATTTTCTTGAATCTGGCCGCAAATGTGAGAGCGAATGAGACCAGGATCAAGGAAGCCTTGCCTCCAGGAATCCTGCCGGTTATTATTTTAAGTGGTTCTGATTATGAGATGGGCTATCAGTACGGTCAGCAGGCTGGACCCTATTTGGAAAAAGAAAAAGAAGCGAGCTGGGCTTCGGCTCTTCAAACATTCGCTCGTGAAAAAGTACTCCACATGCTTAAAGGAAACCAGTTCTACATCCGCAAATACACTCCAGAAAATATCGAGATTATGAAAGGAATGGCAGATGGTGCGACAGCCTCAGGCTTTTCGCTGTCTTATACGGATGTCTTGCTGATGAATTGTACTCTTCCCAATCCTGAGACTTCTACTTTCCCGCCGGGTGCAGAAAAGGATTCGCTCCCGGTAAAAAAGTGTTCTGTGTGTTCAGCCTGGGGAAGCACCACCACAGACGGACGCTTGATCGGAATGGATACCCTCGATTCAGGTGAAGCTGCCTATGGAGTAATAATTCTGGCCTTTCCGGATAAGGGAAACAATTATATTTGCGGCGTTCAAGCCGGAGAGATAGGGGATCATTTCTTGATGAATAATCAGGGGCTATTTGTGGGAAACAGCGGGGGAGGCGGTTCCCCGCGGGATGTGGACACGAACTATGGCTTGTCCTGGTCCTGTTCTCTTACCCACATCGCCCGTTTCGCAAACAGCGCCCATGAGGCCAGAGACATGCTTCTGCCCTGGCAGATAAACATCCCGGAAAACTTTCACTTTGTCGATGTCAAAGGCAATGCCTGCGTTGTGGAAAAGACGGCAGCCGTTCAGAGTGTCCGAAAACCCGGTGACTTTGGGGAGAAGGATTTTCTCTATTCCACGAACAACTACTTGAATAAAGAGATGATGCCGACCAAAAAAGGGGGATTCATCAAACAGCATGGCGGTTATGGAGATTATGCGGCTCCCCGCAACCTGATGCTCTGGGATATGCTCCACAATTATCATGGTCATGTCAACGTGGAATTCATGAAAATGATGCTGCGGTTTCCAGGCGATGCTCCACCCTATCCGCCGGAAGGAGGTTGGGATGCCAAGATCTGCCGGCCCTCGAATTCGTGGGTTTCGGTGCTGCTCCCGGATGATGGGGATAAGGGTACGGCTTATATCTGCACGGGACCGGCCGGTCGCGTGATCCATTCATCGACCGCATCGGATGGAGAAGAGATGCTGTCGAGCTATCCTTATATAGACGGCACCCATACTTTTTACAAATTAACCCTCGCTGCCAATCCTGAGCAAGTCGTTGAAGAAGCACAGAAGGCAGCCCGCATAGACATAGCCACTGCCTACAAAAAGCTGATGTATCTCAACTTAACGGATACCGGATATGCCGCCTTGAATGAGCTGTATTCCCTGGCCAATGCCGAGTATTACCAGGGAAAGATCTACTTTAATAAGGGATTGCTGGCCAGCGGGAATGAAACCCTCTCTTATCTGGCAAAGGCGGTTACGGCTTTCACCCGGTCCCAGGCCCATGCACTCCAGGTTTATGAAGCTCTGGTACCTGCTCCCACCAGTCCATCCGACCTAGGATTGAGGCCTTTTGGGGGTAATTGGGCTTCTTGGGAGACCAGGACTGGAGAAAGGAAATAGTGTAAGAGATTCTGCTAAAAATTCACCTGGACCCTGCCCCTGATGATCAGCATCCTTCAGAGATTTGTAGTAAGGATTTGTTGTATGGTGAGTCGGTAGATTTTATGAATAATTCAGGGGACCTGTGTTATTCACGAGTCGAGGTTGCTGCAAATGCAAGGCGTGGTTCATGAAGCTGTGGTTTACCACCGCGAATGGACCACAACAAAGCAGGTGCGGTGAGATCGGCTCGCCCGAAGGGTGAAAGATGCCGACATATGATGATCAGTCTTCCTTCAAAGATTTTTATGCTTGGGAAGTCGGCCTATTTTATGAATAATTCAGGTAAGGGATTTTAGGAATGTTTTCAGCCCTTCACTGAACTCGGGCCTTTTCAGGGCAAGAGAGATTGTTGCCTCGAGAAATCCCATCTTGTCGCCGCAGTCGTAGCGGTCTCCCTCAAAGAGCACTCCATAGACCGGCTGTTTCTCCAGGAGGTACTTGACGCCATCCGGGAGCTGTATTTCTCCCCTGTGATCGGGTTTTGTCTTCTTTATGCCCTCGAAGATTTCGGGTGTAAAAACATACCTTCCCAGACTGGCCAGGTCGGAAAAGGCCTTCTCCGGCCCGGGCTTTTCGACAAGGTCCTCTATCTGGAACACCCTCTCAGTCACCTGCCTGGGTTTGACAATCCCGTACATCTTCGTTCCTTCCTCATCTGTGCGTCCCAGGACAATAGCCGAAGCCTGATACTCATCGTAGGCGTCGATGAGCTGCTTTGTGCACGGCGTAGGACAGTCATAGATATCATCGGGAAGGAGAACGGCAAAAGGCTCCTGCCCAATGAATTTTTCACCCATGAGAACCGCATGCCCCAATCCAAGGGCTTCCTTCTGCCGGATGTAGCAGAATTCCGCGAGTCCGGAAATCCTTCTGACTTCTTTGAGATAATCAAGCTTTCCTTTCTCTTCCAGAAATTGTTCCAGTTCAGGACTGCTGTCAAAATAATCCTCCATCGAGGATTTTCCTCGGCTGGTGATGATAGTGATGCTCTCTATCCCGGACTGAACCGCCTCTTCAACAGAGTAAAGGATAAGGGGTTTATCAATGACCGCCAGCATCTCTTTCGGCAGGGACTTTGTTGCAGGGAGGAAACGTGTCCCGAAACCTGCCGCCGGAATGATGGCTTTTCGTATCTTCATTTTATCTCCTCAAGCAAGAAATAAAGAATTTCTCCCGCACAGGGCCAAATTGGACTACCCTGAAGGAATCCCACTCGAATCTTTCTATTTATTTTACCTGGATTATTCACGAGTCGAGGTTGTTTCAGAGATCGTTGCCAGAAGAGAAGCAACAACGTCAATCCCATGCTTTTTCGCATGCACATGAGATTGCCACCCTTCGCTCGCAATGACAATTGATCTAGCGAAAGTGTCGGCATATTTTATGAATAGTTCAGGTTCATTAAAATCTGTAACTGACGGAGATAGTGGGCACGATTATATTCATGGTATACCTGCCGGGCTGAGCCGTTTCCCAGTCAGGATCGGTCGCCACCCTTTCCACAGGGATATTCCTCTCTTTCCCCATCAGGTATTCAATACCGAAATCCAGCTGAAGCCCATCGAGGTGGGTGCCAATGCCAGCGGTAATCACGTTGAAATCAAAATTGGGCAGGAGAACATTCATCGTCCTATCCGGAGCGGGAGAAGGGTCGTAATAATATCCCGCCCGAAAGGCAAGCGAATTGATCTTGTATTCGGCACCGATCCGTATCTGGAGGGCATCATCCCAGTGCATGGGTCTGGCATCATCACCACTCTGCTCCATCAGTGTCGACCAGAATGGGTCGACATAAACAGTATCCATCACATCAATCGTTGACCACTGAGTCCACTGCACATCGCCTGTAAGAGTCAGCCCTTCAATTGGTTTGAACGCCACTCCTCCAGCGAGCCACATCGGCCAGGTGACTTCTCTTTCAACATCTGAGGTGCCGTTTATCGGAATACCCATTGCCGTACTCAGGTCATTCATACCGCTGATGGCGGCCTCTCCTTTGAATCCAACAGTGCTGGCGGAGCGGAAGGTCGCCCCAAAGCTTAACTTTTCCACTGGCTTAAAAAGCACTCCGAGAGTCGCCCCATATCCCCATCCAGTCATGCTTTCCTCATACTGGCTAAGGTCGACAACTGGCATCGGAGCATCTGATGCGCCGGCCCACATGGAGATATCGAACGTGGCATAGTTTATGTTAAACGTGGCTCCGAGGGATAACTTATCGTTTACCTTAAACGCAAGTGCAGGGGAAAAAGTGACTATCCCTATTTTACTCTTCCAGCTTACGGTCGGATTCGGAGGCAGGCCGGCTTGAACCGGGAGTAACGCAAAATCAGTCCCATCCCACAAGGCCCCAAGGCCGGAAGGAACGTATACACCCAAACCGACAACCACTTTTTCGCTCACAGGATGATAATAGGCAGCCAGGGCAGTTAGGTAATGCTTTGTTTCTGTTCTCGCATTCACGAGTGTCATGACTGGCGGGACATCCACATCCAACTTGTACTGGCCGGACGGAATAAGATCGGATCCATAAAAGCCAAAATACTTCTTTTGGAAAAGAGCCATACCTGCCGGATTCCAGTAAATGGCGCTAAAATCATCCGCCAACCCGACAAAGGCTCCACCCATAGCCAGAGCCCGCGTCCCGAGGCTGTTCAGGTTCAAACCGTTGGCCCTGGCCAAAGAGCTGAAAAAACAGATGGAAAGGAAAACCGACAAAAATATTTTCCTCTTTTTCATGTTGCTTCCTTCTTCCTTTTTCCTTTGATTAGTCATTTCTTTTTTTTGTCAAACGGAATAGGCCCCTCTTCTTCGATACTCATTCAAGAAACTATCAAAAAAAACTTTAAACGGCCTGGACATCTTTAATCTCAGGGACCTTCTTTTTTATGAAGCGCGCGATGCCCTGGGTTAAGGTCATTTCCCTCATGGGACAACCCTCGCAGGCTCCCAAAAGCCTGACTTTCACCACACCGTCCTCTGTGATTTCCACAAGCTCCACGTCCCCTCCGTCTGCTTTGAGGTGAGGCCTGACCTCATCCAAAGCTTTTTTGACATCTTCTTCCATGTGTCTCTCTCCTTGATATATTTTAATCGCTAGAAGTTATAAATATATTAGATTCCGGATTTTTTCTCAAATAGAATAATTGGTAATAGGGGACGTTCCCCAAGGTACCACCTCTTTTTATAAAGAAGAGGGACATTCCCTTTTCTTTTTTAAAGTAAGGCTGAAAGAGACAGTCCCCATACATGAGGTGGTACCTTGGGGAACGTCCCCTTTATTACTTCTTAAACACAAATTCTTTCTTATCGTTCACATCAACCTTAATCTTGTCTCCCTCTTTATACTTCCCTTCCAAAATCTTCTGCGCCAGTGAATTCTGAATATCTCTCTGGATCGTCCTCTTCACCGGCCTTGCCCCGTAAACCGGGTCATATCCTCTCTCAGCCAGGAGTCCTTTCGCTTCCTGACTCAGCTCAATATCTATTTTCTTATCACGAAGCCTTTCTCTCAGCTCATCGATCTGTATATCGACGATCTCGAGGATAACATCCCGAGAGAGCGCCTTAAAAATAATAATCTCG
>Ga0209636_10006378_pt1 | contig 12047 bp, 17 predicted proteins | sample DeeMarSWOR152_54_FD_187464 | JGI IMG/M metagenome (GOLD analysis project Ga0209636, IMG submission 187464) | Marine sediment microbial communities from White Oak River estuary, North Carolina - WOR-1-52-54 (SPAdes) (version 2) | ecosystem: Environmental > Aquatic > Marine > Intertidal zone >...
TTCCCATCTTAATTTCTGCCATTCTTTTGGCAAATCCTTCGACTTCTTTATTAGCTCTTTCAATTTCTTCTCTTAATCCTTGAAAATCTTCCAATAATAATCTTGGAGCCACAGCTCCTCTTGTAGCAAATACTTCCTGTAATGCTTGAGATTGTTCAAAAGTTAATTTTCCTTGACGTTGCATTACATTATTAATTTGTTCTAATGTATCTAATAAACTAATTGGTTGAGAAGGGTCAAAAGCTATACCAAAAGTTGATGCTAATTTATCAGCATTTTTACTTAATTGTAATATTGTTCTCCCTGTTAATCTACCAGTTCTTCCCGCTCTTAACATACGAGTATTTAGAAAACCAATCATAGTTACTAAATCCTCAAAACTATCAGACAATCCTGACATATATGGAGCCATTTTTGTATAGCCCTGCACTAATTCATCCATTTGAACATCCTGAGTAGCATAAGTATAAGTTAATACATCAGCAATTTTTTTCATTTTTTCTGATGCAGAAGCTCCTTCTAATATATATTTTCCCATAGTATTATATATACCTGCAACAGCTCTTGCCATTTCTTTTCCTTTAATTCCAGTTCCTGTCATAGCGTCTACAGTATGTTCAAATGCTGCCATAGCTTCTTCTGTAGTTAAAGCTGAAGTTTTCAAAAAGTAAAATGTCTCTGCTAATTCTTTTAATGGAACTCTTGTATCCACTGCTACAGTTTTTATTTGATTTTTGATAGCATACATTTGAGCTTTCACTTCTTGAGTAGTTCCATGCACAACTGTTTGAATTCGAGCTAATCCATCTTCTAAATCTAAATATCCTTGAACCATACTGCCCATTAATCTTATTATTCCCATAAAAGCAGAACGTAACAATAGCCATACAGGAATAGTAAGCAAAGCTCTTTTCATAATCATTGCTAAAGCTTGATTATAGGTTTGAGTAGATTTTGTAGCTACATCTGTAGTTTTAGCAGTTTTGGTTTGTTCTTTTTCTATATTTCTCAATCCTTGAACAACGAGTTTATCTCCCTGAATTTGTGCAAGGAATGAAATTAAATATTGCTTGTCCATTACTTATCACCCGAGGTAAAAATCACGCTATGACTTCCTTCATGATTTACTTGTCTTTTATTTTTACCTTTCTTTTTATCTGATTTTTTTTCTCTTGATTTATACAATAAATAGGCCTCACAACGTATATCATCCTCGATAACTTCTTCACTGATATAATCCTCTTCCATACGCAAATCCATATAAAGAGAATTATAAATCTCCAGCCACATCAAAAATCTACGCTGAATCTCACTTAAATCATCAGAATTGTGAAATAAATTTAATGACCCTATCTCCTTACATCTTACATATAGGGATTGCCATTGATAGGAACGTGCTAATTTTCTAAGAATTACCTCTGTCATTTTAAATTCCTATTAAATTCTTGTGGTATATATCAAATAATTTGTGTGATAAAAGGTTTTATTAATCAAATCTGAATCTTGAGAATTAGAAAAATCTTCATAAGTCTTAAAAACTCTAATCCATTTATCGTTTTCCTTATCTTGTTCTTCTAATAACATATAAGCATAATAAGAATTAATAGTTATCATTAATTGGTCTTCTATCGAATAACTGAGTAAATCAGTTTTTTCAATATTAATTTCAGCTTGTTTAGTTCTCAACGTTAATACCTCATCTCTTAATTTTTTTACATCTTTTTCATTCTGAATCTTTGCCAATCTTAATAATACTAATTCAATTTTTGCTTGAAGAGTTGACATTTCAGCTTCCATCTGATTAATATCAATACCTTTCTCTTTATATATCTTTACCCATTGTTTTCTAAACATCATAGTTTTATCATTAACAAACTCGATATATTTCTTTCTTCTAAACTTTTCAGCTTCCATCTGCTCTTCATAAGTAGGTCTTCTTACTCGATATACCTTACCAGCAACTTTAAATAATATTTTATTATCCTTAACTTTTCTTTCTGCATTTTCAACTCCTTCTATATCATTAATAGTTTTTAGGAGTTGTTCAGCTATCTTTCTTGTTTCTTGCTCATTTCGTTTCTGTTCCATATTTCCTCCTTACTGATTATAAAAAAACCTAAAGACAGATTATTTCTGTTCTTTAGGTGTTATAAATTTCACGCCATTCGAAAAGGATTTTATGAGGCCTTTGAGATTACGGTAATTTTCGTATATAAGTTCTTTAATAGATGATTTAATATCTTCTTTATCTTTAAAGATTTCAAACCGTTTCATAACCATGCCAACAAGGGCACGGGAACTTTTCTCTATTACTTCTTCCAAATATTTTTCACTTACTCTATATTCTTTATTCATACTTTCCTCACTTTTTATCATAAGGGGCAGGGAACCCTCAACGAGCTTCCGTCCGGAAACCAGATAGAGGGAATCCCTTCCCCATTAGATATAAATTTAGTCAGCAACTAACTTTGTAACATCAGCACTTATTTTAAGAGATTCGCCTTCGAGGGTATTATCTCTTCTGACGTATTCATTGACACCTGCTCCACCTCTAATTTCTGTAGGTGATAATCCATAAGCATAGAAGCCATATTTAAATGTGGTCTTCGTATTATCTTCATAGATTTTCACTAATAGAGCTACAGAATCAGAAAGTTTCGAGAAATCAATGATACCGTGAGATGAACCTTCTCCGCTTAATACCTCTTCAACAGTTAGTTCTTCAAGAATTCTTCCCAAAGTAACTGTTACTGTCTTATCTCTAACACCACGTTGCACAACTTCACTATTACCTATTTCTCTTAAATCCTCTCTATCAAACGCTACGTCTAAAGTAATAGACTGCAATCTATAGACATAATCATTTGAATCTGCCTGTTCAGCAGAAGCTGGGATGTAAAGATAAATCTCGGCAGAATCTGCTATAATACCAGTAGGATCAGAATCATTAAGAGTAAAAGTAGTAGCTGGAGCTGTAGCTGAAGTGTAGAAAACTTTATAAACATCGCCCACTTGAGCATTACTGATTGTCAAGGTTGTAGAGCTGGCCACATAACTATAATCACTTGAGGTTAGCTCTGAAGATGAACCACTGCGAACTTTAATTACTCTCTGCATATACTTATCAACTTCATTAGGGTCTTCAGCAGGAACTCTTGTGCTTAAATCTATATCATAATTATCAGCAGTATCTAATTGACCAGTTTCAACTTCTGATTTAACATATATCCAATATTTATTATCTCCTCTTAACTGTTTAGCATTTTCACCGACAAAATCAAAACTTCTCTCTATAATAGCTTGCGGGTCTCCTATCGTAATAGAAAAACCAGCGGTTCTGAGAGAAGGATATAGAATTGTGCCTCTGAAAGTGCCATCATCATCAGTTAAAAAAGCACAAATATCGAAATAAGCAGTTTTGAAGTCATTAAGGCAGATTGCATCTTCCCCAATGTCTCCTTTACTCTCATCATTGATGAGTTTCTGCCAAAGTTCGATATTCCCATATTCATACTGAGTAAGTCTATACCCAGTAGTAGGGGATTTCCTCAAATAACCAACAACACCGTCTCTACCGATTTCTTCAACCTTCTCTCTATTAAGAGAAATAGTTGGGTCAATCGCTTGGGCTCGGTCTATCTCAGCATCATCATTTGTTCCAGTTATTGGGTAAATTCTTGGTTCGTATTTACTGGAATGTATCATCTTATCTCCTCCTATGAGATTTTTAAATTTTTACGTCTTCTTTCTCCTTAAAGTTGACGTTCTTACGTGATATATTCTCATACCTATCTTAAAATTATTATTCCACTTTTCCTAAGGTTACAGATAAAGTAAGAAGATGTCTATACCTATCCTCGACTGATAATTTTTCTTTATCGAGGTCAAAGTCGATTGGTGTATCTTCAATAGTTAATACATTAATTCTTCCATCAGCAATTTTAGTATCTACTGCTCCGCCTGAAATAGTATAATTATAATAAGTAAGTCCGTCTTTTAGTGTAGCAATAAGCCAATCTTTTAAATCCAAACGTTGTCCATCACTCGTGCAGAACAAATCGATTAATATATTAGCGTTACGATAAGTAGATGTGCCACCGATTTCGGCTCTTGTATGGTCAGTAATACCACATCTAATACAAATACAAGGCAAATCTTCATCATATACATTAGCAAAGGTCTTTTCTACTCTGACATTATCCCAACCAGAACCAGTTTCTGCTAACTTTTCTTCTATATAATCCACAACTGACGCTTCAAAATTTCTTGATGTGCGATACTGTCCCATTATCTACTTCTCCTTAATCTATCTAAAATTGCTCTTATATCTATATTTAATTTATGTCTTGTTGCTTCTATATAATTAGTAGGACGCACTGGCATACCAGGATACATTCCCATTCCACTGTTAGGAGTATATGTAAAAGATTCTGTTCCTTTTCCTCTCATTGACGCTTGAGGTCTGCCATCTCCACCACTAAATCTGCCAGGAACAAAATTACCCCAATTGGGAGTATAAGGTTGTCCACTTACTGTTTTTCCATAATTAATAACATACCAATAAGGTGCTCTTGCTTGTAATGTAGGTATATGTCCTATTCCCCACCAAATCGTTCCTGCTGGAGTTTTCTTATCAAAATTAATAGAACCCGTCAAATTACCAGTTCCGCCTGAACGTTTACGATTATTATTTATATAGTGAATCATATAATGATGTAATTTTTCTCCTAATGCAAGTGCAGAAAGTTAGAACTCAAACCAATCACGTTGTAATGTAGAGTGCATTATTTCCTCAGTGCTAAAATAGGGAACGATTTTTATGCCTTTTATCATAATTATACCTTCTTTATATATACATAGATACGAAGAAAATCGCCCTCTTCTCTTATCTGCATCCGTCCATAAACTTTCCACCCCTCAAAATTTTCATTATCTATTTCAATTTTATAGGACGATTCAATTAAATTTCTATATCGTTTTCTAATTATAATTTCTTTTGCTTTTTCTAATTTAATGCCAGGCATTTTCCATTGTGCTTGTGATGCTATCAAATCAGTTACTATCGCCTTAATTGGTAAAGGATTTAAGTATGTTATTTCTTTTGTCTTCTCATATGGGTCAGTTAAAGTCTCTGTTGCCAGATAGACTCTTATAGTCTGAGAAGCATCCTCGAAAAATTCATTTATACAATAATTTTCCATAATTACCTCTTACTGTAAATTATTATGACGAAGTAAATAAAGTAATACTTTACTAATTTTTTTAAGAAAAGCTTTAGCTGAATTTAAGTCAGTAACATTATTATCAATATAATTATCTATCATTTCAGGTGTAGCTTTATTAAGAAAACTCAATTTAATATTAGCTATTGCTTCTCTTTGTTTATCTGATTTAAGTCGTCGAATCATTTTATCTCTCCTATTATGACCAATTTATGCCAGTTCCATGTATATAACAATTTTTAGTATTATAAGTAGTAATCTTATATCTCACAGGATATCCAGTCGCCGAACCTATTCCAGTTTGAGTTAAATTTACTATACCACTTAATATTCTAATATTGTTATCATAATCTCCTTCATCGGAAAGTGTAATCTCTCCCCACGTTGAACCATCATCTTTACTTATGTAGGCCTTCAAGTCTGTATTAATCGTAATGGAATCGACGTCCTGCTCAAAGATTATAATACGTCCTGTCTCAGGGTCTGCTTCAGCAGAGAATCCTTCACTAATTAATATCATATTTGAAGGGTCGCTACTTGCATATATATTATCAAGATATATTGTATTTCCTGCATCTGCGTTAGTAATTTTAAGTTCAATATAATCTATATTATCAAGAGCTATACCTGTTTCTCCTGATATATCCCAAGTAATTGTTTTCCAAGTCTCTTCTTCTCCTGTGTCGATAGTTATATCTTTTGTAATAATAGTTCCTCCAGAATCATGAATTCTCATTTGTAAATTAGTGCCTATTCTTGAAGCATTTATATCAAATTTTATATAAGAATAAGATGACAAATCTATATTATTTCCTGTTCCGAAGGTATTTCTTACATATTCATTAAGAGAATCGGCCATATCCGCAATTATTTTTAGAGAATAAGAACCTTGAGTAAATAATCCACTACCATCTTCTGAGTAACTTACTATATCTTCTACAAAAACTACATCATTATTTGTAATAGTATGACCTGTATCTCCAGAATCTGTTACATTACCATCAAGATGTAAAAGTAATTTAGTATCACTATCCGAAGTATGTGCAGAAACAGGGGGAATTATTGTATTTCCTCCAGCACTAAATGGGTCAGCCCATATTATTCTTACTTCATCTAAAATAATATTAGCCCAATTTCCACTTGCACCATCTTGACCTATATATAAGTATCCTGAATAAGTATCGACTTGATTTGTTGCATCCGCAACTACTCTTGTTCCATCAACATATATATGATAAGTATTTGATATTTTACACCATGCAATATGATGCCAATCACTATCAGTAATTTCTCCTCCAGCCGAAGTGACTAATCGCTCTACTCCTTCCTTATAAAAATCCATGTGAAAACCAGAACCATGAGTATGTTTTAATGCCCAATAATTCTCTGAATCTTCATATTGTGTTAATAAAATCTCAGTTCCACTATGAACTAAAAATTTTACCCACATCTCTACTGTTTTATTATCACTATTATTATTAAATAAATCCCAATCGGCATGGTCAGAAGCTCTTAAATAAGAACTACTACCATTAAAGCTTCCCCCTATATTCCATTTCCCTGCTACTTGTTTACTACTTTCCCAATTAACTTGAGCATCTAAATCAGTAGAATATTCACAATAATCTATTTCTAATGTTTCTGCTGGAGTTGGTTTATATAAATCATTACTACTATCATATGTTTCTCCAGTAGAAGCATCGTCATCAACTCCTGATTGGTCTTCATATTCATCTATAATACCATCAACCATATTAAATTGAGTAAATCCTTCTTGGACAGATAATCTAAAAGCTATAAGCATTGTATTTAATTCTATTCTATCAGCTACTTTAATAATATTGTTACTTTCTTTTATGGTAAAATCATCTACTTTTAATTTCTTATAAGTAGTTCCATCACTTAAATCACCCAAATCTTTTCCTGCAAAATCTGTATCAAAATCTGTAGAATCATAATGGTCTAAATCAGTTATATCTGCTTCTACTAATGAAAAAGATTGCCAACTTGAATCACTATATCTGTATAATTTACCCTCATCTTTAACCCAAATAAACCACCCTTCTTGAGGAATATAATAACTCCAATTATTACTAATATATTGTGCTATTTCATTTGCATGATTGCCTCCCCAATCTTCACTATAACTGCCTATCCCTACTTTTATATAATCTACATAAGCTATATTGTCATCATAATTTAATCCATAACAAGTTAGATAAATTTTCGCACCTGTTGTTAAACCATCAATAGTTATATCACTTGCTTTCAATACGTCATTTAGGTAGACATCTAATTTAGCATTTGAACTTGTCCCTCTAACTTCAAATCTCCATTTTTGCCATGCTTCTAATTGAGTTAAGTTTGTTCCTATTTCTAAACCTGTATAACCATTAAACAACCCATCTGACCGAAATTGTAATTCTAATTCACTTCCATTACTAAAATGTATTAATTCAAAAGCATCTAAACCGCCATCATGAACTGAACTTAAATAAAGATTCATTTCAATCGTATAATCTGCACCAACACTCAGATTGCGACTTCTTCTTGCATAGTTTTCAGTATCTTTAATTTTAGAATCGAATTTAAAACAACTCTTGGAATCAAATGTTACTTGAGTTGATTCTCCGTTTATATTATCTCCATTTGACCAAATAGATATATTTGAACAATCATCTTCTACATTCCAAGACCATTCCCCAGATTTAATTATGTATCTATCTCCTTCATTTGAACTTGCAGGAGGTTGAGATAAATCTTTATCTAAAATAGGTTCTTGCCAAACTAAAGCATCTGGAGATATATCTTCTAATTCAATTGTTCTATTTAAAATTTGTCCTGCTCGAATTCTTGTATTTCTTTCTGTCATAATTATTTATCCTTTACTCTTTTTTCTATTTTTTTAAGATTTACTATCAATCTATAACTTTGTCCACATTTTTTACATTGAATAATAAATTTAGTATTACTTCTTACTACATCTCTTGATTTAGTAATTTCATCCTCGGGCATAATATACCAATTTCTTTTATTCCCACATACTCTACAAGGATAATTAATACGACAATAAATCATTATTTATCTTCCTTTTTTTTCTTCTTTTAAAGGTGATTGTAATAAATCTTCTATAAATAATTTTATACCCTCAAGTCGTGCTATCTGAATTTTTAATGCTTCTAATTGAGCTTTACCCCTTTTTATTTCTTGCATTACCCACACTAATTTACCATTAATAACTTCTCGTAAATTATTAGCATCTAATTGTCTTGTTTCTTTCATACGTTTAAGAGTATCTTCTTGTTTATCGTTTAATTTCTTTTTCTTTCGTTTTGCCATTTTATTCTCCTTACTTTAAAAATGTTTAACGTGTTATAGGGCTATTTTATATTATATCAAACTTAGGTCTTTATATAATGAACTATAACAATATCACCAGAAACTGGAGCAGTTGAGAACGAAATTGTAGTTCCAGAAAGCAGATAATCTTTACCAGTTCCTTCCTCTTGAAGCAAACCGTTCAAATAAACTTGAACAGAACTTGCAACAGGAGAACTTGAAATGGTAAAATCGCCAGCAAAACCGGTATCGTCTATCTGAGAACTTACATTTTCGGTAACTATCTCCGATTCCTGAATGTAATCTTCAGTTATAGCAGTTTTAGCAGTCCAACTTAATCCACCAACAGCGTCAGTAGTAAGAACATAGCCAGCAGTTTCAGCACCAGCATTGATATGTTCTGCACCAATAGAATCATCAGCTATCTTACTTCCATCAACAGCATCTCCTGCAATTTGAGCAGTATCAATACCTAATGCTTTAACTTGAAGAATATTACCAGAAGCAAACTCAATAGTAACATCATCAACCTCAGAACTTTTAATATAACCTTCATCATTAACTAAATCTGATACATTATCTCCAGGTTGAACTGAACTATCAGCTAATCCTAAAGAAGTCTGAACAGCCGCTGCCATATCGGAAGCGGGAACGCCTCCTCCAGGTAGTTGATAAGCAGAATCCGCTAATCCTAATGAAGTATTAACTCCAGCACTTAACTGAGTTAAACCAATTTCACCATCTTTAATCTGTGCACCACGAATAGCAGTATTTAACATATTTTGTTACCTCCTTGAATTGAATTTTCAATTACAAGGTTCATTTCATTATTCAGTCTTTCTTGCGAAAGCACATTGCTCACTTTATTTACAGCCCCGTGAGCCACGTTAAACGACATTATTCAATTTCATGTCGACATGAAAAAAATTAGGCATTACAATACCCACTTCCCCCACAAATACAACTACGATAGCCCTTCCTAATATTAGTTCCACAGTCGCATTTTTTAATTATCTTTTCTTGTTCTAATTTTCTAAAGAGCTTTTTAAGTCCGTTGTAACACGCATCCATAACCTGAGACTTAAAATATACATATTCCGAGGTTCTTTTATCAAATTTAAAAGATGCCAAATCAAGTATTTTTTTCATACTTGCTAAAGTTTCAAGATATATACTTCTCGCTATTTGTATTTTATTGTCGGACATAAGAAACCTCGATTAAGTCTGACCCGTCAGGTGTAAAATCTAAAGTAAATTTCTTATTATTTGGGGCATATATTATTTGTGTTGAAAATATCTTTAAGCCATTTACAAAACATTGAAGACTTCCTGATACATATTTATTAGCTACACTATATTCTCCTCCAGCAATATGAGTTGGAACTTCATTATATACTAATTGACTAAGCCCAACTTCTGTCATATTTTTATTTATCCATAATCCTGAAGCACTATCATAACTTAAAACTTCGTCATCTTGAACAGAAGTAATAGTAACATCATCTAAATCATTAAGATTGCGTCTTATACCTAATCCTACATCTACAGAATATAATTTTACTTCTATAAGTTCTTTTTCAATCAGTTCTGCTTTTAATACTTCAGTTACTGTCATATTTTACTCCTCAAAGATTAATCTCTTACCCTACGTGCAATCTTTAAACGTCCCTGAAATAATACACCTTCATTACCAGAATCATCTAAATAATCAATCGAATAATAATAATTCCCAGGAGTTATATTAGTATCAGATGTTAATAATTCAATTTCAGTTTCTCCAATAGTAGGATTACTGTGAGTTGTAACTTCTTTAGTTATTACAGCACTTGTATCAGGGTCGCCCATTTTTTCTTTTACTATAAAATAAATAGTCCAACCAGTAATATCTTGAGCTACTTCATCTTTTGTAAAATGGATTTCGTAAATCTTTGTAGTCTTTTGAGATATTTCAATATTTCTCCATCGCATTTCTTATCTCCTTAAATTTTAGTCGAATTCCAAGACTTCATTGACTCCCAATCCCCTTCGAAATCTCATAATTATTTGTCTTATACGTTCTTCTTTTATCATAGTTCGAGGATATCTAACTGTAAGATTGGGTAACCTATATTCACTATAATCCGGCTTTATTAAAATCGCACTTATTAGAGCAATTAAGTCTTCAGTTTTATTATCAGGTGTAGGTGAAATATCATCATCGTCTAATTCAAAATCAGTTTCACAATAAGAAGCTACACTTATAAATACTAAGGCGGCCCTGATATATTCATTCAATTCTGTATCTGAGTATTTATAATAGCTGTATTTAACGGTTATTGTATCTCCCGCACTTAAATCTACTGTAATTTCTAATTCGTTAGTAGAAGAATCATATGAATAATCTCCACTACCTAATTCTACTCCGTTCTTTTCTACTTTAGTAATAGAAGAAATATTAGATTCTGCCAAAACGAATACCTTATCCCTGCTTTGATACGAAAACGATTCATAATCATTCTTACTTAAATCTGGCACTAATGCTCGGACTTTGGTGCGTAATTCCGATAAAATTGTCCACATATTATTCTCCTTTTATCTTTTCCTTTTCTTCGACTTTAATATCAAAAAAATTGGTATCTCTTACTAAAAGTATTTCTTTTCCACGGTCTCCACAAAAGGTAAAATTATTGCGTTGTAATACTCTTCTTATTGGATTATTTTTCTTTACCTTAGCAAATAGTTTTTCTTTTTCGGTATGCCAACCCATAACTTTTATAAGATAGTCAGCACTTTCTTCGTCTTTAGCTAATATTTTAATATATTTTCTATCGGCTTTATCGGAATATCCCGTAATAAATATTATTCCTTTTTCTTCAGCGTATATAATTTTATCTCCCTTTTTTATACAATCAAATAATAAATCTTTATTTTCTTTAATAAAAAGACGTAAATTTTTACGAGTTATATAAAAATCACTATAAGTATCGATAAAATTTTCTAAAATATCATTTATAATACTTAATTCTTTCTTTGACGCTTGTCCCCTTTTATATTGAATCATTGTCTTATCCTTTCTTTTATTACGTTAAACTGAGAGGGGATTTAGGGATTACCTAATCCCCTTCTCAGATTATTTAACTATTATAGAGCCAATGTGGCATCACTCGTGCATATCGCCAACGGGTTGGTAATAGCCATTACTAAACTCTCATAAGCATAAATACCATACGCTAACAGATTCGAGGTTGTCGAACCAGAAACGCCTGGGTCTGCTATAACAGGAGTAGGATTTACGATAGTTGCTCTTTGAGCATTATCGACATCCGCACCCATTAACTTCGCTATTTCAGGAGAAATTCTCCTTCTCACGAACTTAACAGGTTTGCCCTGTGCGAGTCTGCTATTTTTCGCAACCATTATAATATGATTTGCGTTTAATAGAACAGCATCGCTGGAGCCATTATGGACTTTACCAAAAACTTTTACGACTTCTATACCGGCTTTTGC
>Ga0209636_10006379_pt1 | contig 12047 bp, 7 predicted proteins | sample DeeMarSWOR152_54_FD_187464 | JGI IMG/M metagenome (GOLD analysis project Ga0209636, IMG submission 187464) | Marine sediment microbial communities from White Oak River estuary, North Carolina - WOR-1-52-54 (SPAdes) (version 2) | ecosystem: Environmental > Aquatic > Marine > Intertidal zone >...
ATTCATGGCACTGATGTGCCTCGCTGATGGATGGAGCATGATCAGGGAGACGATATTTGAAAATAGATTTATGCACGTCAGTGAATTGAAGAGGATGGGGGCAGATATTGAGATCAATGGAAGCCAGGCCCTGGTCCGGGGCAAGAGGAATCTATCTGGAGCCCAGGTTATGGCTACTGATTTGAGGGCAAGTGCCTCTCTCGTTCTCGCTGGTCTTGCAGCGGAAGAACGGACAGAGATCTCAAGAGTATATCATCTCGATAGGGGTTATCAAGGCCTCGACCTAAAGTTATCTCTTCTTGGATCCAAGATTTGGCGTGAAAAGTATTAGGCTGGTTGCTGGTTACTCGTTACTTATTGCTTTTGTTTTGAACGAATAACCAGTAACGAGTGACGAGTAACTTCAATGTTCTCTCGCCCTCTTGTTCCTGCACTATGTGCAACTATCATTGGTATCCTCACCGGTCACAACATCCTGACCAACGTTGACCTACCAACCATTTTTTTCCCCGTGGCCGCCTTATTATGCCTGGGGATCGTTTTTGTCATCCCTTTCAAAATCCGCCCTTTTCACTTGTTGGCCGTATTTGTGTTGATAGGAATCAATTCCCAAATAAACAAACCTACCCTATCAGGTTTGCATCGGATAATAGACAAGGATGAAAGGGTGGTCATAGAGGGAACGATCTACAGTCCACCCAAGGTAAGAGTCAACGTGGCAACCCTCCCTCTTCACGGAGAAAAAATCATTTTGGCCAAAGAGATCAGGAGCGTTAAGGTCAATCTCTTAGTGAGGATATACGGATACAAAGGTGGCCTAAAGGTTGGCGAACGGATCCGCTTTCCTGCCAGGCTCAGGGAATTTATGAATTTCAACAACCCAGGGCGCTTTGATTACCGCTTCTATATGAAGAGCCGGGGGCTTTCCTTCTTGGCCGTAGTCTCCGATGGACGATACGTTGTTCCAATGGGAAAGGGAGACCTTGGTGTTGTCGGAGGAACGTTGGAGAAGATTAGAGGTCCCTTAAGAAGATTTTTTTGTGAAAGGCTCTCTGATACCGTAAGCCCCATTTATAGTGCCCTTATTCTTGGAGAAAGGCAAGGTCTCACATCTGAGCTCAGAGGGCCATTCGATAGATCAGGGGTAGGTCATATAATGGCTGTTTCAGGTCTCCACCTTGGATTGGTAGCATGGCTGTCCTTCATGTGTGTCAGGTGGCTCTTGTCCTTTTCATACCGTTTGACTCTTATGATAGATATAAGAAGATTTGCAGCGATTGTAACTATGGTGCCGGTGATAGTCTATGGCTCGATTACGGGACTCCAGGTTTCTTCCCAGAGGGCCATGGTAATGGTTCTGGTATTCTTATGGTCTTTTATTATTGGGAGGGAAAAGGATGTCTGGTCCAGTTTTTCCCTTGCAGCCCTCATAATACTTACCCTCAAGGGGGATGCCCTCTTTACCACCTCCTTTCAGCTATCCTTTGTGGCCGTAGCAGGTATTTTATGGCTGGCCCCTCTAATCCTTTCTCGATTGCCAAAACTCAAAACGAGCAACGGGTCTCTTGAAAGGAGTCCCCTGCTACAGCCACTTCTTGCTTATAGCGTGGGTCTGGTTGCTGTAACAACTGCAGCCACAATCATAACAATCCCATTAATTGCCTACCATTTCTACCGCTTTTCCATGGTCGCCCTTCCGGCTAACCTTACTGTAGTTCCCATAGTAGGACTGTGGGTTATCCCCCTTGGGTTGCTTTCTTCCATTACCCTCTTTCTTTCATCTGGTCTGGCAGGACTTCTCCTTTCCTTGGGCGAATCTGGTCTCAATCTTGCCAACTCCTTGGTTCAATTCTGGTCAGGTATCCCCTGGAGCTCAATCTGGGTGATTCGACCTAACTGGCTGGAGATCATCTTGCTCTACGGGTTGCTTTTCCTCTGTATGAATCTCAAACGTTCAAAGATCTGCTGGCTCATCTTGCCACTGTCTTTGACCCTGCTCTGTATAGATGTTGGATACTGGGTCTACCAGACCCGCCTCAACAATAATCTAAGGGTAACAATCTTGGATACAGGAAGAAAAGGTGTGGCATTCATACGGTTCCCTGGCAAAGAAAGGATGCTGATCGCACAGAATGTCTTTGACCACAGAGGTTTTGGCCTGGGCCGGATAGTTGTGGCCCCCTACCTCTGGCACGAAAAAATCCAGCGGATTGACTATCTTTTCGTGACTGATGCTTACGTGCAGCAGACAGACAAACTCCGATTTATCATCGACAGCTTTCATCCCAGGGAGGTGTTCTCCAGTCTCTCTACAGAAAGGATGATTGATGGGGTGAAGGTTAGAGGGGGCAATACTGAAGGGATTGCGATAAGCTATCGAGGGTGGTCTCTTCTCTTCTATGATCAGAAGGTGCAGATTAAAAAGGAAAACCTGGTTAAGGGGAAAGGGTGGCCCAAATACCTCATTATCACCGGTGAGAGGAGGATATCCCGTTCTCCGTTTCCTGTTTTAAGTATATATCAAACCGGTGCACTAACAATCACCATAGACCCCGAAGGGGATATGAGAATGAAGAGTTTTCTAAAAGAGAACCTCCCTCTGAGGATTTTTGATTGACGACTGACAATTTGCGATCTTCAATTCAAGTGCCTAAAGTTTCTTCAATCGTCAATATTCAATCATCAATCCTCAATATAGAAAAGTTCTACAATTCCAGCCACGAGTCGGAGAAGAGGGTGTGCCCGAGGATTACCCTAGCTGTCTTGATATAGTCTTGCATCTCCTTGGAGAGAGAGCCCATATCAATCTCCTCCCCATCCATCACCTTATGGATAATCTCCACGATATCGGGCCTCTCACCTCTGGCAATAGCAATCAATTTGTCATCATAGGCATCGGCAATACAGGAGTGCATCCCTTTCCTCTCTAACGTCACCATATAGGTCTGGTTTAAGATGGGCCTGAGATGATCAGGAGGACCATTGGAGACATTGGATAGTCCACAGGTTGATTTTACTCCAGGTGCGATATCCTGAAGCATCTCCTGAAAGGCCAAGAGACTCATGAGCTGAGGCTGCTGGATGTTGACCGGTGTTACGATTCCGTCCACAAAAATATCTTCATTGGGAACCCCGGCCTCATTTGCCGCATAGATGAGTTCCACTGCCAGGCTGGCCCTCTCGTTCTCATCCCTGGGAAGCCCCTCCGGACCCCACATCAGCGCAATCATATTGGCCTTATACTTGACGGCAAGGGGTATCATCTTTTCATATCTTTCCGCCCTGCACATGATGGAGTTAATAATGGCCTTGCCTTTATGGGCGATCAGACCGGCTTCCATGGCCTCAATATTGGAGGTATCCAGGCAGAGTGGCGGTGTGTCTCCAATTTCATCCTGGACGGTTTTCACGACAAATTCCATCAATTCATCTCCTCCCTTTCTGGCAGGCCCCAGATTGATGTCGATCCAGTCCATACCCTTTTCCTTCTGCCTCTTGGCCTCCTCGGCTATGGGGCGTGGGTCTTTCTCTTTAAAGGCCTTCCCGATAACTCTATCAATGACGTTTAAATTCTCTCCTATTAGTAACATAGGCATACTCCTTTCTGAAGCTAGTTTGCCATATCTTTCAAAAATTTAGGTATCAGGGAAGCATCCCGCGGCCCAATTATCACCTCCCAATCCGGCAGCTCCTCCTCCATTTCCCCGCTAATAGACGCCGCATATCCGGGAATAATTATTTTCTTATGGGAGACCTTATCCGCGATACCACATTTCTTGACAAACATTCCCACTGCATCACCCGAAAACTTACCTGCGGCCCAAGCGGTCATAACTGAAAGGCCCTCTGTGTCCATGATAAGAAGCCAACTTGGCACTCTGCTCCCCTCAATTTCGCCACTGACAATGAAGTATGTAAGAGAAAAATTGGTGGTGATCAATACAGGGGAATCTTTGTCAGGATTTCCGATCTCATAGATTCCTTGGGTTACTGTCATCGGGCGCTGTGGATCAGTAAAAATATTCAGCCTTTCCAGCAAGAGGGGAAACAGACTATCTCCCCTGAAATCAGACAACACAACAATACCCGCATACTTGGCGATCAACATGGCAGCAATGACAGTCTCTGTATCAAGATTAGCGGCCATCTCACAAGGAAAGGTAATGGTAGGAAAGCCAAAAGAACGGTTCCCTGCCCTGAGTGCTGCCCTGCGAATAATCACCTGATCCTCGAAAACCTGTTTGAGTTCGCGGGATCCCGAATCCAGTACAAGGTCCTTCAGGCCCATGCCTGTTAACTTGTCAGTGAGGGCGATGAGATTTTCGACACTATCGGCGTTGACTGCCAAGGGTAATCCTTTCTCTTTGGCCAGATTTCCCATGTCATCGGCATTCTCTTTGGTGGCAGCATAGAGAAGGGGCTTCTTGAAGGCAGCCGCCTCAACGCCTGCCTTCATGGCATCCAAATTATCACTCATCAGTATCAAACCAAATTCAGTCTCTTCAGCAATCTTTTTTGCCGCCGTCGCAAATGCTGAGCTTTCTCCATTCACGTCTCTAAGGGCAACCAGTTCTGGCCTGAGGTTAAGGCCCACCCTTTCGTACTGAAGGGCATTCCACTCCTTTAATTTCTTCTCTAAGGCCTCCGAATCCAAATCAGAATTTACCACAGCGGCAATCCCAGTCGGGTTGTAGAAGGTCTTTTCATGCCTGAACATGACAGTTTCGCCACCTGTCTTAAAGGCCCTCACGCCAGCACCAAGAGCGACCGGCCTGATTGGAGGGGCAGATGCCTCCGCCAATTGTTCCCTGGCCTCATCAGATACATAGGGGCAGGAGTCCAACTCAGCCTTTCCTGAAGCCAGATTCATAGCAAAGGCCAGGCATGTGGGAAGGCCACATTCCTTGCAGTTTGTCTTAGGCAACAATTTGAAAATCTGAATCCCAGTTAGTCCCATGATACGCTCCTGATCTTAATGAAAAGTTAATAGCTCCTTTGCAGACCTGTACATGACTCTACAAGCTCGAGTTCACTATTTATCACTTAACCGACTATAGGCTCCATCTTCAAAGCAGGATGATCCTTTTCCTTGAGGAAAGGAAGAATCTCTTCTTCGGTTGTTCCCACTGTTTCATCTGCGATCCTATCGATCAGATCAGGGACACCAAGTTCTTCTCCGCGTTTGATCAGTCGATCCGTGATCTCTTCCTTCAAGGATTTTGGCATCCACACCATACGGAGAAGGCCACCGTCACCGACTATAAACTTTCGCTGGGTGATATTGTATTTGGAATGACCCACAAAACCAGGAGACGACTGCCCGCCTCCCATCACACCGGCCAGAGTCGTAAATTTCATGCCACAGGGGGTTTCTCCTATGTAATCGCGGTGAACGGTCATCACCCCGTTGCATCCCGGTATAACCGCAGCGATACACTCACAGCATCCACAGGTGGTCATCGGATCAACGACCACACTGTAGAAATTGTAGTGGTCTATACCCTGTCTGGAGGCCTTGTAAACAAACTCGTTGACGCCCTTCCACTGGCCCAGCTTGGGGTCAAGACATTCTCCTATTTCTACCGGCTGGTTAGGCCCCGTGGGGTTGATCTCATAAGAGGCCTTGCAGTCCATCCAATTATAGGCACCACAGAGACCGGTCCTTTCCGGACTAACCATGCAGACATGGTTGGGCGCAAATGACTGGCAGAGGGTGCAGGAATAAAAGATGTCCACACTTTCATCGGTCATCTTTTCTACCCGATCATCTCTTGTCCTGTACTCAGCCCTGGCCCTTTTGGTCAATTTCTCTACGTCTTCCTTTTTGGTGTAAAGGGTCACCTGAATCTTATCCAGGATGCTTCCGAAGTCCTGGTGGAGTTTAGCGTGTAGGATCACGCCTATATCCTTTAAGGTGAAGCCTTTCTCTATGGCCTGATCTCCCACCCGAATCCAGGCAATGTCTCGCTGCCCTATGTGCATAATGCCCTGGGCATAATTAATCAGGTGATGGATCTGCCTCTCCAGGATGGGCTCGAAGTCCGTCTGCATCTGGCGGCCGGCCGCCTGGACATAGATACCCAGTGGCACGGTATCACCTTTTTTTAGATCTTTTACGTCTGGACCGATGACCTCCACCGTGCCGTCTTCGATCTCATTCATCTCGGCCATCTTACAGAGCTCAGTGCACTGGCTCTTACCACCACCCATTTCGATGAACAGATCATCCTTACGAACTCGCTCGCCTTCAAAGGCCGGGCCATAGGCCAAGGGGATATCCACCTTTGCGATGGTCACCTTGAGGCCCCGCACCTCGATAGATTTCTGGGTTAATTCGTCATACTTCACATTGGAAACAACGTGTTCATAGGTACACACACCGGTAGGAAGGACCTCTGGGATATCTGTATCGGCAAGGGTTGGGAATCCCCAGTTGATGGCACCTGCTGCATTGGCCGCCCATTCAGCATTCACATCGCCCATGGCATTGACAAAGGCAAATATACGGTTTTTCTGATAGGCAAGCTGCTTTTTGAAATCACCTGGTTCGATACCACCAAAAGACATACCGGCACGGTTCGCAAAGCCGAGAGCAAACACAGCCGCTGATATATCCGGTCCGAATGGGACAAGGCGGGTATTCCAGCCAATCTGGACCTTCTCCTCGATAAGCTGCTCTGCGAAGGTAGTCCCATTTTGATTAGCAGCCATGAACACGTAAATGGTTTTGAGCTGATACTCCTCGGCGATTTGTTTTGCAATTTTTGAGTCAGGGGCTGCACCCACAATTGCTGCAAAACCAGGAGCAGTCCCGTCCACAAACTCAACACCCCGTTTTCTCATGATGGCATCGTCTGCTGCCCCCAACCAAATCTTTCCATTCTCCAGGTCTGGATCTTCTGCACTAGGCTGGTAAAAATCTGGATCTTCAATGTAGCGAATGACCTCCACAATCTCTTCAGCAAAAAGGGCTGCCATACCGGCATCCAGCAATGGTCCCAGATAGGGTAGATGGACGTCTTTCTTGATATGGGGCGGCAAGAGCTTGCGAGCGAATTCGAGTGGCTTTCTAGCAGAGTCTAAGTCAGTCACCTTTATCCCGGTTAAAGAGTAAATAATTGGCAAGTAGTAGGCAGTATTCGGAAATTCTAATTTCTGATTACCGCCATAGGTCTCCAGGGCGCGTTTATATTTGCCTTCAGCCTTGGAAACGATGTTGTAAGCACCCTGGATCGCTGCAAATGCTACTAGTTTTGACATAACCTGTTTCCTCCCTTCCTAAGAGGTATATTTTTCGGAAGTCAAAGATAAGATTACGCCGCTTCCAGATCTCTGCGTGCGGCCATATCAAAAAGCACCCTCTCACGTGCCTTATCAATACCTAAGGCCTTCCGTTTTTTATCGATATGGGCAATCATTTTATGGGCATGCCTGATCGGATCCGGCTCCATATCCCACATGCCGCCGTAGATCCCTTCCAATTCCTTGTACAGATAGTTTTCAAAAACTGGTGATCCACTTACCGGCATGGTTACTCCAAAGACCGTGTACACACCTGAGGATACGAAGTAATGTCCAATACTGATGGCCTTTTCGCTCATCCACTCAGGTGCAGAACCGGCCGCAGGCAGGTCACTGATGTCATCTCCCAGACCTCCTGCTTTTACCACCTCGGTGGCCGCCATCAGGATTCTGCTATTATCTACGCAGGAGCCCATATGCAGCACCGGCGGGATGCCTACTGTCTCGCAGACTTCAGCCAATCCGGGCCCGCAATAGACCTTTGCAGATTCCGGAGTCAGAAGACCGGCCTTGCCACAGGCAATGGCATTACATCCGGTGGTGAGAACAATGACATCATGCTTGATCAATTCCTTGACTACGGTGATATGCCCCTCATCCAGAGAGGTTCGGGCGTTGTTTCACCCGACCACCCCTGCCACACCTCGTATGCGGCCGTTGATGATGTTGTCATTGAGGGGGACATAGGATCCCCGGAAGGTCCCACCCAGGTGATAGTTGATCGCCTCGTAGCTGAATCCGGCGATCAAATTGGAGGCGTTGCTGGGAATCATGACCTCCTTTTCCCTTTTCGGGAAATTCTCAATAGCGGTCCGGACGATTTTCTTGGCATCTTCAAGGGCAGTATGTTCGTCAAATTCGATATGCAAGGTATCTCCTGAAGCAATTCTTGCCCTTGGGTTGGTGGTGATAAGCTTGGTATGAAAACACTTGGCCACGTTCGCGAGGTTTTCCATGATGCACTGAACATCCACTACCATGGCATCTACCGCGCCAGTCAAGATTGCGAGCTCCTGCTGCAAGAAGTTCCCTGCCAGTGGCACGCCGTGCCGCATGAGGATCTCGTTGGCTGTACAGCAGATACCGGACAACTGGATACCGTTTGCGCCAGCCTTTTTGGCCAGCTCCTGCATCTCTGGCAGTTCGGAGGCAACGACAATCATCTCTGACAGAAGCGGCTCGTGCCCATGAATAACAATGTTGACCATATCCTCTTTGAGCACACCAAGGTTGGCCTGGCTTTTCAGTGGGTAGGGGCAGCCGAAGAGCACATCCTGAAGGTCGGTGGCAATCATGGATCCACCCCATCCATCGGCAATAGCTGCACGGGTGCATTGCATAATGATATTCTCGTAGTCCTGATCCACGCCAATATGGGTCCTATGCATGATCTCCACGATCTCACGGTCGATCCCCCGTGGAACGACACCCAAATTTTTCCAGAGCTCATAACGCCTCTCTGGCGCCCTCTTGACCGTGCAGACCTCTCCAGTCTGTTGGCCCCACTGCGCAAGGGCCTTTTCACCTACTTCCACGGCAATCTCATCGATATCCCTGGTAAGAATCTCTCCGTTTTCGCCCTCTACGGCGATAGCTACCCCAAAATCAGGGGCAATCTCCAAGAGTTTTTTAGTATCCTTAATTGTGTAATCCTCGGTCTCTTTCCGTGCAGCGGCAAGAAATGTCTCTGCAATTCCTCGACCATGATCGGAGTGGGCTGCTGCACCAGCTGCTATCATACGGGCAAAATTTCGTGCTGCGATGGTCTCAGGCGTCGCACCGCAGAGACCTTTTCGAGTGTCCTCTCCCTCTATACCACTTTTTGGCAAGGGGAGCCTGCAGGGGCCCTGAGCACAATTCTTACAGCATGTTCCCTGGGCTCCTATATTGCAGGGCCTCATAGTCTGGGCCCGGTCGAAGATGGTCTCTATCTCCATCTCTCTAGATCTCTCGATCATTGCCATGCTCGCCGGGTCAATGGTCAAATCTTCTGGCTCGACCATCTTTGTTACCTTTTCTTTGGCTACAACCTTTTTCTCTTCAACTTCTTCTGTTGTCATTATGAGGTACCTCCTCTTTCGTTTTATACTTGCATGTCGTTATACACGCCTGTGTATGCGGTCCAGATCTTGCATCAATTTATCAACGAGGGACAGTTGCTGAGTCGCAGCGGTCTTTGGTATCTTTTCACCTTCGAGGGCTTTCCTTTCGGCCTCCAACTTCTCCCTTTCCAATGCTCTCTTGTATCTCAGGGCTTGCAAGTCCTCTTTCTCCTTTGCCTCTGCCTCAGCCTTTGCCTTTTCCTCTGCCTCCATCTTTGCCTGAGCCTCTGCCTCGGCCCTGGCCTTGGCTTCCTCTTCTGCCTTGGCCTTTGCCTCTGCCTCAGCCTTGGCTTTGGCCTCCACCTCTGCCTTGGCTTTTTCCTCCGCCTCCATCTTTGCCTGAGCCTCTGCTTCGGCCCTGGCCGCTTCCTCCGCCTTGGGCCTTAGTTCCACAACCTTTTCTTCTGGTTTGGGAGCTGCCTTCGGCTTTTCCTCCTTTTTCTCAGGCTTGGGGGCTACCTCTTTCTTTTCCGGTTTAGCCACCTTTTCTTTAACCGGCACCTTTTCTTCAGGAATGGTTAGGTCTGGTTTAGGCGATAGGGAGATTAGATCTGCCTCTTTCAGTTCCAATTTTTTGGAGATCTCCTGTACATCGGTCGCCATGCCGCCATTAACCATAAGCTCAATGAAGGATCGGGTAAGCCTGACACTTTCAGGATGCCTAAGGATGACCACATCAGCTCCACTCAGAAGATAGCTCACAGCCGCAACAGTCTCCATCAAAATACCTCGCCTCTCGGCGTCACCAAGGGTTGGAGCCTCTTCTATGGACTGACCCGCCTCCTTGCACTTCCAGATCTCATTTCCAATGTTTGAAATCATAGGGATCTGGAGTTTGTCATCTTCCTGGGTCAATGCGGCCATTCGAATACGTTCCATCACAGAATAGGAATATTCCAGGCCGTAACCCAGTCCACCCGTTGTGGGATCTATCAAGATTCTATCACTCTGGACGCCAAGGTTTCCGAGTAATACGTTTAACTGCTTGGCCAGATTAACGTCGATCGGTGTAGAGGCCACAACGGTGTGATTGTAAGCGAGCGCACTGGCACCCACGCCTTTGTGGTTCCCTTCTTCAACAGGTGCGAGGGCAAGGTTTTTTCCCTCACAGGTTTCCGAGATCTTTTTTAAGACCGCTTCATCCTTCTCCTTATTTGCCGTTCCCCACACAATGAGCGGCACATCAATGGCATCTAGCACCTTTTTCGCAACCTCAGCAGCCTCGTCCGCACCCCTGTCCATTCCATTGGGGTCGGTACTCTTCACCTGGAGCACAATCATGTCTGCCCCATATTCATCCACACACTTTTTGGCCCAGGCATCGGGCGAAGAAATGACATCCTTGAACGGCTCCACTACCGCCGCTGGCCATTCCTGTGAAGGATCATAATCCCAGATCTCCATGGCAATCTTTGAAGGATTCGGCATGTTTCCCTCGAAAAGATGAAAGGGGTAGGAGTCTTCTCCTCCTAGCTTACCAGCACCTCTTCCCGTTCCTACGGTGGTTTCCCCTATTTTTCCAGAATAATGCTGTTTGGGAATCTCAAAGGCCACTTTCTTACCTCCTTTTTAGAAGTCTATTCAGAAAATGAGATATCTTAAATCGATCAGTTATCCTATTTTAGCCCTTCCCTATATCCAAAGAGAGATAATAGAATCTCTAGCCCTATGGTACTAACGAGATCAAACGTGAGTACTGGGCAAAGTGTAATCTAATTTAGCTGTAACGTAACTATTATTTTTATTTCATGTTGTCAATAAAAAAATATCTAAAGTTCTTGATCATATTTGTGACCCTCAGTCTCTGGTAATGGCCAAACCACAATGGTATACTGGACACAATCACTACTACCGCAACTATTTGGTATTTCACTGTTTACCATAGAGACTCTTTACAAGATGATTTTAAGCCGGGAACTAAGCTCAAGGAAGGTATTACCGATGAGGAGAAAAGAAGCTGCACACAAAGAGGCATTGGTGGGTGTGGCATAGGAGCTGTCAGAGATGTTGCTAGAAGACGTCTGCAACAAATTGGCCCGAGGAAAGATCTGGTTATATCCCTTGACAGGTCTGAAAAATAATATTAAAATACAAGATAAACAATTTTTTTATAAAAACCTAAAATAAATAACTTGACAGAAAAAAGGAAAAAAGTTAAGATCAGGAATAATAGAAAATTTGTTCTTTGAAAACTAAATAGTGAATACCGATTATGGGCCTTACGTTTGGTAATAAGGTTAGTACCTTATAAGGGTTAAAATTGAGAGTTTGATCCTGGCTCAGAATGAACGCTGGCGGCGCGCCTAACACATGCAAGTCGAACAAGAAATCTCGAGCTTGCTCGAGAAAGTAAAGTGGCGCACGGGTGAGTAACGCGTGGGTAACCTGCCCTTAAACCTGGGATAATCCATCGAAAGGTGGCCTAATACCGGATGCAGTCCCAAGAACTGTGGTTCTCGGGATGAAAGCTGACCTCTTTTTGAAAGTTGGCGTTTAAGGAGGGGCTCGCGTACCATTAGCTTGTTGGTAGGGTAAAGGCCTACCAAGGCTACGATGGTTAGCTGGTCTGAGAAGACGGCCAGCCACACTGGAACTGAAACACGGTCCAGACTCCTACGGGAGGCAGCAGTGAGGAATCTTGCG
>Ga0209636_10006381_pt1 | contig 12045 bp, 7 predicted proteins | sample DeeMarSWOR152_54_FD_187464 | JGI IMG/M metagenome (GOLD analysis project Ga0209636, IMG submission 187464) | Marine sediment microbial communities from White Oak River estuary, North Carolina - WOR-1-52-54 (SPAdes) (version 2) | ecosystem: Environmental > Aquatic > Marine > Intertidal zone >...
ATTAGCTATTGGGCCACCTACGCCTATCATGTTGGAGCTTGTGACAGGCCAAGTTGTGCACCAGTCATCTCTCAGGGCTGTTCTATGATCTCCACCTGCGTGGTCATAATGATAGTCAATCATTGCATCGTCTGTGCCAAACTTGCGCATCACCCAGGGTATCTGGTTTGCGATCTCTGGATCCCACATGTCCACGCCAGCAATGCCGATTTCAACTAGCTTGTTCTTGAACCCTGCTGAAACCAATGCAGCGCCCACAGAATCAACTGAATCAGCGTCTCTTCCAACTTCTATCCATTCGTAGCGTCCAGGACCAAAGTCCGTCTCGTCAACAACATAATATGTATCATTAGTGGAGTATAGCACTTTGATGACCGCGTCATCTGGCGGTGCAGTCGTGAAGTTGATGCTAGGAATCGTGAAGTTGATCGAGTATGTGTAGTCTGTAGCTACTCGTGGAGGTATCACCCGAGTCGGTACTTGAAGTTCACCATCAACTAACACGCTCTCTGCAGAGGTGCAGTATTGATCCCAAGTCACGTTGACAGGTGCCGAGATTAGTTCGAAGCCTTTGGTTACTCCGTCTCCGTCGAAGAATTCTACCCACCTCGATGTTTTCTTGTTTACTGCGCTGTAAAGATCCCATGGCCAGAACACTTCGTCTAGCTGATACATTACTTCTCTGTCAATTGTGTTTTCCGCTATCAGATCTCCGTCCGTGTCAGGTCCCTGTACGTCTTCTGCGTCATGAAAGTCTGTCAGCCCTACGACCTCGACTCCTCTGAACTGTAATGGGTATTCCTTGCCAAGCATGAAATCCCATTCTCCTATAACAAATGGAATCTCAGGTTCGGATGGAATTATGTCAGGTTGACTTACGTTCAACAGCGGTTTGAAAGATAATGCCCAACCATCCACTGTATAGTCTGACAGAGTTGGCCAGAACGCCTTCCAGCCGACATATGCTTCGTCAGAGCTAATTATCTGAGCCACGTCGTATAGGTGGGGAACACCTTCCATTGCCACCTCGGTTGAAACATCGTATTTCCAAAGCTTGTAAATCACTTCCACCTCGTCCGTCTCGTCAATGTACATGTACCACGAAATCGCTCCTGTATTATAGTTGATGAAATAGTCTTCACCCTCTTCCATGAATTCACCGTTAACGTAGACTCTTACAGAGCCGTTGGCAATTGGCGGTCCATACATGCTCATGCTCGTGTTTGACCACACGGGGACGCCTGCTATCTCACCTATACCCTGATACTTGAATTCTCTCATTATGCCTGGCGCCATGTGCCAATCTGGTCCATAACAGGTATCCATTAATTGATGGTAGAAGTGTGCGTAGCTAGCCCAGTCTGGTGATGGTCCAAGATCCCACTCTTCTCTATTACTGAACTGTACATCAAGTGGGGAATCCAGTTCCTTTCCACTAATGACGATTTTAATATCTTTGAGTATTATGACTTCCTTTTTGACCTTGTTAAATATGAATGTCAGCATCACGTCAAGAACTGCCCATGTTTCTGTTGGATGATCCACAACTTCGTCGGCATCCGCGTCCTGCCAGTCGTAAATGTGAGTTGTGCACAAGGCTACCCAACGTCTTGGTCCGTCGTAAAGCACTTGCATAGGTTCTGTTTCTGCGTAGCCAGTTGTCTTCCGTCCTCCAAATGGAGCACTTTCCAAGGGTAATGCGTGACCATTTAACCAATCGTTTCCAAAAGATGTCATGTCAGCAAACATGGCCATTGCCAGAAGTCGTCTATCCCTACGAGTTCTATGAGTATAACGTACCTCTAGCAACCAGCCGTTGAGCCACAGATTCTTCGGTACTCCCTCGTTAGCAAAGGGGTCACGTGACGTTCCTGCAGTTTGGGAATATGTGCCAACAACTTCGTAGCCGGGATACTGTAATCCAACATCCGGTATCGCAGTGCCATCTACCATCTCGCCGAACTTTGAGAGCCCAAAGTCTAAGCTGTCACTTGCGTATGGATACAGAGTGTAGTAATCGCTAGTTAACACACCGTTTACAGTCGTGTACCAATCTGCTTCATCTGCTTCAACTGTTGGAGTGTAAAGCATAGTTCCCAATAAAGACAATAAAATTGATGCAGCCGTTAATATTGCAATTATAGATTTCTTCATTTCTTTTTTCCTCTTTTATATCGGTCTTTCTATAGTTTCATTGCTCGTATTTAAAAGGTTTTCCATTCTAGAAGAAAAATATAGAATAAAACCTGTTTGGAGTTTTTTGCTGCTTTAGATTATTAAGAGAAATCAAGCGTTGAAATGGTGTTCATAGAACGTAATCCATAGTTAAGATTGACAAGAAGAAAAAACAACGAACGGTACTGCAAGAACCTTCCTAATAGAACCCTCAAAGAATCGTTCAATACCACAATCAAGAAATATAACATCCAGCGTAGCCAACGCATGGAAAGGCAGAACCTACAGGATTCTACCTGATTTGTGGAGGAATGTCCGATCGATAGCTAGAAGCGAAGAAATTCAGCATCTTTGGGATTATTTTGCGTTCTATAAGTGTTACACAGGCTAAGAAAAATTGGGGGATGTTGCTGGTAGTGTTTTCATTGTTGGAGGGTGTGGTAAACACGCCATTATCCAACAATTGAGAAACCGTCGAAGACCAAGGTGGGGGTTTCAACGGTGAAGACTGTCTTTTCTAAATCGCTGCCAACATCGCGTAACTGCTTGAATCCATCATAGAAGTTGCCCGAGACAGACACTGGCTCTAGCGACCATTGCTTCTCGCCGTCTTCAACTAAGAAAGCGTTCTGCGCGACGGCGGAGAATTCTCCAGTTGAAACGTCACTGTGAAAAATTCCTATGGGTACATCAACTATTAGGACAGCTTGTCCATCTATTGAAGCAATCAAAGCATCCAAGTCTTTCTTTCCAGGCTTGATTTCCAAGTTTTTAGGCCTTATTGAAGGTGAGTTTTCATATGGAAGTGTTGAGCCAAAAAGCCTGCTGTGACGGGTGCAGTTACCTGTAGATTCAGTGCCGTAGATTCGTGCATAGTAACTGTCAAAGAGGAACTTGTTCAGTCTGCCCTTTTCGATTATGGTGGTCTTCTGCTGAGGGTATCCTTCTGCGTCAATAGCATCAGTGTTCACTCCTGTTGGATTTTGTCCATCGTCTGTAACTGTCAATCCTGGGTTAGCAATCACTTCTCCGATCTTGTCTCTGAGTGGTGAAAGCCCTTCAACGACATTGCCTCCACTTGTAGATTGTCCAAGGCTGGCGTAAATGTAAGAAGCTGCAGAGATAGGGACCCAGATTGTTGGTAAAACCGTTGTTTTATTGAGTTTTTTAGCATCAAGAAGACTTATGGCTTTTTGTGCGCCCTTTGCCCCTATGCCACTAGTCTTCATCAGACGTTCACGTGTGATGTCAAATTCGTAGGCTGTTCTCCGTTCTTCTCCCTTGACAGCTATGCAGGATATTTCACAGCCGTTGAGAGCTGATCTGGAGGTCTGTTGAAGTCCATTGGTGTTTCCTACAGCAAACCCATCCCACTCTGCAAAACATTCGCTTTCCACCGCATGTATATGTTTGTCAAATGCCTGCGACTCTCTGACCATGTTACGCGCTATGTTAATCAGTGCTTCTTCGCTTAAATTCAATACGTCTTTTGTGAATATTCCTTCCTTGCCTGGCCTTTTGGGACTGCAGAAGCCTTTGAATCGTTCGTCTTTGATAGAGACTGATCTTAAACTAGTTACAGCTTCGTTGATGCTTCGCTTTATCCTTTCAATTGATATCCCACTTGACGAGGCGAAACTGATGCTGTTCTTTTTGGCAACTCGAATTGCATTTCCCTCAACATTTCCGTCTGTTGCTTCCACCATTCCTTGTGCAATTTTCGCTCTGGTTGTGTGGTCATAGAATAGGTATAGTTCAAACTCTGCTTCCCTATCAACTGTTCTTGCATACTTCAAACCCGAATCGACAGCAGAAAGCAGTTCATCATTTAAGTTCTCATATTCCATGCTTTTTCACCTTCCTATCTATCCAGCCTTGCCTCCGAACGTCACTTCACTGATAACCAATTCCGGTCCACCCAATCCCACGGGTAAGGGATGTTGACCAGACTTTCCGCACCCTCCAAAGTATCCTGCGGTTATTCGAAGATCTTTGGTGCCGCCTTCCACATTGGATAATAGATTAAGAATGTTACCTGACAACGATACTTCGCGGATGGGCTCCTTGATTTCGCCATTTTGCACCCAATAACCTCGTATCGCCTTGAACAAGAAGCTTCCATCTCCTCCAACCTGACCACCTGAAGTCTGGATTGCATAGACACCAGTATCCAGCGATTCTAAAGCTTCCTCTTTGGTCAGATCTCCTGCAGTGAAGTAAGTGTTTGTCATCCTTGGTATTGGCATAAACCCGAAATGCACCGCTCTACAGTTTGCTGTTGGCTCTTGCCCAAGGTATTTTGCAGTTCCTCTACTATGCAGATAATGTTTGAGTACTCCCTCTTCCAAGATAACAGTTTTATTTGCTCTCATACCTTGATCGTCGTAGGGTAACCATAGACCCCCAAACTTTGAAATGTCTGGAGTCCCATAGTCCACAATCGTGGCATTTTTGGTGCCGAGTTCTGCTCCCATTTTTCCAGCTAGTGGAGATTCACCCACAACTACAAAGTCACCCTCACTGAGGTGACCGAAGGATTCGTGTGCAAGTACCCCTACTAGTCTGTTCTCTATCAAGGTTCTGAACCTTCCAGCAGAACAGGGCTTTGCTCTTATCTGCTCTTTTGCACGTGTGCCTGCCTCTTCTCCAATGTCTTCTGGCGTTGAGCCTTCAGCGTTGAAGTGTTCCAAGCCTAGAGTTCCTCCTGCCTGTTCTGCTCCATTTACAAGACTTCCTGATACAGTTTTAGAGGTTACACGACAATTCAGATCAACAAGCTCAAAATTCCAGTCAATAATTGAACCTTCACTGTTTGTGAAGAGCTTTCTTCCGTAAAGTTCTCCGTATCGTCCTATGATGCTGCTGATGCTTTTTCCGCATTCACGAGCCTTTTCAACGGTCCTGTTGACTAGATTGGTCTTGAAGTCTAAATCTTCTGTTTGAGGGTGGGTCTTGACTTGGAACGTGTCAGATTTTTGACTCTTCACTGAGGACCTTCTTTCGAAATCCAACTTCAGAGAAGCCGCTTTAGCAGAGGCTTTAGCCATTTTGAACGCTCTGGTAACAGTTTGCTCCAATACTTTGTCTTCTTTGCTGGATGTGAACGAGTATCCAGATGCTCCACCATAATAGCAGACAACGCCAATTCCGGCACGAGACCTAAGAATGATATCCTTCCAAACGTCATTGAAGCGTTGAAGTGTTCTCAGAGTTAGGTCATCAAACCTTGCTTCGACAAATCCGGCGCCCAATTTCTCTCCAAATTCTACACATCGTTCAAGTTTTTTCAACATATAATTGCCCTCGTATTTGACACATATATATTCCTGAGTCACCTATAAAAGGCAACGCACCTGATGTGGTCACAAAATGTGACCATTTACAAACAATGCGCGCGCGAAGATCATTATGCTAAGTGAAACATAGGAAGAGTATCTTTTAAATGATGAATTGAACAAAGAATTGATTCTCATCGTTTCGAAGAAAGAGTAATGGGAATAAGGTGAAGTATGCTTTAGGTTAGCGAGTACACCAATTTGGTAGAGTTTGTCATCAACATAAATTATTGATAGGTTGTCTGAGCTTAGAGCACACTAGCTAATAGGTTCTTCCCTTTCTTACAAGTCAGACAGACTTAAAAATTCTGTCAGAACATATAAGTATGACGCATAATGCCTGTGGCTTACGCCGCTAAGCACATCTTTCGATCATGTAAACTCTTCTTGGTATTGCTGATAAGCATAACCTTAGCATCCGCATTTTTTTCAGGCACAGAAATCAAAGCACATGTAACTGCCAAGCAGGCACTTAACCAACAACTTGACAAGATCTCAGTGGACATGGCAATCGATTCAAACAAGGCACAGAATTGGACACAGATACTAAAGATAAAGGAAAAAGTCTCGGCTGTTGAAGGAGTTTCAAGTGTTGAAGTTGTCTCTATCGCTGAAGGACACACAGTGCTCGTTAATGAAAATGGCTTAGTTAAGGAGTACGACGTGAAAACCCTAGGGATCACAAATGATTCACGCATCTACGATGGATGGTCAAATATGCCGTCTGCATTAGGCGAAAACGAAACATATGTTCTACAAGATTTTCCATCGGAGTGCCAAATCAACCATACGATCCAAGTAAACTTTACAGCATTTTATCAGTGGAAAGCTCAAAAATTAGAGGGAAGAATTCCAATAAACCTGACCGTGAAAGGTTTTGCTCAACTTGATGACAACGCATATTCCATCGTCCACACAATCGCCTACGACGACTACTTGGGCCAGTCTGCGAGAAGAAATTCGCGGCTTTTGACTCTGCTTGTAGATTGGGAGAAAACTATGTTGAAACTAATGGACGTTATTTTTAAGATGAATCCTTCAGATAGACTAAGAGAAGGGAGGACACGCCTTCTAGTTCACTCGGACCGAGGTACTCTCATAGATCCCTGGGACATAGACACGTCAATCAACAATATTGCGACCCTGAAACATACAATTGAGAACAAGATTGCTGAGCTAGGATTATACGTTGATGTTCAAAACAATTTGGAATGGTCTTTAACCAATTTCCGGTCCACCTCAACAAACATCAGATTCATGATTACTCTTGTTTCGCTTCCAATATTTTTCATGGCTTGGTATACAGGGACAACTGCCTCCGATGTCTCCTTTAATCTCCGAAGACGCGAAATCGGATTGTTATCTGCGAAAGGTTTCTCAAGACGCCAGCGTCTAACAATCTTTGTGACTGAAACTCTAATTATTGGCACGATAGGCAGCGCACTTGGATTGTTATTCGGCGCTCTTCTGAATGTCTTGTTCACCAGGTTAAGCCTGGAAGCTTTATTTAATCCTCATGTGATCAGCCCTTACACTGTGATTTTCACAATGCTTTTCGGGCTTCTCATTGTGTTTCTTTCAACATTCAGGTCAGCAAGAAAAGCTTCCAAGCTTAACACTGTGGACGCCCTCAGGGAATATTTGCCAATGGAGATGGAAAAACCATATAAGAAAAGGTGGCCGTGTATTGCTTTTGTCCTGGGAACATATAAGATCGCAGTTTTCATCCTAGGTTTGAACATCAGTTTTGAATTAGCTACGAGGGGGTTTGGAGCTGGAAACTTCTTTGTTGCTCTTCTGATTGAGTTTTGGTCGGTTGTAGACGGAATACTAAACTACATTGGACCTTTGCTTTTCCTTTGGGGCTTCATGAAACTTTTCATCCAAGGCTCGCTTAGGTTCAAGGGACTCATTGCTAAGGCAAGCCGTTTCTCGGGCGATTTAAGCTTTTTGGCAACTAGAAGTGTTAGAAGATACCCTGCTCGCTCCACAGCGATGGCGTTCCTCATAGCTTTAATTGTCGGTTATAGCGTTCAAGTTACAGGATTATTGGCCAGCGAGCAAGATTTCACTGTTAGGCATGTCTACCACCAAGTAGGTTCAGATGCAGCCATATACGTTCCCTTGGCAAAAGATGCGCCTTGCATCTTAGATGTTGTCATGGAGAATGGTTCAGAAACAATCCAGAACGCAGCAATAGAATATTCATTGTCAGCCTACTCATCAGATTGGACGGCATATTTGAAATTGAAAGCTGTTGAACCACGATCGTGGCTTGAAGCAGCATATTACGAGAACGAATGGTTCAGCGGAAGCGACGTGACAACGGCCTTTAACATTCTGGCCGCAAATAAGGGCGCAATAATTCTAGAATATACGACGGCCAACCGACTTAAACTCAAAGTCGGTGACACTATCACTCTAAAATTTGACACTAACCCAAAAACATTCAAAATCGTCGGATTTTTCGGTCCTCCAGAATCACAATCTACAATGACAACGTCACAAGGCGCGTCCACTCTGCAATATTGGTCTTTTGTGTCTGAAAGATTCTACAAAGAGATAGAGAGTCAAGTTTCCGCCTCCGCAAAAATATTGTTGAAACTGAAGAGCGAAGCAGACAGCAAAGGTGTGTCAGAAATCATTCGCGACCTTAGCTTGAATATAGACTCTGTAGAATCATTTGACGAAGAGTGGGAAGAAACGCAATCAGATGCAATAACAATGGGCGTGCTAGACGTACAAAGGCTAGGCATAGTCTTCGCGGTTTTAGCTGCTTCCGTTGGAACAGCATTAGTAAGTGTTATTAGCATGAAAGAAAGAAACCGTGAAGCCACAATTATGAGTGTTAAAGGCTTTTCATATAAGGATTTGGCCGTTATATTCTTGACAGAGAATCTTACCCTTGTGGCGTTTTCTACAATTCTAGGAATCACCGTCGGGTTAATCGTTGTTCATGGAAACATATCTGCAACAAACGCGTTTACACTATCTTTAATTCAACATCGTCTAGTTTTTCCACCAGACGCAACTCTTGCACTTTTCTCGTGCATAGCACTCATCTTTGTTTCCACAATTTCGCCGATATTAATTATTCTAAGAAGATATGTAATAAGACTTGAAAAGGTTCTTGGACTAAGATGAAAGGTTTAGACGTTGAAGTCGAAGATTTGATTAAAGTCTATCGCGTGGGTAGGGTGAAGGTCCAAGCCCTCGCGCGCGCTTTGTTGTCTCCTTGGATCAATGTTTTTGTGCGAATTAAATCTAGGATACGGATCTGGGGTTCGACCAAAATAGGAGCTACTTCTTCGGAAGTGCTAGAGCGGAAATTCTAAATCGCGCGCGTTTCTTTTGAGTGCAGGGAAAGGTTTTCTCTGTTTAAATAGATTCTCAGGGAATGACCTTATGGGGAAGCCGTTGTCGAGAAGCGTGCGGAAAACCATGATTGTGCAAAGTCCCACTCGTATTTCTGGTTTGATTCTCACTTTTGTAGGGCTGGCCTTCATAATTGCGGTATTGTCTAACGCTTGGGCTTCGGGCGTTTCTTTTCTTGATCTTCCAGTGTTTAATGAGTTTCTATGGACAACCGGTTTCAACATTGGGTTTGGTATTCAATTCAAACTCGTCTACCTGGTTATCGCGGGTGCTGTTACCATTCTTCTAGGTGTCTCTCTGTTGGCTCGTAGGACGGAACGTATTGAAGAGGTGACTATTATAGCAGACGATGTAACAGCAACCCTTGAATGTACTGTTTGCGGATATCGCTGGAATGAAATTTTCTCAGAAACACAACTAGACTCAATGGGGTATCCCAGAAACCGAACAATTTCTCGGAGAAAATGTGTAGCCTGTGGAAGATTTACCCGCCCCAAGATAGTAAAGGTGCGAGCCCCTCGGGCATTCTGATCAATGCTATGTGAGTCTGTAAAGCTTTAATGCAGCACTACACCAAGAAAAGGATTACAAAGAAGCCTCCGTGCATTTTCCTGCATAAGGAGGTTGGGGATTTCCCTCGTAGATCAGACTACTGTTGATGCGACAGCGTTTGGCTCATTGTTTTTCTTCATGGTTTGGTTTTCTTTTTATCGCCTTTTTTATTCTTTCCATTAACGGTGTTTTCTTCGGTTTGGATCCCATGGGTGGTTGCAGATTCAATAAGCTTTGGGTGGGCATTTTCTGTAAACTTATTTTGCTTCGGTACTGTTCTCCCTTCACAAACTTGCCTCTTGTGTTTCTCCAGACATCTACTTTTTTGCCTTGGCGAAAGATCCATTGATGCACGATTTCAGCTTCCGAGATCAGAATTCTTTCACTTAGCCTCCTTTGGATTTCATCGTTCAGCATAGCTAGACTTTCCTTTTCTTTGGGGATACCCTCAATGACCAAAATATTGTAGCCTTGTGCGATCCTTTTCGCAGTTTCGCCTAGCTTTGGGATAGCCACGAAAATCGGTAAATCAACCTTCACTTCAGAAATCTTGTAGATGTACAGTATCAAGGGGGATGCACCCACTTCAACATCTCCAACAGCGTGATCGATAGCTACAATGCGCGTGCGACCTTCGAACTTCTTCTGGGCTATAAGGCTGAACTTGTGTTGGATGCCACTTTTTTCTCCAGTCACTGAGGCGGGCATCTCCACGCTAAAATCCAGTCCAGTGAGCAACGTGTAAATGCTTTCCAAACTTGTAACGTTTTGTCTGATTTCTTGTTCTCGATCCGGATTGAGCGCGTACTTGAATATTTCCTGTATGATTGCCGTTTCAACTGTGAATTGGTTGTCACACTTGCGGCAAGTCACGCCCAAGTGGGGATGTTCAAACTTGTCCCCACATTCCCTGCAGACATACCAGAGACCCATGTCTCTATATTCACCTTCAACCAGTCTGGCTCCGCATTTAGGACACGTAGGCAATCGATGACCTTGAACGTACTTGTCTCTCTCATCAATGCTTCCGCATGGAATGTGCTCAGTCAAGCCTGTCTTGACAATGTGATGGCTGGTACATTCAGGACACTTGTAGTGTAAGGTAATACATGTTGAAGTGCACACAGGACACGCTGAAACTGTGTCGAAAAAACTCTTTCTCAGAATCTCAAGGTGGCTGAGGCGCTCCAGAAACTCTTTCGCTTTTGCCGGTGAAATATTCTCATCGAACACTGACTCAACGGTTTCATACCGGAAACTTGAGGACGGATCATACGTAGGTACTATCTCTGCCTTTTTCCCACCCTCTAGAAGAGTTCGCAGAAGTTTCTGGGTCGCACGTTCGATATAGGCTTCCCTTCTCTTAAGTTCGATTTCTTCCGCTGCGCCTGGTTTGGCAAGAGCGAGTTCCTTAATCTCACTCAAACTCAACTGGTCATGCAACTGGCTTTTTCCTTCAGCCGTTCCTTTGACTTCGCGTTGTTTCCCTCTTTTTTTCAGATCGAATCCCACAATTAATTTCGCAGAGAACTTATTTATACTGACACAAGTGCGTGGTTTATCGAAAGAAAACGAAGAACGCTACGCCTGAGACTACTGCCAGCACCATCGCATGTTTTAATCCGTCTAGAAACGAGTCTTCGTTGATCTTCCCAGCTAGAATCCCTCCAAAGAAGGCTTCCAGCAAAGATGTGTGCAGAAACACTCTTCTGGTCTGCGTTGAGTTGAGGACTGGATTAATCATGGGGACGCCGCCTTCAGCCAATTCGCTTATGGGGACGAATATCATTCGGGAAATCAATATAATTATGAATAGGAAGAGAGCGACTGAGAAGTAGAATATAGCCACATACGGCATTGTCTGCATTTTCCTTCTCAAACCCCAAGTGTTAACGTTTTCCACATATTCCGCGGTTGAGTCAAAAATATCTGAAAGGTCTCCTCCATGCCTGCTCGCCTCTAGGATTAAAACAGTCGCTTTTTTGACTAATTGTAAGTCAATTCTCTCGCTAAGCTTTTTCAAAGCTTCATCAAAGTTCATTCCCCAACTCATGTGCGCCACCATTAACTCCAGCTCATCTGTCAGTGGGCCATACATTCGTTTGGAAGCATGCTCCAAGGCTGCTTGTATAGGCATTCCGGTTCGAATGGAAGTCGCTAAATCTCTTAAGAACTCAGGCACAGCTTTCTCTATCTTGTTCTTCCATCTCTTGTGAATTATACTCACTAAACTTATCGGTCCGACGCCTACAGTGAAAGCCACTATAAGGAAGTAGTCGAAGTCTGGAGAGAACCCGTAAAAGAATGTTGCGACGATGAATACAGAGACTGCGGCAATCGAAGACACTATAGCGGTATTTCTTAATGTTGTTCTTGTGATTTTCATAGTGATCACTTCACCGTGTAAGTGGATATGACTACGATTAGAATCGTGGCCATGATAGGTATGCCCACATAGGCGAGGAGATAGAGCATTATGGTTGGGTTCATGGTTCCTCCGCCTAACATTCCAAGGGTAGCAAACATTACCACGAAAAGAAGGGGCATGGCTACGAGCACCATGATATAGATTTCAGCCAAGGCTGAAAGCGACTCAAGCATCAAATCT
>Ga0209636_10006382_pt1 | contig 12043 bp, 10 predicted proteins | sample DeeMarSWOR152_54_FD_187464 | JGI IMG/M metagenome (GOLD analysis project Ga0209636, IMG submission 187464) | Marine sediment microbial communities from White Oak River estuary, North Carolina - WOR-1-52-54 (SPAdes) (version 2) | ecosystem: Environmental > Aquatic > Marine > Intertidal zone >...
CCCTCTTTGATCTCTTTAAGGCTCGGCCGAGAGTTTTTTATTAATAAACCATAAGCATTTAGAATCATACCAGGAGTGCAGTATCCACACTGCAAGGCATCGTACTTGATGAATGCCTTTTGCAGGGGATGAAGATCGCCGTTTTTGGCCAAACCTTCAATCGTGATGATTTTTTTCCCGTCAATATCTTTTACAGGTAACTGACAGGAACGTACTGCTTCGTTATTGACCAGCACAGTGCACGCTCCGCAAAAACCCTCACCGCAACCGAATTTTGTTCCGGTGAAACCGAAATCTGTGCGCAACACCCATAAGAGCATGCGCTCTCGGTCCACGGTCAGACTTTTCGCTTGCCCGTTAAGCTTAAAATGGATTGTCTTACTCATTCAATCCTCCTTCTTAAATATTGATCAGAAAGAGATATCGAATAGTGCGGTCACCCGCAGTAGCGTGATGATGGCCAAGCAAAGGATCAATACAGCAGGAGAGAGGAGGTAATTGAGCCTTCTCAGGGCCTGGGCTTTAAGCAAGCGGATCTCAAAGGATTCCAGTTTTACTCCCACCCAAAAGCCCAGCGGAACAGTGACTAAAGATGCCAGCACAGCAAAGTGAATATAATAGAGAGAGAGAGGATAACCTGTCCCAGGGACAACACAAGCAGGAACTCCAGTGGCGTATTTGACCAGGGGAAAGAGGTTCACGGCCAGCACTGCTGCCATTCCGCCAAGAATAGCCTGTCCAGCAGGTTTCCGGTAAAGCTTTTCTGTAACGATATAGACCAGAACAATAAAGGCGACCGCCTCCATGAAAAAGGCAAAAATCGGATTGCCGATAGCTCCGTGTCTAAGGGGAAGAGAAAGAAGCAGGGCGTCGAACATCTTGAAAAACGAGGCCAGCACGACCATCAGAAACACTCCCAGGATTCTTCTGGAAACCACCCAGCCGGCAGCCATAAAAAAAAGCGCGACACCGGTCATTATCGAGCCGGAAACAAAGGCAGCACAGCTCCGCAGTCCCATACCCAGGGCAGCTTCAGAGAGGCCCCACACAGACCCAAGAACGACAATCAGACCCAGGAAAGATTTCGGATTATTTCTATCCACATCTCCCTCCTTTCATTGAAGATATGTATTCGTTAGAATTCTGATGAATTATATTTGTCTTTCCTTTTTTTGGCAACTTTTAATTTCAATTTCAACTTTACTTAGAATTCTTGTTGTGATAGATGAGAAAAAGCCAGTGTCAAAAGCAAAGATTTAATCAAGAAGCTTTGTATCCCTTCAAAGGAGGCGGGACTATGAATTCAGAGCCAAAAAGGACAGCATTAGCCATTTTCTTGGCCATCTCTAGTTTTTTCTTCACTGCTGCCTGCCAAAAGGAATCAGGGCAGGACCTAAGCTTATCCACCACTCAAAGTTCGAAGATTTTAAAAGAAGTTGCGGATGAATACTGGAATTACTGGTTAGAGGAGAGCATATACCTACGAATGAAGCACGGATTGAAAATCCATAAACTGCCTGATATCACTTTCTCTTATGCCAACACTCAGTCGGATTTTGCCTCATCAATCTTGGAGAAACTCAAAGAGATAAAGCCTGAAGATTTGAGCCATGAGGAATCGATTTCCTCGGAAATCCTAAGATGGGATGCTGAAAATCTCATAGAGGGACTGAAGTTTTACTGGCTTTACATACCTGTGACACCCTACTCTTCACCTCTTCCACTGGTGCACCGGGTTTTCACGACCTTTCAATTCAAGGTTAAAGAAGACCTGGATCATTATTCGAATCTCCTGAAAAAATACCCACCGTTCATCAAGAACATCCAGGACATGCTTAAGGAGCAGTATAAAAAAGGCATCATCGTTCCCAAAGAAGAGCTGGCTATGGTCATTCCCTTCCTGAGTTCATTCCTTAAAGAGGCTGAGCAAAGCCAGTTCTATGTGAAGGACGACAGGCTGGAAGCCATCGAGGAGGCAATGAAGAATGAATTCCAGGAGAACCTGGTCCAGGTCATAGATTCTGAAGTAAAGCCAGCTCTGGAAAACCTGGTCAATTTTATCAAAGGAGAATACCTGGCCAAAGCCCCTGATTCGGTCGGCCTCTGGCAGTATCCTGAGGGCAGAGAATACTACAAGTATCTGGTTAGAGCGAATACAAGCTTGGAGCTTGCCCCAGAGGAGATTCACGGAATCGGGCTCAAGCATGTTGAAACGGATCAGGCCAAAGTCGATGAAATAAGAGTATCTATTGGATTCAAAGGGAATGCAGATGAATTTCGTCATTTTCTCAAGACAGACTCCAGGTTTTTTCCCAAAACTCCGGAAGAAATCGGGGAGAGGCTGACTTTATACATGAACGCCATGAGTCAAAAGATTGACTCTTTTTTCCTGAAAAAACCCATAGCTCCCTATGGAGTCAAAAGGCTGGAACCCGAACTCGAGGGCTCCATGACCTTTGGCTATTATGAGGCTCCTACAGCCTCTGAGCCAAAAGGGCATTATAAATACAACGGTTCAAACCTGAACGAGAGGTCCCTGATATGGGCAGAGGGCCTGATTTATCACGAGCTGGTTCCTGGCCATCATTTTCATATTGCCTCACAAAACGAGAATGAAGCCTTACCTGAATTCCGTCGCGAAAATTTTCACAATGCTTTTACCGAGGGTTGGGCTGAATATGCCTCCTGGCTTGGCCTGGAAATGGGTCTGTACAAGGATCCCTACAGCCTTTGTGGAAAGTACATGATGGATATGTTCCTATCGACCAGACTGGTGGTTGATACGGGGATGAATCATCTGGAATGGCCTCGGTCTCGGGCAGTGAAATTCATGAAAGACCACCTTCTGGAATCAGACACCCAGATCCATAGCGAAACTTTGCGTTACTCCTCTGACATTCCGGCTCAATCCCTTGGTTACAAGTTAGGAAGCATAAAGATGTTCGAGCTTCGGGATAAAGTTAAAAAGGCCTTAGGAGACAAATTTGACATACGGAAATTCCATCACGCCATTTTAGGGAGCGGCTCCATGCCCTTACCCATCCTGGAGAAACATATGGATTGGTTCATAGAAAAAGAACTTTCTTCATCCAAGAAATAATCTTGCCTCAAAAATTTAGGTTTATAGAGAGAAGGGAAAAAGTAGAGTCATCGTAAACATCTCGGAATAAAGAATGTCTTCAAGACTAAATAATGACGCAAGGGAAACCTGGAGGACTCGTTTAGGATTTATCCTGGCAGCCGCAGGATGGAGTATTGGACTGGGGAATATCTGGAGATTTCCCTACGTAACAGGAAAGTATGGTGGAGGCGCGTTTGTGTTTCTGTACCTTATCTGCCTGTTTGTGGTGGCCATACCATTGTTTATTGCCGAATTCAGTTTGGGAAGAGCCACCCAAAGCAGTATAACTACCGGTCTTAGAAAACTGGCGCCGAGGAAACCTTGGTTTCTTGGAGGGTGGTTTGGCATCTTAAGCACTATTTTGATCTTTTCCTATTACACAATGATTATGGGCTGGGTCGCTGCTTATTTTTTCAAAACTATAAGAGGCCAATATTTTGGTATGACTTCCAACCAAGTAGAAGACCTCTTTAACGATTTCACTGCCAGAAGCTTGGAAGTGTTCTCCTGGCAAATAGGGATCTATATTGTCTTGGGAATCATAGTTTCCAGAGGACTGGTCAAAGGAGTCGAAGCCTTCAACAAAATCGCCATGCCGCTGCTCTTCATCACTTTAATAGGTTTAGGTGTCTATTCCCTATCCCTTCCCGGAGCCTGGAAAGGTGTTGAGTTCTACTTAAAACCTGATTTCACAAAGATCAACAGCGAAGCTATTCTGGCGGCTCTAGGACAGGTGTTTCTCTCGATAGGCGTAGGCTTTGGAGCCAGCTGGGTCTATGGCAGCTACCTGGATAAAAGAGCCAATATTCCTGGAGACTCAACCAGAGTCGGACTCATGGATACGGCCGGAGCCTTGCTGGCAGGTTTCATCATCTTCCCAGCCGCCTTTGCCTTTGGCGTGAATCCTGACTCGGGATATAATCTGATTTTTGTGACTCTGCCCAATGTCTTCGGAAAAATGCCAGGAGGAATCGTGTTCGGAATCCTCTTCTTCTTCTTGGTCACCGTGGCCGCCTTCACTTCTGCCATCGCCAGCACAGAATGTATTGCCAGCTGGCTCATGGATGAACTAAAATGGGACCGGTCGAAAGCAAGGTCCAAGGCTGTTCTGGTAACGCTCGTTGGCTGTTTCATCCTGGGAATACCCCAAGTGCTTTCTTTGGGATCCTGGAATAACATCAAGTTATTCGGACGGAATTTTTTCGGCTTGGTCGATTATGTCTCCGCAAACATAACTCTAGTCATTGCTGGATTGGCCGTATCCCTCTTTGCCGGCTGGTCGCTCGGTATCAAGAAATTTATGGAAACCACAAATCAAGGGGCTAAAGGCTTAAAAGTTAAGCCTTTCTGGGGAGTATTCCTTAAATATATCATTCCTCTATTGATTTTAGCGCTGTTTTTAGGAAAGATAATCGGAGGCTGACTCAAAAAAAACGTTATGCGAATCATAAAAAATATTCCTGTAAAACTAAAACCTGAAAAGGTCATCAAAGAACTTCGTTTAAACAAAGAAAAATCTTTGGGCGCTATCCTGGAATTGTTGGAAACCGCCGAGCCTTTGATCCAACCCAAAGTCTCCTACAAAGTTGCCTATATAAACGAAAAAGGCAAAGACACTATCAAGATTAACGGAGTGACTTTTTCCAGCCGCGTTCTAAGAATCAACCTGGAGAAAACAGAGAAAGTTTTCCCCTATATTATCACTATCGGGAAGGGCTTAGAGACTAGAGCCAGCGCCTCTAAGGATCTTCTGCAGCAGTTTTGCCTGGAGAATATCGGGGATATGGCACTTGGATTATGCGAAAAATACTTAGAGAGGCACTTGAAAAAACAGCATGGGCTGGAAAAACTGGCCAGCATGAGCCCTGGTTCCCTGGAGGATTGGCCGGTCACTGAACAGAAACCACTATTTTCCCTTTTCGGGAAGAAATTGCGTTTAACCGGAGTGAAATTGAATGAACACCTGCTGATGATACCCCGAAAGTCTGTATCTGGCCTGTATTTCCCTACTGAGGTTACATTCTTTTCCTGCCAATTGTGTCAGCGGGAACACTGTCCTGCCCGAAAGGCCCCCTATAATGAAAAGCTTAAAAAAAAGTATGGATTGGATGAGGAATAAATGGAATACAGGAGGGAGGAAGATGGAAAATAAATACAGATTAAATATTCCAAGGTTGAACATTTTGTCGAAGGACAAGCTGGAGCTGATCCATCTTTCCACTCTCGAAGTGCTCAGAAGAACAGGAGTGGCTGTCAAAGAGCCGAAAGCTGTGGAGATATTGAAGAAAGGAGGATGTTATGTGGAGGGCGAGAGGGTCAGGTTCCCTTCAAACCTGGTGGAGCGGTCCTTGAGGAATACTCCTCCGAAGGTTGGCATGTGTGATAGGAATGGCCAGCCGGCCATGTTTCTTGAAGAAAACAACGTTTATTTCGGGACCGGGTCTGATACACCCAATGTTGTTGATCCGTACACAGGTAAAAGGAGAACTTCCGTGCTCAAGGATATTGAGAACGTGTCCAAGGTCGTGGATTTTCTCGATGAAATAAGCTTTGTCATGTGCTCCGGCATTGCCAGCAACGTGAATCCCAAAATATCCGATATATATCATTTTGAGGCGATGGTGAATCATACTGAGAAGCCGATCGTGTTCACTGCCTGGAATCTTGAAAATCTTAAGACAATTATCAGCCTGGCTGAAGCCTTAGCCGGCGGAGAAGAGAAGTTGAAAAACAGTCCCTTTGTCGCCCTCTACACAGAGCCGATTTCTCCCTTGACCCTGGCTGAGGAATCCACTCAAAAGCTCATGTTAATGGCCGAAAAGTCTCTTCCCGTTGTTTTTACCCCAGCTGTGATCACTGGAGCCACAGGTCCGGTGACTCTGGCCGGAGGCCTGATTCAAGGGAATGCCGAGATTTTAGCCGGCTGTGTCCTGGCCAATCTCATCAACGAGGGAGCTCCTTTCATCTACGGAGGAGGCGTCACCTCGATGGATATGGCCACTTCTACCCTCTGCTATGCTTCAGCAGAATTCATGCTCGCCACTTCTGCTCTTACCGATCTGGCCAGGTATTATCGTCTTCCCATGTTCAGCTTTGCCGGATGTTCTGATTCCAATGTTTACGACCAGCAGGCATCGTTAGAGGGAGCCTTGTGGACCTTACTGTCTTCATTAAACGGAGGGAATCTGGTGCATGATGTGGGGTATATCAATAACGGCTTAACGACCTCCTTTGAACAGCTTGTGGTCTCCAATGATGTGATTGGATTGGTCAGGCGCATTTACCGCGGCGTAGAAGTCAATGAAGAAACCATGGCGCTGGATTTGATCGACGAGATCGGCCCGGGCGGTGAATACCTGACCAGCGAACACACCCTCAAACATTTCAAGGAAAATTGGTACCCAGAGCTCCTCTCAAGAGTTCCCTATGATAGATGGGAAAAAGAAGACAAAAAGGATTTAGGAACCAAGGCCAGGGAAAGAGCGAAACATATCTTGGAAAATCACACTCCTCAGCCTCTGGAAAAAAAGCTCAAGGCCGAGTTGAGAAAAATAGTGAAGTCGAGAGATAAATAAAAATGTCGCCTAATAATTGGGCGGAATTTTTGTTAGATAAAGCGAAAAATACGTTAATGGACCGTGAGTGGATGGAGTATTAAAACTCAGAAAAAAATTTACTCCTATTCGCTATAAACGAGGGTCAATTTTGTCCGGTCCGCCGCATTCCGGGGTATAACAAGTAACATTGAGGAAATCACATTTCTCCTTACACTCCGGGCATATGTCTGGTGGCGTACCTGCTGTGATAAGAAATCCGCACTTGCTGCATTTCCAATAAGTAAGACCGCAATCGGGGCAGATATCTCCGGTGAATTTGCTATCAGCAGTGTAACCACAGTGGGCGCACTCAAATTTTTCCTGTTTGTTTTCCATTTTCTTAACCTCCATTCCTCTGATTTAATATTTTAAAATGTCTTCTGACTGAACTCCTCGCAGCGTCGGGCTGGATTTATGTATTTTGCTTCTTATATTCTTGTATAGCTTTCATTGCTTCTGCAGTCCCAATTTTTTCTAAGGCAAGGGCTGCCCACATCTGGACTTCTGAGTCTTCGTCCTTCAAGGCGCTGATCAGAGGTTTAACGGCTTTTACTGATTTTAATTTTCCTAGCGCCCAGGCAGAAGCACGGCGAACCTTTGTACTCTCATCCATTAGAGCTCTAATTAGAGGTTTTAGAGCTTTTTCTGATCCGATTTTTCCCAGAGCCAAAGCAGCCATCGGACCAGTATCCCTATCTTCAAGCGCCTCAATCAAGGATTCAACCGCCTCTTCGGCTCTCATCTCGCCCAGAATCCAGGCTGCTTCCTCCCGGCGGATGCAACTGTCTTCATCCATCAGCACGCCGATCAGCGGCTCAACAGCTTTTTCAGAGCTGATCCTGGCCAGGGCCACCGCAGCCTCCTCCCGAATCATCCAATTTTCATCCTGAAGAGCCTCAAGCAGTGCTGGCACAGCTTCTTGAGCCTTAATCCTCCCCAAAGCTGAAGAAGCGCTCATTCGAACAACAAGCTCCTCCTCCTGTAGTGAACTGATCAAGGGCCTGACAGCTTCTTCGGAATTGATTTTCTCCAGAGCTTCCACAGCCACCCAGGGAACTTCAAAGTGCTCATCTTTTAACGCCTGAACAAGGGGCTTGGCAGCTTTTTTTGATCTTATCTCTCCAAGAGTCCGAATAGCCCATCTTCGAACCCACCAGACTTCATCCTTCAAAGCCTCGATAATGGCCATCTCAGCTTTATCCGAGCCTATCTTAACCAATGCTTGGATAGCATTATACCGAATCTGGCCTTCATCATTCTGAACAGCGTCAATGAGCGGAATTTCAGCTTTTTTGGATTTTATTACTCCTAGACTCTCAGCTGCAGCCGCCCTCACTCGCGAGCTGAATTTCCTGTCCTCTAGGACCGTAATCAACGCTTCCTCTGCTTTTCCGCTATCAAACCTAGCTAGAGTATAAGCAGCGTTCTCTGGTACCCTTCCCGAACCATGAAGCATGGCTTCGATAAGCGGCTCCACTGCCGGCTCTCCGATTTCCTCCAGGGCTGCAGCGGCCTTATCCCAATACCTGGTTCCTAGAGATCGAATGAGTTCATCGATCTTTTTCTGTTCTTCCGCTTTAATTTCTTGGCTAAACAAAAGCCCGCTTCCGACAAATATTATGATGATGCCCAGAATCACTCTGTAGTTAGTCCTCATTTTCGTTCTCCCGAGGTAACATTCTCTCTTGTAAAATGCTCAATGAGCACCTCATACAGATCTCCTTCGAATGCCTTCTCGATCTCTTCTATTCTCCTTAGGCCGAAAAGAAAAGCAATGGCGATGGGGTCCGCTCGATAGCCTGTATGCCCTTCATAAAAACCGTAGCGCATGATGTAATAGGGCACCATCTCGCCAGTATGAATATAAGAAAGCATTTTTATTAATTCTGTCATTTGCACGCTACTCAGGTCTGAATACTTTTCTTTGAAAAATAATTTTTCGTCTTGATCAAGCTCTCTACCCATCTCAATATGATACATGCCTAAAATCTCGTCATTGAAAATAGAATCCTGCCATCCATGACCGCTTCCTGTGTCTAAGAGAAGTATCTTTCTCCCGTTGTAGAGGAAATAATCGATACCTCCCAGAGCCGTGCCTTTTTTTTCGTGTCTTTGAATGACATTCCAGACATGATACAACGGTTTTGCCATCTGTGGATGAGTCAGCCCCAACTTTTTAACCAGACGGTTATCGCCTTTCAGGACAGAAATGATGTCTTCATCGTGACTCATGAAGCCTTCGCCCGATGACCTTTCGGGCCGGCCAAGGTAGGTGATTTCTCCGATAGATTTCCCAGTAATCGTCTTGATCTGGTCCAATTCGACCTCAGAATGAAGACCTGTTCTGGCCAGGGTGGGAAAATCCTTATTATCCACGTCGAGCTGCCGGCCTTTGCCTATTTTGTCCCACTGTCTTGACTTGTAATCCATGGGTTCACCATTCTCCACTGTCACAGGTATGAGCGTGTATTTTTTATTCTTCGTCAAAGCAACCACAATTTCCATTCCCTCTTCTGTCGTATAGGGAGAAGGAATATCGGGAAATTCTTCATATGTCTGGGGATGAAGGAAATATGTCTTTCCCTTATACGAGACCTGGGGGGATTCGGCTTCCTGGGAAAATGTCAGAACCATAATTAATAACGAGAAGAAAAGCACTGATATCAGAATTCGTGATCTTAAAGTCAATACCATTTTAACGCTCCTTCGATTTCTTCCGGCAACCTTACTATTTATATATGACTTTGGAGAATTACGAACAAAGACACAAATCAAGGGATCGTTCTTCGAGCTTAGGTAATTAGAACTCTTCTAATACCGGGAAGAGAACGAGAAGGCGCTCCCTTTCCCTTTTGAATTGTTTTTTCCTAGACTGGTTGCCAGCAGAATAGACTATTTCTCTTCAGTCTTCTTCATACTCCTACAGCAGCATGTGTTATAAAAAAGGCTCATGATGGCCAGGAGTGCAGCACCGGCAACAACAACCCATTTTGCCCAGGCGGCAGGCCACCAGATAATGGCTATCACGATGATAGCAGCGGCAAACAGAAAACGACAGAAACATAATTTCATGATACCAGCCTCCTCATCTCAAAAATTTTACTTATCCTATAAAAATAAATAGTAAAGTTCAAGATAAATTTTTCAAGAAGAAAAATTAAGATTTCTTTTAGAAATCCTATCTCCAGTCCTCAATGAATCCAGGGGATTCGTCTTTGACCTTTTCTTCTTTTTGGAGGATAGCCTTGAAAATCGCCCTGAGCTGGACCTTGGGCAGCGTGCCGATGACCATCCTCTCGTTTAAGATCATGGTGGGAGTCGACCGAATCCCGTACTGGTAGCGATCGGAAGTCGGTTTGTATTCTCTCCCGGTGTTGATGATATCCTGGACGATTTTTTTCGTTCTCTCATCTGTGAGTGCTGCTTCGACTCCGTATTTTTGGGCCAGACTCTCCACCCACTCCTCGCCTCTTGCTTTACGGAAATTATCAAAAATTTCATCATGGATCGCCAGGAATTTGCCCGGATCATGGGCAGCAATATAGGATAGTGTGCAGGCCTGCGGGTGCTTATCTTTGTCGACAACCGTGTTGCATTTTCCGTCGAGCGGAAAAAACTGAAAAGCCACGTTCATTTTATCGCCAAAATCTTTTTTCAAATCCTCTAAGTCGTTCCTGAGTTTGAGGCAATCCGGGCACTGAAAATCTGCATATTCGACAATCCTGATGGGCGCGCTTTCAAAATCTTCTGATGCCTGGATCGTATAATAAGGTGAAATGATACTGGGATAGTCGACCTTGGGCAGGTTGAAATACTGCTGGACGATTTTATTGGCCACCCCGCCTCCCTGGGCTTCAATCTTGGCCTGGTGATAGGCATACATACCCACAGCTCCGATCAGGGTAAGGAGTCCTATCCCGAAAAGATGCCTAACACTGGGCTGGAAATACTGCTTGATGAATCCCTTCTGTGCTTCGATACCGTATTTGGAGTACAGCCAGAAGTTTAGAAACGAGAAGATATAGTACCCCACACAGAGAAAGCAGACCCTTTGCAGGATGAAAATCGAGATGAAAATCAGGCCGACGATCCCCAGAACATTGAAAAAATTTAAAAATTTATTCGTCCTCTCAAAACCTGTGGACGGAAAGAGGATTCCCATCAGGGACGCCAGGCCCACCGTTATTCCAAAATAACCGAGAGGAACACCAAATATCTGGGCGATGAATGAATAGGCGGAACTGTCACAGTTAAAATAAGCGGATATATCGCAGAACGACCCTTCAAAAATCGATGCTGGAAAATTAGCTATAATACCGGCAGCGAGGCGTTTGACCGCCAAACTTTGCTGTGCTATATGTTACGCACGATGGCTGAGGAGGGAACTGATAAACGTCCAGAGCGCTCTCTCCGAAAGGTTCTGGGCGTCTTTGACGGGATCGCCATCCTGATCGGGATCACTATCGGGGCCGGGATCTATTCCACCCCTCAGATCATCGCCGGTTACCTCGGTTCCTTCGACTCGGTCATTCTTCTCTGGTTACTGGCCGGTGTTTTCGTGTTTGTCAGTGGATTGATCTACGCCGAACTCGGAACGCGGATGCCAAGCACGGGCGGGGAATATGTCTACATCACTAAATGCTTCGGACCCTATGCCGGATTCATGTTCGGATGGGCGCAGCTGTTCATCATCCGGACCAGTGCAGCCGCAGGCCTGGCCCTGATCGTGGCGGATTACCTCGGCTATTTCATCGCCATGGATAGAGTCACCAGGACCGTCGTTGCTCTCGCCGTGATCTTTCTTTTCGGTGTCCTGAACTATATCGGCATTCAAAGAGCCAGCATCTTCCAGAAGCTCTCCACGATCTTAAAAGTGGGAGCGCTGCTGTCCATCGTCACTGCCGGCATCATCTTAAGTGGCGGACATGAAAACATGTTGTTTACCCGAGCTGCACCAGAAGGAGGATTAAGTCCGGTGGGGAATATTGTTGCCGCCCTGATGCTTATTCTCTTCTCCCACACGGGCTGGGAAAGGGTCGGATACTCAGCCGGGGAGATGAAAAATCCCAGGCGGGTCATCCCTTTGAGCCTTATGATCGGAATCGGTATCGTCGTCCTGCTTTATGCCTTAACAAACTTGACTTACCACCGAATACTGGGCATAGCGGGAATGAGGGAGAGCACGATCGTGGCCTCGGATGTCCTGACCGTATTGATCGGCCCCATCGGTGCCGCCTTGATTGCTGTCCTAGTGATAATCTCCGCCACTGGAAGTATCAACGGGACTATGATGACCGCGACCCGGGCTTATTATGCCATGGCCAAG
>Ga0209636_10006383_pt1 | contig 12043 bp, 13 predicted proteins | sample DeeMarSWOR152_54_FD_187464 | JGI IMG/M metagenome (GOLD analysis project Ga0209636, IMG submission 187464) | Marine sediment microbial communities from White Oak River estuary, North Carolina - WOR-1-52-54 (SPAdes) (version 2) | ecosystem: Environmental > Aquatic > Marine > Intertidal zone >...
GTTCACGCACGAGGTCTTTGGGGACGCGGGTTTGGAACTCTTTGAATTCTTTCGCCATCATCTCTTCCATTTCTTTCATCATTTCGTCGATGTCGCCGAAGAGCCAGAATGGCGAGCGTCTCCTCCTTCTCTTGAACCAGTCTGGAAAATCCTCCCAACTCATACATGTTCACCGTTTCAACAAGAGCAGAACTAAAAGAACTCTATAAAAACCTTCTGTTAGATTGAGAGATCTTGCGAATTATTTCTGCACTTATGAATTAGGCTTCCCATTTGGAGCTTATTTGGATCATATGCAAGAGTTACTCGTTATATTTTTCATCTTGACCCAACCACACGCGAGTTCGAATCCCGCCCCAGGCACCACACACTCAAGCTGAGAATATGTGCATTTTGCCTTTCTTTCCTGAAAATCTTGGCAATTTGAAGAGTTTCTAAGTGATAGGTCATCTTTCTTGCTCATACATTCACTTCCTTGATTAGAACGTGCTAATTGCTGAAATTATTATCGGATCAGTCGTATTTCAAGCTTGCCGGCGTCCAGCAAACTCCAGAGAAGAAGCAAACGCTGAGGAGAGGTAAACCAAGGAATTTTCATATTACATGCATATAAAACAGCTTGGTTTCCATCTCTTCCATGAAGACCCGAGAGGCACAAAGTAGAATGCATGCAGGTTACTTCGCATTAGTAAGTTGAACCTTACGTTGTAAGTGTTCTACCTCTTGATTAAAACGACGGAAATGCTTTAGCAGTAACTCACCAAGGATGGTCGTTGCGTATTTGCCGTTGTCTGCCTTATATGCTATCCAACCGTCAATCAACCTTTTAAGATGGTAGTTTAGATTTGCCGATGTCATTTCAAAATCCTTTTTCAAGTGATTATATGCTTTTGGTGATTCTAGCAGACTCTCAAAGATTCTGAAGCGATCTGTGTGGCTGAAAGCTGCATCTGCAGCTTTTAGGAGCGCTTGTATACTCAGAAAATGGAGATCACCAACTTTCTCCATCTCCTTCCAAAAGCCTGTTGATTTGGATTTGTAAACGGGGACGCCATTAATTTTCAAGGTGACCGATTGAGCATCCATGGTAATCTCTTTCCCATCAATGATGAGGTCTACTCTGTGTAAGGGCTCTTTCAATTGGAGATACCCCCACCAAAAGAGGAGAGCTTACTTGTTTCTCTCGTGCATAGCGTATTCGCATCCAACAAATGCGATGAGAAGAGTAAGATACCCGAGAGCCTCATACCACTTCCCGTCAAAAAGAGTGTCCAGAACTTTAAGCAGGAAGGGTAAAGTCTTCTGAACTGTCTCGGGGTGCTCATTAAGAAAACCTGAGAGGTCTGAGAGCGCTCTCTTGAATGCCTTGACAATCCAGAGTGGAGCATCTGCCAAGGCAGACAAACATTCTTGGATGAGCTCTTCTGTTTTTTTCTTCTTCTCCTCTGTTGATTCTTCCACTTTTTCTCACCATTTCTCGATGTATTTGCTGATGGCATGGGATACTTGTCATGTGCTGAGCACTCTGCAGCTGACAAGCTATTGACTTGAGTGCTATATTCAGAAAAGTGGAGTGGAGGAGGAGGCAATCTCATGTTTTGAAAATTATTTGATGAATCAGAAATTTTATCGTTGGCAATAGAGGTCTCCTGAATAACGACATCTTCATCAGAGGAAGAAATGATGACTCCCCTGAAGGTAAAGCTGACAGTGGAGACTTGCCATGCTTTGCTGTTTTCGTCGTATGCAACGTATATAGGGTGAGTGTGATCACAGTTTTCAGCAAGATGCTCAGGACCACAAATGCTCAGACACGCATGCGTTTCATCAATTGTTTCATATAGCCTAGCATTATCTATACGAATGGTTCCGGACGAGTTGAACTCTACGAAAAGATGTTCTACCAGATCGTTGAAGCGCGTTTCTAAATTCTTGTCTTGAGCCTCTGCGCAAAGCAGATAGGTCGTTTTGAGTAGTTTGTCACGGAGATCCTTGGGCATTTCTTTGGCTTTCTTTTGTTCATCCGAGTGCAGATTGAGATTGTTGGCGAGAACCCCTGTATCAACGATTGCTGTCGCTTCAGCCAATGAGATTCTTCACCCCCAAGAGTGGTGTGAGAGATGTGTCTTCACGGGATTGAGATGCTCTTCGATAATGGGATAAGATCAGATTCTCCTGAATTCCATGCTTCTGCATCTCTTTGTCAATAAAAGATTACCTATAGATAAATATAAGTTTATCTTATTTGAGATTCATGTGACGCCGTGTTGGCTGGATGAAACCTAAGTCGATGTTCCTTGCCCTTTGTGGCTGTCAACTGCATACCCATTCATCTGAACGAGATGTTTCTTTTCGATTATGTCTACAAAACATTAGCTACCAAACTTTCTAAGTTTCTAATCTCTAAACTAAATGAAAAAATATTGTTTTGCTGCATAAAAGTGCAGAATAAATTAGAGGCTTGATGTTGCACATGTAACTTTTCACTTCTCCTCACGATATGTCATCTCTCTCCGTCTTCATAGGTGTTCCTCCTACCCGCCTGCATTCTGTTTTATTCTTAAAGGTCTGTTCTAGATTGCATGCATGCATCGTTGTTTAGCCTTTCGAATTGCTTCACGATACATTTTAGCCTCTCACTCACTTCTACGCATGTATGCAACTCTTATAAATCGTCCCACCTATGGTTAATTGACGGTCATGGGTCGCCGGAAGAGACTTTCACGCGAAGCAATACTGAAGCAGCTTAGAGAGTTTGCAGAGGAGAATCTCAGGCCACCGAAATACAATGAACCTGGCTTTCAAAATGTGGTGTATTCAGCAAACAGAGAATTCGGTTCTTGGAAACATGCATTGAAGATTGCAGGCTTGCAGACTTACTCTGCTTGGAAGAGAAAAAGAACTTTCGTGGGTAAAATCCGCGCGCTACTGAATTATAATCCTATGACCATAAGGGAACTACGAGAGGAACTGAACGAGAGCTCTGATTCTACACCATTGATAAGCTCCGCCCTGAAAGGTGCCGAAGATATCAATTCCCTTGGACCAAGAAGAAACAGAGTCTATTATCTGGAGGGGCAGAAAGCCTTTGCTCAAACACGGCTCGACGAAATCTTGTCAGAAATTCCCGAGCTTGAAGAAGAGATTTTCTACCACCTGAGACAGCCCATGACAAGACGTCAAATAGAAAAAGCTGTCTCAGGCAATAAGCTGGTTCTGGTAACTCTTCGGGACTTTCATGCTGAAGGCTTAGAGTGTTAACTAACGGGACTTCGCGGATTACGGAAGACCTTAGAAGGCTATAAATTGAACTTGTGTTTCATTCTTGGATATGTATATTGCTTATATAGATGCCTCTGGCAGACCAACAAAGGCAGATACACAAACTAAGAGTTTTACATTGGCTTGTTTAATTGCACATGAACAACAATGGCAGTACATAGACAACAAAATCAATGAAATCAAACTTAGTCACTTTCCGCGATTGCGACCTGAAGACATTGAATTGCATGCAAAAGATATGCTGAATCGAGAGGGCGTGTTCAAAAGACTCAACTGGGACGAAATATATGCAATCTTCGGTGACATTTTTGCCTTTCTTGCCGATGAGGAAACTGATATTCGCATAATCGCGGTTGCTATCCGAAAAAAATACATGTACAATGGTAAAGACATAGAGAAGTGGGCTTATCGGCTGTTGGTAGAACGTATAAACAAGTTTCTGGAAAAGAATGCTGAAACGGCGATTCTTGCTGGAAGGGCACCAGAATACGGGATCATGATTATAGACTCTTGTGGATTCAAGCCTGATGCACGATTGCGAAGAAAGATAACAAAAATGCTGAAGAAAGGCACTTACTATTCCGACCTCAGATATTTGATAGAAGACCCACTATTCACAGACTCTAAGTGGCGAAATCTGTCTCAACTCGTAGATTGTATCGCATATGCGGTTCGCAAGCATTTGAGAAACCCACCAAAACCTTCATTTCACGATAGAAACTGGGAGGGCTACTTCAGACTTATCTACGATAAACTTGATGCTGATGAAAACGGCAAAATAAACGGTTGTGGGTTGAAAGTCTTTCCATGAGAAGTCTTTAACGCAGGGGTTAGGGGAGAAAGCTCCGCATCCCCCCGCTTTGTAGCCATAGGCTACAACACTCAGGTATATATGAGTAACGCAGAGAAATATAATGGTTTCTATTTGTCTACACTAGCTCTTCTTATCAGACTTCTCCACCTATTGCCATTTAGTCCTGCAATCCTAGCCTGTTCCGCTGGTGTTTTCCCACTCAGGCTCATGTGTGTCCTTATGAAGTTGTAGTAAATTCTCTGCCCATCCATTATTGTACTTGCTGTTTCTTTGTCTTTCAGTCCTCTCATGACCTTGTTGCGTTCTCTTACCGTGCCATTGAGTCTTTCGACCATGTTGTTGTTTGATCTGTTTCGGATGTTTGGCACTCGTATATGCTCTGTTCTTGGTTTTCTCATTGTGCGGAACTCCTTTCTTATTGCACGTTCATAGGCGTGCAACCCGTCTGTCACAACCGCTAACGGTCTAGCCCTAGCTATGTTTCTAGCTTCAGCCAGAACATTTCTTGCATCTATCGTTTGTCTTTGCTCTGTGATCTGAGAGGCAAGCCAAAATCGTGTTTCATTGTCCATCACGTTCCAAATCCATTGTAGCTCTCCATTAATGTTCACGGTCATTTCGTCTGAGTGCCAAATTCCACTAACATCAGGAACTAACGAATCCACATATCCCTTGATTAACTCAACATACTTCTTTATCCACTTAAAAACAGCAACATGAGTAACCTTAACCCCATGGAACTGTTTGAGATGATCTGTGATTTTGCGAAGGCTAATCCCCTTAAAGTATAGGTCAAGTGACACGGTAACCACTTGAGGAGTAGCCTTCATCTTTTCAAATCCAACATTCACAACAAAACGTTTTCCACAATCCTTGCAGGAAAACCGTTGAACCCTTCCAGACTTGTTCTTTCTAACGCCCCGCTTAATCAGATTCTGTGAGCCACAGTATTTACAAACCAGTTGTGGTTCGCATAGCTCTTCAAACCTCTCAGCCTCATGCGGTATGGCTCTTCTTAAACGTTTTGAATACTGCTCAACCGCATAGATATGCTTGCAGACCACATGGTTGAACTCAAAGTCTGCGCACTCACAAACCCAATTCAAGCCTTTTCTAACAATAATGTAGCTGCCCTTTCCAGATTGTGAAAAGACACGAAAGGTAGAATCGTTTATCATTTCAACCTTGTTATGAGCTATGAGTTGAACACCGCGCAACTTGCGGGAGTTTGTTGTTTTCATTATTCTATTACTCCTTTACCGCTTTACCGCTATACTATTATATGGTGTGGGTGTTATTTAAAGTTTACGGTTATACCGTTATACCGCAAAATATATATACCTTAAAAGTCCATATAGGCTTAGAGGGATACTGAATGTCAAAACGCAAGACCTCTATCTCGGTAGATGACAAGTTGTGGCGAGAGTGGATCAATTTTGTTGTAAATAAGACTGGTTCTGCTCGAAAGATTAGTGAAGAAACCGAGAATGCTATCCGAGAGTATATGCAAAAACGTAGAGAAGGAAAGAGGGAAATACAGACATAATTACAGACATTTAACAATATCGGTATATTACGGTATAACGGCAAAACTTTTATAGTGAGGCAGTATCATAACAAAATATGGATGGAGCCCCGTTGGGGATTTGCACCCCAGTCTCCCACTTACCAAAGTGGGTGCCATGCTGCTAGGCAAACGGGGCTCTATTCCCAGTGATTTGAGTAGAGGTATATCAGCAAAGAGACCTAACACATGCGATCCTCGCCTCCGACACTTCGGAGCAGTGGTTCCAACTTCGGGTTGCATGTGTGCTTCCTCGCTATTGACCCTCTACTCGCTTTTGACCACCTACTTGTTACCGTACTCCTTGTTCCGTCTCTTCGCTAGGGTTGACAACATATGTTTTGTATTTGCCCTTCGCATCTTTTCGCGTTGTCGAATACAAGTGGATGAATTGCCCCTTGTGCTGGTATCGCTTGAGTGCTGACCGCACCGTCGATACTGCAAGTTTGTCTTCTGGTATGACTATTGCTTTCCCACGCGGGATGCTGCTGAAAATCTCTTGCCAAGGAGTACGCCGAATTGGTTTTTTCGGCACTTCCTCTTCGCCTACAAACGCAAAGTCTTCAAGCTTAACCTGCTTTCGCATCGTTGACCACACTCGATTAACTAAAGTATCGGTCCCGTATTTAAGGCGTTTGCTCGCTTTATCTCACCGTTGTTTGATGTAGCGCTGTGTAACGGTTGCGTTGCATTGAAAGCACACACTAGCAAATTGACACCACCTTTTCGCTGGGGGAATCCACCAGTTGACCAAACAAGAAGTCCCGTTAGTTAACACTTTATGGTCAGACTATGAAAGTCCCGAAGAGTTACCAGAACCAATAAGCTTACTACTTATAAGAAAGAGAAAATCGGGTATTATTTGAAGGAGCTCTCCTTAGCAGATTTGCTTTACAAAACCAGATTTGTTGGTGGAAAAGGACGAGGACATGCGCGAAAATTCAGGTCCTACGACATCTTTGGCAATCTGGCTGGAAAAACATTCTATTGTAGATTCGACTGTCCAAACGAGGTTGCCCAGCTGATTTTGAAAAATATCCCTCAAAAAACGCATCAAAGTCGAGAGTCTCAGATAGCACTTGTCAGTGCACAGAGTCGACATCTGAGGAGAATACTTCCGAAAGATGTTTATCGCATTGTTGAACCAGTCTTATGGAAGGATTTCGATACCTGGTAAGCCAAAATGCTTTCTATCATGCTTCAATTTGAATCTCCTGCAACATCATCCCTTCGTATTGGCCCACGAATTCTGAAGCGGAATCTCCTGAGATTGCTCTTGCTATTTCAAACACAATAACTCTCCTGAAGTGATGAGCCAAGGAACCCTCTCTCCTCGAAAAGAGATACTGGGGGTGGTCAGTGTTTATGTAAAAAGTGGCATGACTACCGTCTAGGACACATTCGTATGCTTCCTTTCCCATGGGTGCGAGCTCAAACCTGAATCGCTTTCTTCCAATCTTAATTATTCTTGGCGGTGGTTTTTTAGGTTTTGACTTCGCTTCTATTTCTCGGGTTTTTTCGCGTCTTTGTTTCTGCTCTTCAATCCTTCTTAACGTGGTTCGGACGAGTTTGGCATCTGGTCTCTTGGAATACTTTGCCAAGAAATCTTCAGGCAGTTCAGCACCTTTTACCATTCTGTCAATTTGATGTCTTATCACATCTTCCAAAAGTTTCCTTTCGTATTCCAGTTCCTCTCTTGACCGGGACCTCTGAATATCTCTTGTGATTTCGCGGATTCTTTTTAGAACAGCCTCTTTGAATTCAACAAATTTCGGCGAATCCTGAATGAAACCGTTTCTTGTGGCGAGGACTATATCATCCAGTCCATCAGCATGTATGACACCATACAATCTTGCAATGAAGGTTCCAGGACGAGCTATAGTGTTCATCAAGTCAAAGATGTTTGGGTCATCAGCATTAACGGTTCGACCATAGACCTTTATGTAAATTCCCGCAAACTCCCCCAAAGGAGTGTCGGAGTGAATGAGCACACCACTTGCTTGTCCTGTAAGTTTCAGGTTCAGTTCTATTTTATGTTGACTACCTTTTATGATGTCCTCCGGTCTCAGAATTTTCCTGTTTACCTCAACTTGAAAATCAGGACTTAGGGGCATGTTTCTTGCGATTCGTCTTTTTGCCTTTTCAGCGTCAATCGTCTTCTTCAGTCCTGTTAATTCAACAGTTGTGCCTTCTTGCTCAGTAGTTGTCGTCTCATGAACCACAATTTTCTCTTCGCTTAGACCTTTATGGGATAATATCTTATCGAAGTCGAGAACCAGACTACGTTTTGTCCCATCTTTTATCGTGGCGATCTTACATTTGTCGCAAATAACATGCATAGAGAGTTTCCCGATTCCAAATTTGCCTATTGTGTATCTCTTCAGTCTCCTTGTTGTCCTATCTCTCTGTTTCGCACTATAACCTAACCATAAATAGTTGTCCAGTCCCTCCCTATCCATGCCTTCTCCATTGTCGTGTATCGTTATCTTGTGCATGGATATGTGGACTTCGACTTTTGTGGCATCTGCATCATAAGAGTTTGATAAAAGCTCGTCAAGGACGTAGTAGGCATTCTTGTACAAGCTAGAGCTGAGTGTCTGTATGAGTTCACTACCCGCCTTAATCGAAGTCGAATAAGCTGCTGCGCTCAACTCAGATACCTCCCTCTTTTTCAGAAGATGCCAGAATCGCTACTCCGTAGTCTGTCAGAATATAGTTAACCTTGATACCATCCCTTTGGCGGTCTATTAGTCCTAGCTCAATCAGTCTGCTTACTATGCCTGCTCTGATTGTATTTGTCATCGCTTCTGACCAACCTCTTGATAAGACACTGACTCTTGAATTAAGCTCAGTCGGCGATGAAGCACCTTCCTTAATTTCTTTCAATACCAGAAACATAGCCTCTTTTTCTCTTTCAAGATTCTCTTGGATGTGTCTCAAATAGAACTCCCGTTCATCTTCTCCGAGGGTAGCACTGAATTGATTTCTATCTATTACTGGGTTTTCCAGCGAGGCAAAAAGGAGCCCTTCTTTTGTTATCCCAACTTTGCTAACACCTTTTGGGTCATCAGAGATGTTGAGAAGTTTGAGTGCACCGGGAGCTCCTTCAATTCTTCCAGCTCTCGTCAAATAACCAACGAAATGGTTCATGAAGCGATTCTCTGCCTTCAACACACTCTTTCCAGTTGGAAGTGCAGCGGAAAGCATGTTTCCATACTTCCTGCCTTGCTCCTCATCCTTCTTTTTCAGTATAATCCCGATTTCCCGAGCGGCGGAAATTGCCTGCGAATGCAAGAGGGCGAGGTCAATAATTTTTTTTCCGGGAAGTAGATTTGCCAACACTCGCATAGTTATCTTAATTGGGAAAATCCGATTGTATTGTCCCCATAAAACGTCGTTTGGAATTCTGTCTGGGGTTGGAGGAGAGACTGTCTTAATGTCGCTTGACACAAAACCCAATGACAGTAACTCATCATGTCCAAATTCTCCTGTATAGTTCATTTTCTTCTCTCGCGTAGAGGGAGTAGCTATTACGCGATCTAATCTCTCTTCAAAACTCTCTTCCAGAAGCAGCTGGTTTTCCACGGCTGTCAATGCGAATTGAGAGACGCTTTCATATTTGCCTTCTTTGATGAGTCGAGATATTTTGTTGCACTTTTCATGTGGTATGTCGATTATGTATTTCATACCCTACCCATAGAGGACGTAAATATATAAATGTTTCTGAATTAATCATTAGTAAATAATTATTAACCATTAATATAAGCACGCATGCATGCATGCGGTTTATGTCTGTCCTTTCTGTTCGCAATACCGCCAGAGAACAGCATCGATAGTCGCTAATCGCCTTCCTGTCTTTTGGTGAATCAGTTCACATAACTCGAATGGTGTCATCTCATACTTTGAAGCTAACCTCACAAGCTGTCTATCTGGTTTAATGTAATTGAATCCGAGATTTCTTGCAAGGTGATATTTAGTGACGGGCCCCATGAAAGGCAATTGATCGAGCGCGTTCAACGGGTCTTCTTTTATTCTTGATCTTAATGCAACCCCTTCCTCAAGCAGAAGGCGTGCTGTTTTGATAACCGCGTCTACTTTTCCGTAGTGCCGAAAAACATTGAGGGCGTTCCGTCGAACTGCGTCTGGGTCTTCCATTATTTCGGCTGGATTGAAGTCACGAAAGGCTTCAGTGATTTCTCCCCACTTGGCTTTGATAACGGCATTGCTCATTCCAGAGCTAAAGACAACCCATGCATATGTTTGTAAGAGTTCTAAGTCATCTATTTCGTCAAGTGTTCGTGGATTGTCAAATCTATCAATCTCTTGCCCAAACCCGTTTTCCCTCAAGAATTTCTCAGCAATCCTGAACAATGCAACAGGGTCTTTCATGTCTACCAATTCTCCTTCTTCTCGACATGCATGCATGCATGAATTCTTCACTACAATCCAACAAGAATGCGTGCCTGAAGACTAGTGTTTCCCTCTCTTTCTTGCCTGCTTCGCAATAGCTTTTCTCTTCTTCACTCTCTTGCTTTCTTTACTTGGCATATTTCATCCCTGCTCCATTGATATAGTTATGAGAGTTTCTAAGTTTATAATTTTCTACACAAGGGAAGACTTAGAAGTTTATAAAATCTTGATTAGATTATAAATTAGAAACTATAGTCTTTCAGGGTCTTACGCATTCAGCTTTCGGTCTGTAAGGTTTTTTTGGCTTGGGCTTACTATGCTTCGGACAACGTTTGACACAGACAAAGACACCGTTTTGAACCTCAAAGACGCAGCCACAAACATCTGTGTATGTTTCAGTCAAGCCAAACACCGTAATCTCAGAAAATGAGAGTTCTGTAACTACTTAAATGCATGCAAGTAGGAGAACGCTTCCTATTTGTGATTGTTAGAGTCAGCTAGCTCCTTGTACGCTTCCATGAACCCGTTGGCAAATGCGTCAGCCAGTTTCTCAGTACCTTTATGTTTTCTATCTCTGGTCCGTAGGTGATGATAGAACTCGTGAAGTACTACATACGGATTGTAGAGGGCATCCTGGTTTAAGAAATGGATAGTCTTCTTCCTCGCCACATAACAGCCCTGATATCTTACACGACCTTTCGGCATGCCGATCTTCACTTTGGGAACTTCAACGTTGTAGTATTCACTAAGCCGCTCCAGTGCTTCCTCAGGTTTTTTGGACAAAATCAAATGGACTGTTCGAGCTTTAAACAGAGAATCTGCTTTCAACGTTCAACATCCACTGCATAAATCTAATGCTAGCATATAAGCAAGAAAGAATCGAAAGAAAACCCATTTTGATCTATTAACAAGAATCTACAGCCACGCGAGCACTGTTTGTTAAAGTAGCTATGTCTCGCAGCCATCTCAAATTCAAAGGTTGCTGCTCATTTGAACGATGACTTTCTGACTTCTTGGTTTCTGACAAAGACAAGAATAGAAATTTATGAAATATTCAATCAATCATAAAATGGAAAATTAGAAAGATCACATAGTATCCTCTGAATCAATCCCATAACTCTTCCCACCACTTTTCCATTCGCTCACCAAAATCTTCAAACGAGTCCTCAAGCTCTTCCCACCATGGTCGTTCTTTCGCTCTTCTAGCGTGTCTAACAGGAGCTCCACACTTATGGCAGAACCTCGCATCTTCCTTCAGTTCAGTTCCACACTTCCAACAATAAGGCAATCTCACACCTCTGAACGATTGTCTTGACAGGTTCACACATAAAAGAGATTTCATCGCTATGTGCATACATACATTTGCTTCTAGTCTCTCTTCTGCCTCTCCGTTCCCTTCAGTCAAGTTGATGGCAAAAACATCGATATCACTGTAACCTCTGGTCTTGAAAAACCTCACACGCAACCTAACTGTGAATCCTCGTTGTTCTAGATACTCCTTACCCTCTGCTCGCAAAAATCAACCAAAGTCAACACCCAGATTGAACGAACATCCAACCACGTATAAATACATCATTTCCTCATAATGTGCGCTTACTCCATCATAGTGTTAGTGTTGACAATAAAATATGCCGAAGCTCTTGACGTTAAGGTCTTGGCGGACGAGATCATGGATTGTCTAGATCTATTCCATATAGTTCCGCAATTCGTACACTGCTATCGGAGTACAGGTTCAAAGTCCAAACGCATTATTGCGCGAATCCATGGACTAGGCAGGATCTGGCAAGAAGCCCTAAGACGACCACCAACCTACGTGATTGAGGTCATTTCCGAGAGATACGACATGCTGAACAAAGAAGACAAAGAAAAAACGTTGATTCACGAACTATTACATATTCCCAAAGGATTTACAGGAGGTTTTCGTCCACACAAAGGCTACATCAGCAAGAAACACGTTGATGAATTGCATCGTC
>Ga0209636_10006384_pt1 | contig 12042 bp, 11 predicted proteins | sample DeeMarSWOR152_54_FD_187464 | JGI IMG/M metagenome (GOLD analysis project Ga0209636, IMG submission 187464) | Marine sediment microbial communities from White Oak River estuary, North Carolina - WOR-1-52-54 (SPAdes) (version 2) | ecosystem: Environmental > Aquatic > Marine > Intertidal zone >...
TTCTTTGGCGATGGTTTCGATATCTTCGGTCAGGTCCTCCAGGATTCGCGAGGCCTTCCTGTAGGCGATGACCTTAAAACCCGTCTCACCCTTTATCTCCAGGGCGTCCCCGATTCTGGAGAAGATTGCGGCCAGTTCCTTGTTTTTCATCCCATGTCGTCCAGGTTCATCATACCCGAGCTTTGATTGAAATTCAACGAATAGTGAGCCTGATTATCCTCATTTTGTCTGGAACATGAAGATTGGGGTCATGGTTCGTAAGCATCTCTATATTTCTCTGACGAAGGAAACTTTCGACCTGATTGAGAAGTGAGGCGACGGTTCCCCTCCATCCTTGCCAAGACTCTCCCATCATCCTTCATGGGCTTCGGATGGAAAGGAACCGCCACCGCGTTTCTCAACCTGTATTAACGCAATCATTCGTTTGACATTCTCTATTGAGAGGGCCTGGATGCCGCCCTCAAGCCCCCGTAGCGGAGGGGGACAGGTTCCCTCGTAAACAATATGGGGACGTTCCCTGCGGGGGCACCCTTTTTTTCGCTGTATATTAAAAGGTATAAAAGGGTGTCCCCGCAGGGAACGTCCCCTATTAGATGTTGACTTTTTTCTTGGCCCTTTTTATTGTAGGTAAAACCATGAAGATCATCCTCGCCGGCTACAACGTGGACACTGAAGTCCTGGAGGACCTCAAAAAGTACTCCCCTCCACGCGAGGATGTCACTCCAGAGACCCTTTCCGCATCCTACGCCCGGATTTCGCGGGATTCCCGTCCGGTGGATGAGCTGCGGGCCTTATCCAGGAAAGAAGTGGAGAGAGCCCGGCGGTCCAACCGGAACATCATTTTCAAGATGGGTCATCACTCTGTGGCCGAGCATGCGGTATTCAATTTTGACATCATAGGAGTGAGCCGTCTGGCTATCGAGGAGATCGAGAAATTCCGCCTCTGCTCTTACACTGAAAAATCTCAGCGCTACATCGCCCTGACGGATGACTTTGTCATCCCTGAGGAGATAAAAAAGGCCGGGATGAAGGATATCTTCGTCAAAACGATCAAGGCTCAGAATACACTTTACCATAAGTTCTTAGAGAAATTAGAGCCTTATTTCTTCGAGAAGAACAGGAAAATGGACGCCGATCCTAAGAAGCATTCCGTCCTGGAGGGTTGGGCCAAGGAGGATGCCCGTTATGTGACCAGCCTGGCCATGGAAGGCCAGCTGGGCATGACCATCAACGCCCGGAACCTGGAGCACGTGATCCGCCGGTTCTCCTCCAAAAACCTGGCTGAGCTGAAAGAGTTCAATCAGAAGATATACGGCCTGGCCAAGGAAGTGGCGCCCTCGATCATTCTCTTTACCGAGGCCAGTGACTTCGATGCCAAGACCTACGGGGAGATCGAAGAGAAAGCTCGACAATTACTGAAGCCAGAGAGAATGATAAAGAAGCGGGTTTCCCTCGTCGACCATACACCAGAAGCCGATAACAGGCTTGTGGCTTCTCTTCTCCACACCTCTTCCTCTTTGCCTTATGAGGAATGCTTGAAGAAGGCCAGGCGTCTCAAACTTGTCGATAAAAGGGAGCTCGTTGAACAGACGTTCAGACATATGGAGTTTTATGATTTTCCCCTTCGGGAGTTCGAGTACCCGAGCCTCACCTATGACCTGGTCGTCTCCGCCTCCTGTTTTGCCCAGCTCAAGCGCCACCGCGTGGCCACCCTGACAGCCCAGAATTACAATCCTGGACTGGGAGTGACGGTTCCCCCCTCGATAGAGGAGATCGGAGCAAAAAAGGAATTCATGGAGATCATCGAGGAGACGAATCGCGTCTATTCCCTTTTGAAGGAAAAGATGGAATGCGGAACAGAATACGTTTTGACCAATGCTCACCGGAGAAGGGTGCTGCTTAAAGTCAACGCCAGGGAGCTCTACCACATCTCGAGGTTGAGAGAGGATGCGACAGCTCAATGGGATATCCGTGAAATGAGCGGAGAGATGTCCAGGCTGGCTCAGGAGAAGATGCCCCTGACCTGCCTTCTTCTCGGAGGGAAGGACGTTTATCCTTCCCTGTACGAGGGTGTCTTCGGCTATCCCCCGAAGTTTTCCCCTCCCAAGTGAGTATTTTTCAGTCCCTTCCTTCTGGTCAGCTTAGAGAGATGACCGCTTCTTTTTTCTTGAAAAACAGAACTCTAAACTGATGTCCGTTCCCAAGAAGGTGAATGTCTTGATCCACGCCGTGCTGACTCTGGCGATTTCTCCGGTGGAGAAATACAGATCGTAGTCGAATTGGGGCAACCCGGCCCAAAGTGCAGACCGGTAGCGGGACTCTTTCCGCCATATGGTCTGGCCAAAAAACCTGAAATTGAGCAGGAGGAATCTGTTCAGCCTGTATTTGAAGCCTCCTCCCAGTTTGAGCAGTTCTCCTGTCTTGCGGGGACCCAATCGGAATCTGTCCAGGACGAATTCTTTATCTCCCCCCAGGACATACAGTCCTGCGCCGACGAAAGCATAAGGGAAGACTTTTTGATTGAGGTATCGTCTTTTGGCGATGAACAGCGAGACACTGAGAGAGGAGATGCTCCATGGTTTTGTGTACGGCTCCTCGATGTGGTCGATATCGATATAGAGGTTTTTGATGTAGAGACCGTACCATTCCAGCTGAGAGAAGTAACTGGCTTTCTGGTGGCGGAATTCAAGCTGGAGTCCAATCTCCTTGTTGAAAAAGTACTGGACATTGAAGCTGAAGGAGTTCTTCAGCTTCATGTGTTCCTTGAAGTAGATCTCCCCCGGGGCCCAGTCGATCTCCCAGGGGGAGGCAGCGGCGTCTAATGAGAGAGAGTAACCCCCTCCTATTCCGATGATGATTTCCTTCTGTTGAGACGCCAGGTAAGAAGGAAGAACGAGGACCAGAAGAGCAGCTGCCAGAAACAGTCTGAGCTTCATTATCTTTCTCGGTGCAAAAAACATGCCAGCGGAATCCAGAGATGAACGAGAGTTTTGAGGACTATCTTTGTCCTGAAAAGATGACAGATGCCTTCTTTAATCCTGAATTCCCTCTTTATCCAATGGCCTTTCGGTTATTTCCCTTGGAGTGGGGCTGGTGTCCTTATATCCTCTCCATCCGATTCCAGCGGGATGATCCTTTATGTCTTTTTGATCTTGTAAAACTTCTTCTTGCCGACTTTAAGGATGACCTCACTCGCTTTCTTCATGTCTATTTTGAACTGGATATCCTCGATTCTCTGTCCGTCAAGGTAAACTCCACCCTGGCGGATGACCCTCTTGGCTTCTCCCCGGGAGGGAAAGATGTTCTGGTCAACCATCAAGTCGAGGAGGAGGATTTCCGCTGGCTTGACCGTGATCTCTTCCATCTCAGAGGGCAGTTCTCTTTTCTTGAATACTCTTTCGAACTCCTCTGCCGCTTTCTCGGCTTCCTTGTCTCCCCAGAAATCAGCCACGATCGTTCGGGCAAGTTTGTATTTGAGGTCTTTGGGGTTGACCCGGCCTTCTTTGGCTTCTTTCCTCCAATTTTCGATCTGGGAGAGGGGCTCATCGGTGAGCAGCTCGTAGTAGCGGAACATCAAGGGATCCGACACGGACATGATCTTCCCGAAGATCTCCCCCGGAGGCTCAGTGATACCCACGAAGTTGTCGAGCGTTTTGCTCATCTTCTCCACGCCGTCCAGTCCTTCCAGCAGAGGCATGGTCATCACCACCTGAGGTTCCTGCCTGAATTCTCTCTGGATTTCCCTGCCGACGAGGAGGTTGAATTTCTGGTCTGTCCCCCCCAGCTCCACGTCCGCCTCCAGAGCCACCGAATCGTAGGCCTGCATGAGAGGGTAGAGGATTTCATGAGTGGAGATGGGCTGGCCTGTCTTCAAGCGGTTGGAGAAATCATCCCGCTCCAGGATGCGGGCAACCGTGTATTTGGCGGTCAGGTTGATGATGTCAAAGCTGGTCAGCTTGCTCAGCCAGCGGGAGTTGAAATCGATGATCGTTTTTTTATGGTCGAGAATCTTGAATATCTGGATCTTGTAGGTTTCGGCGTTTTTGTTTATCTCTTCCCGGGTCATGGGGGGGCGGGTGGTCGACCTTCCAGAGGGATCGCCGATAAGCCCCGTGAAATCGCCGATGAGAAAGACCACAGAATGACCCAGATCCTGAAAATGCTTCATCTTGCGCAGGAGAACGGTGTGGCCGAGGTGGATGTCCGGAGCTGTGGGGTCGAATCCGGCCTTGACCTTTAAGGGCTTCTTCTCCTTGATAGACCGGGCGAGCTTTTGCTTCAGCTCATTTTCCTGGATGATCTCCACGCAGCCCTTTTTGAGGTATTCGAATTGTTCTTCCGCTGATTTCATCGTTTTGCCTCTGAGCTCATGGATGTTCTCTCCGCTGTCCTGTTTGCTGAATGATCCATTTTCCTTTTTATGTCTTTTTTCCTTTCCTTTATGTGTTCACTGAGCCTATCGGATGAATACTCTCCTCCCCCTCACTTCCAGCTTTCCCTCAAAATAGAGCCTGACAGATTCCGGGTAGATCTTATGCTCCTCTTTCAGGATCCTATCGCTCAGCGTCTCTTCGGTATCATCTTGAAGGACGGGCACCACTGCCTGGAGGATGATCGGGCCCATATCCACGTCAGAGGTGACAAAATGGACCGTGGCTCCTGAGTACTTGACTCCCCATTCGAGTGCTTTCTTCTGGACATGCAGACCAGGAAAAGAGGGGAGCAGAGCCGGATGGATGTTCATCATGCAGTACTTGAGTTCGTCACAGAAGGAAGGGCTCAGAATCCTCATGTACCCAGCCAGAACGACCAGGTCCACGTCTCTTTTCCGGATTTCCTGCGTAACCGCTTCTTCATGTGCCTCTCGAGTGGGATAGGCTTTGGGGTCGAGGAACAGAGTTTCGAGGTTGCGTTCCTTGGCTATCTGGAGTCCGGGAGCGTCTTTTTTATTGCTGAAGACGAGAGCGATATCGGCGTTTATTTTTCCGGCCAGGATGGCATCGTGGATGGCCATGAAATTCGAGCCTCGGCCGGAGAGAAAGACGGCTATTTTCCCCTTTTTTTTGGGGCTGACAAAAACTTCCTCACTCATCTTTATTTCCTTGTTCAGGATTTATAAATAAGGCCAAGAATCCTATTTTATTAAAAAAGAAACGGAAATCAATGTTATTTGATCCTGAAGATTTCGGGAATGGCATCCCGCCAGGCTTTTCCGGCGTCAGCCACATCCACATCCAGGAGCTTTTTATCGCGCTGGCTGATTATTATTCTATCGCCGCCGGTCTTCCCGATATCCGTGGCTTGCACTCCTCTTTCTCTGGCCAAGTTGAGGATTTCCTTACGGCTTTCCTCTTTAGAAGTGATGACTATCCTGGACTGCGATTCGCCGAAGAGCAGCGCGTCCGAGCGCATGTTGTCTTTCAGGTGGGCGCTTACGCCCATCTTTCCATGGCTAAGGAGGGAGCATTCCGCCAGGCAGCAGGCCAGCCCTCCCTCCGAAATATCATGAGCAGACTCGACCAGCCCGAGAGAGATGGCTTCCAGGCAGAATTCCTGGACGCGCTTTTCTTCTTCCAGGTCGATCTGCGGGGGGATACCCTTTTCCATCCGGTGAATCCTTTTGATGTATTCAGAACCACCCAGCTCTTCCTTGTTCTCGCCGATGAGAATCAGGATATCGCCTTCAGACTTGAAGCCAGGACCGGTGATCCAACGTGTATCATCCACCATCCCGACTATCCCGAGCACAGGAGTGGGATGGATGGAAATCCCGTTAGTATCGTTATAAAAGCTGACGTTACCTCCAGTGACCGGGATGTCAAAAATCTCACAGGCCAGAGCGATTCCTTCGATGGCTTCCTTGAACTGCCACATGATTTCCGGCTTCTCCGGACTGCCGAAGTTCAAGCAGTTGGTCACTCCGATAGGGCGAGCTCCGACACAGGCGAGATTCCTGCAGGCCTCAGCCACGGCTATCTTGCCTCCTGTTTTGGGCTCTAGGTAGGTGTAGAGGGAGTTTCCATCAAGGGTGACCGCCAGCGCCTTGTTCTTACCTTTGATTCTGATGACCGCGGCATCGGCTCCAGGGAGAAAGACAGTGTTGACCTGGACCATGTGGTCGTATTGGCGGCGCACCCATTCTTTTTCGGAGACGGTCGGAGAGGAGAGAAGAGTCAGAAAAGTCTGGTTGTAATCCTCCGGTTCAGAAAAAGAATCCAGGTTGGCGGCGGATTCAAGGTAGGAGGGTGCCTTGCTCTCCTGTTCATAGACTGGGCAGAGGTCGATGATGGCCCTGACGGGGAGGTCGACAACAGTCTTTCCTCCGAATTTCACCCTGAGCCTGCCTCCTTCAATGACCTGGCCGATGACGACCGCGTCCAGGTCCCATTTGGCAAAGATCCGCTGAACCTCCTCGACCCTGTCCTTTTTGGCCACGATGAGCATCCTCTCCTGAGATTCGGAGAGCATCATCTCGTAAGGAGTCATGCCTTTTTCTCTCTGGGGAACCAGGTCCAGGTCGATTTCGATACCTGTCCCGGATTTGGAGGCCATCTCGGTCGTCGAACAGGTCAGCCCCGCAGCTCCCATATCCTGGATGCCCACGATGAGGTCCTTAGCCATGACCTCCAGGCAGGCTTCGAGCAGCAGTTTTTCCATGAAGGGGTCCCCGACCTGGACGTTCGGTCTTTTATGCTCCAGATTCTCGCCGAATTCCGCCGAAGCCATGGTGGCACCATGAATGCCGTCTCTTCCGGTCTTGGCCCCGACGTAAAGCACTGGATTTCCTGCTCCTTCGGCTTTGGCGTAGAATATCTTATCTTTTTCAGCGATACCCAGGGCAAAGACGTTGACCAGAGGATTAAGGGAGTAGCAATCGTTGAAGTAGACATCTCCTCCCACCGTGGGAATGCCGATGGAGTTTCCGTATCCGGATATGCCGGAGACCACGCCTTCCATGATGGACTTGTTCTTGGGTTTGGACAGCGGGCCGAAGCGGAGTGCGTCCTGGAGGATGATCGGCCTAGCCCCCATGGTGAAGATGTCCCTGAGTATGCCCCCAACCCCAGTCGCTGCGCCCTGGTAAGGCTCGATGAAAGAGGGATGGTTGTGAGACTCGATCTTGAAAACGGCTGCCAGGCCGTTGCCGATATCGATGATTCCCGCGTTCTCACCCGGACCCTGAATGACATTCTTGCCTTCCACGGGCAGTTTTTTCAGATGGATCTTTGAGCTTTTGTAGCTGCAGTGCTCCGACCACATGAGGGAAAAGATGCCCAGCTCAGTGATGTTGGGTTCCCTGCCGATGAGCTCGACGATTTTCTCGTATTCTTCCGGAGTGAGGTTGTGTTCTGCGATGACTTTTTTATCGATCATATCTGTTTAACCTAGACTTTTGATCAGGGATTCGAAGATAATCCGGCCGTCTTCGCTTCCGAGGAGCGCCTCAGAGGCCCTTTCGGGATGAGGCATCATCCCCATAACATTACCAGCCTTGTTGATCAGCCCAGCGATGCATTCCAGGGAGCCGTTCACGTTGGCTTCATCGCTGAGCCTGCCTCTGGCATCAGAGTACCGGAGGACGATCTGATTGTTCTTTTTGACCTCCTGGATCGTTTCAGGAGGGGAATAATAATTCCCGTCATAATGGGCGATCGGAATCCGCAGGACCTGGCCTCTTTTCGCTGTGCTGGTGAAAGGAGTGTCCGTATTATCCACTCTCAGGTGGACGTATTGGCAGAGGAATTTCAGGTTCTTGTTCCTGAGCATGGCCCCGGGAAGGAGACCGAGTTCCAGCAGGACCTGGAATCCGTTACAGATTCCCAGCACAAAGCCTCCCCTGAGGGCAAATTCCTTGACTTCCTGCATCAGAGGGGAGAAGGCGGCGATCGAGCCCGACCTCAAGTAATCGCCGTAAGAAAATCCCCCCGGGAGGATGATACAATCGACATTTTTGAGGTCATGCTCTTTATGCCAGAGGAATGCCGCGTCCTGCTTGAAGATGTCTTTAAGGACATAGAGAGTGTCGTGATCACAGTTGGAACCCGGAAAAATAACGACTCCAAATTTCAATTTAGCCCTGCCTGTAAGGGAGAAGCTCCTCTCGATTCCGGATTCAATCTTTCTCTAAGATCTGCCACGAAAACTTCTCGATAATGGGATTGGCCAGGACTTTATCAGAGATTTCAGGAATGACCTTGGCTGCTTCTTTCTGAGAAATGCCCTTGAGCTCGATTTCGAATACCTTGCCCTGTCTGACATCCTTTATGGATTCGTATCCGAGGGTATGCAGGGCGTTTCGGACAGTCTGTCCCTGGGGATCAAGGACGCTTTCTTTGAGTGAAACGAGGATCCTAACTTTCATCGCCCAGAACCTTGTCGAAGATGTAATCGATCTTGTCCAGGTAAGGATCAAGGGAGAAGCAGGCCTCGATCTCCTTATCGGTCAGGATCTTCTTGATCCCCTCGTCAGAGTGGAGGAGTTGTTTAAAATCCAGACCTTCGCTCCATGCCTTCAGGCTGTTCCTCTGGACGAGCTGGTAGGCCTGTTCGCGGCTGACGTTTTTTTTGGTCAGAGCCAGAAGCACGCTCTGGGAAAAGATGAGTCCACGGGTGATGTTGACGTTTTCTTTCATCCTGTCCTCATTGATTTTCCAGTTTTGAATGATATCTACGGTCTCAGCCAGGATGAAGTCGGTGAGGATGAACGAGTCGGGGAAGATGATCCTTTCGGTCGAGGAATGGGAGATGTCTCTTTCATGCCAGAGGGAGATGTTCTCCAGCGCGCACTGGAGGTTGGCCCTTATCACCCGGGCCAAACCCGAGATTCGTTCGGCGCGAACCGGATTTTTCTTGTGGGGCATGGAGGAAGATCCCTTCTGTCCTTTGGTAAAGGATTCTTCGACCTCGAGCACCTCGGTTTTCTGGAGGTGGCGCAGCTCGACCGCGAATTTTTCCAGGGAGGAGGCGAGAAGGGCGAGGACAAACAGGACTTCGGCATGTCTGTCCCGCTGGAGCACCTGGGTGGAAACCCTTGCCGGCTTTAAGCCCAGTTTTTTCAGGGCATGGGTCTCGATTTTCGGGTTGAGATGGATGTAGGTCCCCACCGAGCCTGAAATTCTTCCGTAGCTGATGACTTCCAGAGCGTTGGCGATCCGCGAAAGGTGGCGTTTAACTTCCTCGTACCAGACCAGGAGCTTTACTCCGAAGGTGATGGGCTCGGCGTGCACTCCGTGAGTTCTCCCCACCATCACGGATTTTTTATACTTGAGAGCTTGTTTCTTCAGAATGTCTTTCAGGGGCTTCAGGTCTTTCTGGATTTTCTCCAGCGCCTCTTTGAGGAGGAGAGAGAGGGCGGTGTCGACGACATCATAGGAGGTCAACCCAAGATGGATGAAGCGGGAATCCTCTCCCACGTTTTCCGCCACTGAGGTGAGAAAAGCGATAACATCGTGCTTGACGACCTTCTCGATCTCCTCAATCCTCTTAACTGAGAAGCCGGCTTTTTCCTTGATTTTTTTTAGTGAAACCGGGGGGATTTCCCCGAGTTTTGCCCAGGCTTCACAGACAGCCAGCTCCACATCAAGCCATTTCCGGTATCTGTTCTCTTCGGTCCAGATAGCCCCCATTTCCGGGCGTGTGTATCGTTCGATCATGGAATGAGTCCCTCAAAAGAGGACAAATCATAGCAACAACCCTGCTTCTTGTCAATTTTTTCCCGATGACGGTAAGCATTTCTATCTCCGTGACAGTGAATTATGAAGTTGTGATTTGTTAAAGCGGCTGGTTGCCTTCCATCCTTGCCAGGACCCTCTCCCTCCGCCATGGGCAATATGGGAACGTCCCCTATTATCGTTTGAAAATCCGATATTTTTTAGGATAATACAGGAAAAGCTTTGACCGGGCGAAAAAACGCCCGGAAGTCGAAGCGAAGAAGCCTGGTATGGCAGAGAAAACAGTGTCCATCCGTGCTCTCCTAGGGCCTCACGTTTTTGGGTACAAAGGAATTTTGCTTTTAGGTGTCTAATCCAATGAAAGGAAGTATGGCAGATCACAGTGATGACCATCTGGTTAAGCTGGCGAAAAAGGGAGATGTTGAGGCTTTTGCAGAGCTGGCTGGCCGCTGTCAGGAGAGGATCTTCTACAGCATTCTTGCCCTGACGAAGAATCATCAAGACGCCAGCGATCTGGCCCAGGAGGCTTTGATGCAGGCTTTTAAGTCATTGAAGACTTTCAAACAGCGCTCCAGCTTCACTACCTGGGTTTACAGGATTGCTGTCAACCTCACCTTGAATTTCCTCAAGAAAGAAAAAAAGGATGGGGCAAGGCAAATCCTGGATGAAAGCTTGTTCTGGGCTGAGGTGAAAGAGGAGGCTTCCCATTCTCCTGAAGGGCATTCTTTGAAGAGAGAGCTTTCCAGAAAGCTGGGGGAGGCGGTGGATTCATTGCCCCTGCCTTACAAGGCTTCCTTCGTTCTGGTTGTTTTCCAGGGGATGACCCACAATCAGGCAGCGAGAGTCCTGGGCTGCTCGGAGAACACCATCTCCTGGCGGATGCACAGGGCCAGAAAAATGCTGCAAGCCAGGTTAAGGCCATACTTGGAAGGGAGATAAGATGAGGTGTAAAACGATCGAGAAATGGCTGTCCGACCGTATCGACGGAGAGCTCTCAGAAAGAAAAATCAAGGCTCTACAAGCCCACTTGGAAAGGTGCCATTCCTGCCGTTCCTATGCCGCTGCTCTGGAGAAGATCCAGGATGAGGCCAGGAGCATCGAGAGGCCGGAGGTTTCCCCTTCCTTTTGGATAGGGTTCACATCCAGGCTCAAGGCCGATCTTAACTCCAAGAGACAGGAGAAGATATTAGAGCCGCCGCTTGTGAAGAGATGGAGATGGGCCGGAGCGAGTGCAGCTTTGACTCTCCTTATCGTTGCCGGACTGTACTTTTTCCTGTTCTTTGAAAAACCCGTGCCAGAGATGTATGTTTTTTCCTACGAGGAGTCCATTACTCAAATTTACCAGGAAATCGGTGGCGATTTTGAGCTGGAAGAGATGTTCAACCTGGTTGTCTTGGCTTCGATCGGTGAGATCCTGGAAGGGTCCGGATGGCAGGACAGCCCTGGTTTTCAGGAAAACTCTCTCCTCTGGGAGAATCTCTCAGATGAGGAGATGATGCTTATAGAATCGGAAATAAAAAAGGAAGAAAAAATAGAGGAGGTATCCCATGAAGGCTAAGTCCGTAGTTGTCCTTTCGCTTGGATTGATTATTTTCAGCTCGGTCGTATTCTCTGCTGTTCAGGAGCAGAAAAATGAGGTACAGGATAAATCAAGGTTGAGGACGCGAGAGCATATCATCACTCTGATGCTCTTGAGGATGACTCGGTTTCTGGACCTGACAGAAGACCAGACAGCCAAGGTTTATCCGCTTGTGACTCGGGTCGAAAAAGAAAAGATGATGATTAACCAGCGGATCGCAAGGCAGATGCGGGAACTCAGGCTGATGTTGAAAGAAGGGGAACCGGATCCCGAAGCTCTCAAATTGAGGATTCAGGCCATGAAAGAATTGAGGGACGATCTGAGAAGCAAGGATGCTGAGGTGGAGGCTCAACTGAAGGAGATCCTGACTGTGGTCCAGCAGGCAAAATACCTGGTTTTCATGAACGTCTTTTTCAAAGAGCTAAGAGAAAATCTGGAAAGAGCCCGAAACATAAGGGGAAAGGCCGCACCTAAAAAGAAATGAAATAAAAGCTTATGGAAAAGTGTGACACCGGTTCCTCTCCCTCCTTGCCAAGACCCTCCCACCCTCCACCATGGGCTCCGGAGGGAGAGGAACCAGCGCTGTGACAGATTACAGCTTCAATATTGTCATGGAAATAGAGGCTTTCTTTTCTTATTCTTTTCTTGACAAAGGGCTAGAATTCATTTACACTTCCAAATGTAATTTTTTACTTTTTTTCAGAAAAACTTAATAATTTAGCGTACGCAGGTTAGAGAGAAGAATCACAAACTTCACAACCAAGAAGCCTTTCTCTCATCCATTTACTCCCT
>Ga0209636_10006385_pt1 | contig 12042 bp, 9 predicted proteins | sample DeeMarSWOR152_54_FD_187464 | JGI IMG/M metagenome (GOLD analysis project Ga0209636, IMG submission 187464) | Marine sediment microbial communities from White Oak River estuary, North Carolina - WOR-1-52-54 (SPAdes) (version 2) | ecosystem: Environmental > Aquatic > Marine > Intertidal zone >...
TGACATCACTATTCTTTGAAAGTGACGTATGGAAAGAAGAGCTAACCTCTAGAAGAAGAACGTCCGCCTTTTCGGCTTATCCTCATCATCTTCAGTTGCTTCAGCTGACGCAGGCTCTGCTGGAGTCGCTGCCACTGGGGTTGGTTCAGGTACAGCGGCTGGTTCCGGAGGAGCTACTGGTTCAGGAGCTGGCTCAGGTGTTGGTTCAAAAGTTGGTGCGGGTTCAGCTGGAACTTCAAATTCGGGAGCTGGTTCGAAGCTTGGCGCTTGCTCTGGTTCAATTTCAAGTGGAAGTTCAGGTTCAAGTGCTGGTTCTAGTTCCGGAGTTGCTGGCTCTTCAGGTGCAAGAAACACATCGGGGGCAGGTGGGGCTTCGATGGGTTCAGGTTCCGGAATAGGTTCAGGTTCAGGGATGGGTTCAGGTACTGGCTCTGGAACTTCCGCAGGTTCGGGAACCGGAGGAACAGGCGGAGGTGTAGCTTCTGGTTCAGGCTCAGGAATAGGTTCTGGCTCGGGTTCAGGTTCAAGGGTGGGTTCGAACTCAGGGAGAGGCTCGGGTTCAGGTTCGGCTTCAGGCTGAGATTCGATTTCTTGGAGACCTGGAAGGATATCTTCAACAGCAGCTTCATCTTCGCCGAAGGTTACACCAAGAATTTCCTTAAGGCACGGTGCACATTTCTGACGCACGGCTTCAAGGGCTTCAGTAACGAAAGTTTCGATTGTGCGATCCTCGCTAGGATTCTTTTCTTTCCAGAATAGGAACGTTTGTGTCATACGTAGAGCATCACGTACGCCGTTCCAATACATTTGTCCAAATTCTTCCTGTGACATTTCGTAGTTACACCTTTCCCACAAATATGGAAGCGTAATAACTTCTCTGCACTTTTGTGCGGTATTTAACCACTCGCACGTATTGCTTAAAATGTTTCGTCACCCTAGCACCCCTAGTATGCCCTTTTTGAGAAAGGCATAAAGCAGGAAATGGCTCCAACAGCCTATGGTTAGGTGTTCAATTTCGTCATTGGTGTTGGTCCTAAATGGTAAAATCGCTGCTCGATGAAGTCATGACGGTGTCCCTCCGGCGAGGAATACTCTACCCTAGTGCAGAAATTTACGGGGGGCTTGCTGGCTTTTATGATTTCGGTCCAATAGGAGCGCGAATTCGAAACAATCTCATTGCTCTTTGGAGGAATCGTTTCATTGAGCGCAGAGACATCGTTTATGAGATAAGTGGAAATACGATTCTACCTAGCCCCGTTTTCAAAGCTTCGGGTCATCTTGACCATTTCACCGATCCCTCAGCTGAATGTCAAAAGGGTCACGTTAGTCGCATTGATCAGTTAATTGAGGAAAAATTGCAAATTCACGCCGAAGGGAAATCCAATAAGGAATTGGCAGAAATCATTGCTCAAAATAAGATACGCTGTCCTGTGTGTGGCGACCCTCTCGGTGAGGTAAAGAGTTTTGGACTGATGTTTGGGACCAACGTGGGTGGCGAACGGCGACAAGCTTTTCTTCGACCGGAAACAGCTCAAAATATCTTTCTCGGGTTTAAACGTGTTCAAACTGCAACTCGGGCGAAATTACCATTTGGTGTTGCTCAAATTGGGCGGTCTTATCGTAATGAAATTTCTCCGCGCCAAAGTATCGTTCGTGTCCGTGAATTTAGCCAAATGGAAATTGAATACTTCATTGATCCTAACCAAATGAATGAATGTCCCTTTTTTGAAGAACTATCAGGAATCAAATTGAATCTGGTTACTCAGGAAGAGCAAGAAAAAGCAGCCAAGAAAAAGAGTACAGATTATTCTTCAATCCAAGTTACCGTCAAAGACGCGTATGAGAAAAAGTATGTCCCCAATCAATGGATGGCCTGTACTCTTGGAGACGAAGTTGTTTTCTTCCAAGAACTGGGCATTCCTGAGAACGCTGTCCGGTTCCGGCATATGCGACCAGAAGAAACACCTCATTATAGTGGTGGCAACTTCGATTTAGAAATTCTATTCAGCTTTGGATGGAAAGAAGTCATCGGTAACGCCTATCGGCAAGACCATGATCTCCGGTCCCACATGAATGGCAGTAAAAAAGACCTCAGCCTGGAACTAGAGGGTAAAAAGATAATTCCTCATGTCATCGAACCCTCATTTGGCATTGACCGAATGATCTACGCGATTTTAGAACACACTTATCGTCCAAAGAACAAAAGTCGGGGATGGTCCTGGTTCCAATTCCCTGTTAACCTCGCACCGTATCATGCTGTAATCCTACCATTACTGAATCGCCCAGAACTCGAGGAAGCAGCAAGGCGTTTATACCAACAATGTAAACTACAAGGCCATTCCATCCTCTATGATGACCGTGGACGGATTGGACGACGCTATGCCCGGGCGGATGAAATAGGAATCCCCAAAGCGGTCACCATTGATCCACAGACTTTAGATGACCAAACAGCTACTATCCGTGACCGAGATACGGCCCAACAGACTCGCCATCTTCTCAGTGAGATATCCATCTTACTTAAACCATGAGTGAAAAAATCATGGTTTCATCTCACATCACTTCATAACGTATCCTTTTATTTCGTTTTCAACACCTCAGTAAATCATTTGACTTTCTCCTATGGTTCAATGAAGCTTAGGTTAGGTTGGATGTAATGGCAAACCAACTTTCTTTACAGGAACGATTGAAAATTTACTGACGAATAACAGAACTCGGATCCCTTACCCGGCGTTATATAGTGATTCGGGCCTTCGATGGTGCCCTCACCATTGTTGCCATTGTACTGGCCGCCCTCGCTGCAGCAGTCCTATTAGGTGCGGTGATGACACTTGATCAAGTGATTCTTTTAGTTCGAGCTAGTTTAAGTGCTGGAATGGGTCTTGCAATTTCTAGTGGCTGGGGTGCCTATGAAGCGGAACGCGTTGAACAGAAAAAAGAGATCCAGCACCTAGAACAACATATGCAACGACCCATGGATGGGTGTATGGTAGAATCCGCCCTAAAATTTGCTACAGGGTGGGCTTCCTTTATTCACGGTATTTCTCCTCTTCCTGCCGCAATTCTTCCACTAATTCCCCTGGTTTTATTCCCCGCAGATTTTATCATGGCGGCAGCAATTTCGGTCATCATCGCAATGATTTTCCTCTTTATTTTGGGCGTGTGGATGGGACGAATTTCTAAAACCAATATGCTATTTGGAGGTCTTCGAATGGTGATAATTGGACTTATCACCGCTCTCATTTGTGTGCTCATTGGTGCCCATTGATTGTGAACCCGAAATTTCACTTGGAATCCAATTGAACTTTGATAGCTGAGCGAAGAAGCTCATTCACAAGTTTTCCATCGGCTCGACCGCGAACTTCCTTCATGACCATTCCCATCAGGGGTCCCATCGCCCGGTCTCCTCGCTCTGAAATCATCTTACTATTTTCTTTCACGATTGTATCAACAATCGCCTTGAGTTCCCCCTTTGAAATAGCACCCAATCCTAGGTTTTGAACGGCTTCTTCAACCGCAGCCTGTGGATTCTTTGCTAGCCATGTGAAAAGGTCAGGAATGGCTTCTTTTGCAAACAGGTTTTCTGCCAGGTGGTCAAATATGAGAATAATCTGATCTTCAGGAATATCGTCGACAGCAACTCCTTCTCGTTCCAGATTTCGCCAAGTTGTTTCAAGGGACGCTGCAACCGTGACAGCTAGCTGGGGATGACTTTTCGTAATTTGCTCAAATAGGTCAATCCGAAGCGAACGTATCATAATTTGAGCGAGTTCGTCACTCAGGTGAAACTCTTTCTTAAATTTCTGTAACTTTTCTTCAGGTAACTCAGGTAATGCTTGTCGTATTCGGTCCAGGCGCTGCTGTGTTACGGTAACTGGAGCCACATCGGTTTCTGGGTACATACGGGCGGCACCAGGACGTGGACGTGAATAACGGGTTGTTCCATCACCCAGAGGACCTCGAGTCTCTGCAGGTACTCTCTTCAAAGCTTCTCGTGTACGATCTGCAACAGCATTCAACGCATCTCTGGCTTCTTGTTTGGGTGCAGCTACGATGATTATGGCATCAGACTGAGTAGTCTTAAGGTGTTTATGGAGCCGTTTTATCTCTTCAGCAGTTATTCCATAATTTGGTAATTCATCGGTATGAAACAGCCCTTTCACTCCTCCCCAAAATTGAGCATAATCGGCCAACTCGCTTCCAAAGCGTCGACCTGGCTGTAGTTCCCAGCCAACAAGTCCTGCGAATCCTGGGAGAATGAGAGCGAAAACACCCTCCTTATGCTTCAAAGCTCCTTTGATAACTTTACTTGTACTGGTCTTGAATAGCGGAGTTACATCATGAATTTCGTTATTAATTTGTCCTGCCCGCACTCCGCGGTTCTTCAATTCTTCACGGAGTTTGAGGAGCTCAACTTGTCGTTGGACCTCATATTGGACTACTTGTCCAATGAGATTGAGTTTCTGAACTCCCTTGATTTCAATAATCGCTCCGCCTTTAATCGACACATTAATGTCTTGACGGATAGTTCCTAGACCCCGTTTCACCTTGCCCGTGACACGGAAAATCTGACCAATTCGTAGGGCAGTAGCTTGTACTTGTTCAGGTGTCTTCATAGCTGGGGCTGTGGCAACTTCAATAAGGGGTATTCCCAACCGATCCAATCGCCAATAGGTATTGGTGCCGTCTTCTCGAATTTTTCGGGCTGCATCTTCTTCAACCCCGATTGTTTGAATAGGAACAGTGAATCCATTCACGTTTATGGCTCCGCCAAATGCCACTACAACACTTCGCTGGAATCCCGTGGTGTTACTACCGTCGATAACCAATTTTCGCATTACTTGAATTTCATCAACTGGTTGTGAATCCATGAGTAAGGAGATTTCGAGGGCAAAATCCACAGCTTCCTTGTCTAGTAGGTGGGGTGGTTCTTCATCCTGTTCAACAAGGCAGATGCTGTCATCATAGTTCTCATATACATGAACACGACCTTTGTGAAATTCAAACAGTGCCGCTGGGTCAATTTCACCTAATTCACTTTGAGTAGGTCGTAAACGGCGGAGAAAGGTGAAATGTGGCTCATCTTCGCGAATCTGAGTGGGACAATTGCAAAACAGTTTAGTTTTGGTGTCAAGCTGCTGGTGGACTTCAATTCCAATTAGAGCGCCGACCTTTTCATAATCAACTTTGGTCATTGGTCCCTCATCTCTTCATACTGACTCCGCTTGCTACACTCAGTTATTTCTCCGGCGATGTTGTGAAGCATTTGTTTTTGGACTTCTTTCAAATCTCGAGTCTGAGCCAGTACCCACATGAGTTTGACATAAGCGGTTTCTGCTATCATGTCCTCGGCAGGAATTACACCTCGTTGGACCAGTTCAACTCCTGTTCGGTAGACACGCATTTGGACTCGACCCCATATACATTGAGATGTCATAACCACCGGGATGGTTTCTGAAGTTGCCCGTTCTATTGCCTTTAGCAAGGCTTTAGGCGCGTGTCCTAACCCGGTTCCTTCAACAACAATTCCATGGTAACCCCGGTCGATGAGAGAATCAATCCGGTCTCCTGTCATTCCTGGTGTGGTTTTTACCAAGGCCACCTTTGGATCAAATTTCGGTAGTAGCTGTAATTTCCGTTTAGGATTGCGATGATGGTACGTAGAATCTTCTGCCAGTATCTGAACCTGTCCGTTCTTAACTTCACCAAACAAATCGGTGTTAATTGTAAGGAATGCATCTCGACGGCTTGTATGGCACTTTCGAACCTGTGTTCCTCGATGTAGGGCAATGCTGGTATCGTCAGGGCTACGATGCATAGCAATTACTACTTCAGCAAAGGGACCCTGGGAAGCAGCAATGGCAGCACCAGTTAGATTCAACGCAGCATCTGAGGATGGCCGATCAGACGAGCGTTGTGAGCCAGTTAAGATTACTGGGCCAGGTAGGTTTTGAAGCGCAAAGCTGAGTGCTGCTGCGGTATACCCCATGGTGTCAGTGCCATGCGCAATTATTACTCCAGCTGATTCTTCCAAGTGTTTCGCCGTTTGTTTTGCAATTGTGGTCCAATGACTTGGAAGTAAATCTTCACTAAAGACACTGAACAGCACCTCTGCCTGGATATTCGCCAATTCACCGAGTTCTGGTACAACCGTATACAAATCATCAGCCGTTAACGCTGGATTCACGGCGCCAGTGTGATAATCGACGCGACTAGCAATCGTTCCGCCAGTACTAAGAATGCTAATCAAAGGTAATCCTTTCTTCGTTTTGCGGGTTACGGATGGAAGATCGGGTTTTACCTTTCTCCCCTTTTTTAATCGAGTGAGTTGTTGGATATTATCAATATGAATTCCAATATTGTACCCGGTATCAAGTTTGATGATGATATGTTTGTCATCAGCACCGATTTCTGCTCGGGGGATTACAATGCCCTCAAAGGTGTTCTGGGCTGTTTGAATTTGAATTCGGTCCCCGATTTTGATCTTTGCCTTTTGGAGTGTTTGTTCTGCTTCACCTAAATACCCTGCAGGTTCTTCAGATGTCATATTGATAAACCGCCTGTAGGATGTTGTGATTCTTTGCTTTTAGGACTTTGCCCAAGCCGATTTCGAGTTTCTTCACTCAGCTATGCGAAAGAAAAATCGACATTCTGAATTTGGGGTTCGAATTGCTAGAAGATTCGTCGACGGAAACGATAGAGAACAAGGCCAATAATCGCAATGATAATGATGATCACACCGATTTGGATGAGGAGGGTTTCACTGGCGAGGAGTCCACTAGTGATAGTGAGATTTTCTGTTGTTGAGGTGAAAGTGTACTGGTCTGAGAAGTAATCGACACCAATCACTCTTACCGCAGGGTATTCGTAACTTCCTTCTACTATTGCCATGACGGTGTATTCCAGTGTTACATTTTCCCCAGCTGGCAAATCAAATACTGTAGCTGAGGCAGCTCCTCCTGCTAGCTGGACTATTCCATCTTCAATTGCTTGGAGATCATTGATAATGACCTGAGAGAACGGCACATCACCAGTGTTAATGACGGTGATTTCTACGGTAAGTGTATCACCACGACGAAGGAGATTGGTATTCATTTCCCGCGACACTAAGAGCGCTGATGTAGGTACTTGGAACCAGACGGTGTAATCAAAATCTTGTGGACTAAGATTGAAATCATATTCTTCAATTCCGATTGGGAAATAGGGAAAGATTGCGTTCTCGAAGGTTTCAACAGGAAGCCCGTCAGTGATCATACGGTAAGAAGGACCATCGACAGTAAAGGTTCCAGATCCGTTGAGGATTAGGGGATTTGTGCGACCCATTGCCCTACCAAGACTGAAAATGTAGGTATTACCATCAAGTTCTGTCGCACCAGGAATCCTATATGTAAAAGTGACACGAGCATCTTGATCAGACCATTCAAAGTAGATGCGATATTGTGATAATACCGCAGCAATCCCGGTTGCATTGAATCCATTGATCAGGTACCCAGTTGCGTTATCCACTTGATAGAAAGTGAGATTAAGAAACATCTCATGGGATGCAATTGCGTCATTAAACGTCCACAGAGTTTGGTTCTCATATTCGGTAAAGTTGAAGCTACTAAATGAGGGCCAGTCGTCCAAAGGAACATAGTTTGTAGCAGTATAATTTAGGAAGTCTGTTGCTTCTTCAGCCGTTGTTTCATTGTCTAGTGGAAATGCCGTGATAGTAACATTTCCAGGATTTCCATCCCAAATTCCACCTTCAATAAAACCAGATTGTGTCCAATTAAGTAGCGGATTGAAGGGAGATTGATCCATGGTCCGTGGTTCACCTGACCATGAAATCACAGCAGTGTCATTATAGAAATACTTTGACTCCAATGATACACTAACCCAGTCAGCAAGGCCATTTGGGATTATTGGAGTTTTCGAGCTTGCTTCAAGAGTTGGTGGAGAACCAACTCCCCCGTTTATCATTATAAAGGCTGGTGCTATGGGGCTGATGAAGAGAACACCAAACAGGAACACCATTGAAATCATAGATAACTTACTAGTCACAATTGCACACCAACATGCGGCTGAAACCGCGTATCAGGTTGAACCCGAATGCTCGAAGGTTTTTAAAAGATTTTCTGGTAGGAGCATTTCTTAAAAAATAACTTGATAATTACTCTCCTGTCATCGTGAATTGAAAGAGGAAAAGAAAATTTGTCAAAACTAACATGGGATTTTATCTATTTTCACTAGAGAAAATCAAACCATTCAATGTTGGGAGGAATCACGGGGTTTAAATCATCCTTTATCAAACCACTGTTGAGGTCCTGATGGGTGTCTTAGAATCACGGCACCATAAAACTGAGCAACATCGCAAGAACTGCAAGTAGAGCCTGTGGAGCTGTCTCACCAGGGAAGCAGGAAGCCCACTCCATGAGGTGTGGGCAGTTCACCCACCGGCAATAATTGGTAACACAATAACTCGTTGTCCTTCTTCGATGGCATCTTCGAGTGATACTCGTTTGCCATCGACAAGGACAACAAAGTGTCTGTGAAGCAAACCCAATTCCTTTAAAAGCTCGCGAACCGTTTTGGACTTTGTCAGTCGGATCTCAGAAAAACCATTGCTCAATGCCATGTCGGTGTAATCAATTTCGGATTCCATCGATGTTCACCCGCAACGCTAACCTCCCATCCCTTCCTACAGATAAAAATATATCCGGCTCGAACTGCTAACAGGTCAGGTGTACCGAATTCCTTATTCACGCCCAATGGGCCCGTGGCCAAGCTGGATAAGGCACCGGCCCTCTAAGCCGGTAATCGAGGGTTCAAATCCCTCCGGGCCCGCCACTTCACCTTATTCACTCTTGCCATAATTTTTTCTTATGATAAGAGAATAGGGCTGACAAATAACGGTGGAACTATGACTGCTAATCAATCCAATGGTCGTCCTGTGATGCGACTCCGATACTTGGTCCCCTATAGTCTGATTTTCTTTTTTGTTCCCATTCTAACTTTTATTATCGGTCGTTGGGTTGACCAATTATTTCAACTCCCTTCTTTCCCACCGTTTCCTTTCAACGTCTTCTTCGGAGTGGGAATAATGCTAATTGGGGCTGCAATTGGAATTAAAGCCACACGACAATTACGCTATACTGGAAAGGGGTTACCGTGGGGCGCATTGGATGAAGAAGCCAAAACGAAATTCTTGGTAACTAAAGGGATTTACTCTCACACTCGAAATCCCGTCGTGTTAGGCTACATGTTATTGCCACTCGGGATGGGTTTCCTTTTTCATTCATTGGGGATGGCAATACTATTTCCTGCAGTAATTTTACTTATCATGATAATCCGAATCAAAAAATGGGAAGAACCTGATTTGGAGAAACGCTTTGGTGAAAAATACCTTGAGTATAAACACAAGACACCCTTTCTTTTACCTCGAATACGACCAGTGCTTATTGGCTTCTTTACACGAAGGCGAACCAAGCCAGAGTCTAAAGATTCATCTACTCCTTCTTGAATCGTTCCTGAAACATTTTAACTGCGGTGAGAATGATTTGTTCAGCTGCAGATGAATCCTTCCATTCTTTCACTTTCACCCACTTATGTGGCTCGAGTTTCTTATAACTAACAAAAAAGTCAGCTATTTCGGCACGGAGATGGTGTGCCATCGTCGAACAATCCAAGACTTCATCGAACCGAGGATCGTTAACGGGTACTGCGATGACTTTATCATCTTCACCCTTCTCGTCTTCCATGGTCAAGATGCCGATTGGTCGCGCTTCCATAATACAGCCTGTGAAAGTAGGTTTTGTAGTCAATACAAGGATATCAAGTGGATCGTCATCTTCATACCAAGTTTGTGGAATAATCCCATAATCACCAGGAAAATACAACGCAGAATAGAGTACACGGTCTAACCGAAAAATACCCAGTTTAATATCGTATTCATATTTATTACTGACACCATTAGGCACTTCCACAATGGAATAGATGCGTTTAGGAGGATCTGGACCTGGAGGCAGATCCCACCAAAGATTTGTCAATCCATTACGCTCCGTAACAAGAATATACAATCATTAGGGAATTAGGGCTTCTTTGCTGTTTTCTTTGGCTTTTCTTTTTCCTTTCGGTCTGAAGTTTTAGCAGACTTTGAAGGTTTATCTTTTAAGAGCAGGTTAAATTCTCGGGGTTTTCTCCATTGTCGTTCGGAATGTAAATCAAGTGTAGCTGCTACAAGGTTGTCCTTAGTGCGTTTCAAAGTGAATCCCATTTTTTTCATCAGCTCTTGAGCTCGAAAGTTATCAGGTAACATAATCCCATAGATTTCATCTAATCCTCGTTCAATGCAAATTTCAATCATATAATCAAGCATCTTCGAACCGAGTCCTAGTCGCTGCCATGGATCAGCAACAATGAACGCGATTTCTCCTCGTTTTCCGTCTGGTTCTTCAATCAGTCGAACAACACCCAAAATTTTCTCTTTCCCTTTCTCTTGGAGAACTGGAACAATACCGAGTTCTCGATCATAGTCAATGTTTGTGTATCGAATTCGAACTTCATGGGGCGTATCTTTTATAATTTCAAAGAATCGGTAACGAATTGATTCCTCGCTAAAATTCTGGAACATTTCTAACCAGAGTAGCTCGTCTTCGGGTTTGATTGGTCGAAATAACACATTTCGTCCATCACGCATACGCCATATCAATTCGTATTTCTTCGGATAGGGACTAATTACTAGTTCAGATGCTGGGTCGATTCTTTTGTCTATTCGTTCAATATCAATGGCGATTCTTGCATCCAATGCGATAGCCTGTTTATCGTCAATAAGCATGGGATTAATATCAATCTCAACGATTTCAGGGAAATCTACCATCATCTGAGAAAATTGAACAATGAGTTCTTCGAGGAGTTTGAGATTTGCAGGCTGTGTTCTTCGGTGTCCTTTTTTCAATATCTGATAAACCCGAGTTTCTTCCATAATTCGTCGTGCCAGAGTCTGGTTTAATGGTGGAAAACCAATGGCCACATCTTTGAAGAATTCAACACCTACTCCTCCCATACCAAAGAGAACAATCGGACCAAAGAGAGGATCTCTTTTTGCACCTAAAATCACTTCTACGCCATCAGATGAGATCATAGGTTGAACGGTTACGCCTTCTATTGTTGCATCAGGATTGTAATTTTTCGCGGATTCAATAATTTGATCAAATGCGTTTCGTACCTCCAAATCAGAGTTTAGATTTAAAATTACACCTCCAACATCTGATTTATGGCTAATTTCAGGTGAGAGAATCTTTAGTACAACAGGGTAACCGATAGTTATCGCTGCCGCAGCTGCTTCGTCGACTGTTGATGCGACCTTTGTTTTCACGACAGGGATGTTGTAATATTCAAGGATTTGTTTTGCTTCAACTTCAGTGAGAATAAACCGATTCTGTCGAGCTGCATTTCGAATGATTACTCTTACAGGGCGTTTTGGGGGGCTGCTCTCTGTTGGGAGTTCCTCTGGTGTTTGATATAACAAATCAAGATTCTGTTTGTATTGATACATATACATATATGCGGCTATAGCTTGTTCGGGTGTCCAATAAGTTGGGAAGCTGTTTTCCACAAAAATTCGGTTCGCTTCATCAACTTTCTCTGCACCCATGAATGATGTCAGAATTGTCTTATTACATCCCCCTCTTGCATCACACATTCCCACAACAGCTGAAGCAATATCTGACGCAGCCGTAATTGCCTGAGGTGTGTAGATAATTAGAATTCCATCCACATTAGGATCTTTTAGACAAAGGTCCATAACCGTACGATAGCGTTCAGCGTCAGCGTCTCCTAGCACATCTATTGGGTTACCATGGCTCCAATAGGACGGGAGGAACTTATCAAGCCTTTTAATTGTTGTTTCATCAAGTTGTGCAAGCTTTCCACCACGAACGATTAAAGCATCTGCGGCCATCACACCTGGACCTCCAGCATTAGTAATTATTGCTAATCGCGGTCCCTGAGGAAGTGGCTGCATTCCTAATACTTCAGCAGCATTGAAAAGATCAGTAATTTCCT
>Ga0209636_10006386_pt1 | contig 12041 bp, 7 predicted proteins | sample DeeMarSWOR152_54_FD_187464 | JGI IMG/M metagenome (GOLD analysis project Ga0209636, IMG submission 187464) | Marine sediment microbial communities from White Oak River estuary, North Carolina - WOR-1-52-54 (SPAdes) (version 2) | ecosystem: Environmental > Aquatic > Marine > Intertidal zone >...
GATTTTTTGTGCGGTTGAGGGTAATCAGAGCAAACTTTCCACTTGGGTGCCAGTCAATGCCTTGCAGAAGATTGGCCGCTGGAAACACTATACGGTCTTGAACGACTACACGACTGGTATCAATGACTGTAACTTCAGACAGTGAGGGTGTGCGGAACTTGACAAACCGTGACAGGTTATTGGTAATATAGATGAAAGACCCGTCGGGAGAACGTGACAATGACCAGGGGCTACGACTTGCGCTAAGACGTTTCAGTTCCTTTAACGTAGTCGTATCGATAATAGAGATACTGTCCGAAGACGTATTGAGAACGTACAAATGCTTTCCAGAGGTATCGGTTAGCACGCCATGCGGTTCATCACCTACGGCAAGAGTAGCAATAACTTTGCGGGAGGATGCGTCAATAACGGAGACCGTATCATCCAGACGGTTACTCACATATGCCCTTGCTCCATCAGGGCTGAAGGTTACGTCTGTAGGGTGATAGCCGACCTTTATTTCTGCATTTTTTTTCAGCGTTTGAACATCGACAACGATGATTGTGTGAGAGGCCTCACAGGCGACGTAAATTTCTTCACCATTGGGGCTCAGAGCCATGTTGAGTGGCGTTTTGTAAGTCGGTGCCTGCGAGACTTTTAGCGGCCCAGTCGGGTGAGTGATTTCTTTAACGGCCTGGTCAAAATCAAAGAGTTTGTCGCGTGGATTTCCGTGACAACCGAGGCAGATTTCGCGTGTTACCTCCTTGAGTCCTGCAGCCTTTGCCGCACGCCGGTCTCTCATAATCGCTTCGGGAGAATAGCTGCTACCAGCACCGTGGCAGGCTTCACACCCAACGCCTTCATGTAATGAGTAAGACTCGACTGTACCTCCTGCAAGCTGATGATGAGCAGTAGTATGGCACTTCAGACAAGCTGGGCTGGTCTGGGGATTATCTTTCAAGCCCTGCTTTTTAGCGATTTTGTACGCTTCAGGACTTGCCAGTGTCGCGTAGGCACGGGCATGAGCGCTGATACGCCATTTACTGAACTGATAACCCATCATGGGGCCTTTGTGGCAGGTGGCGCAGGCAAAAACCCCTATATATTTGGGCTGGTCTTTTTGAGAGTCGGTTACCTCTGGAAGTTGTGGCATCAGCCTGCATTCCCAGTTTCTGGGAGTGGGATGGCTGATATCCTTCATGGCCTTTTTCATATCAAGCTTGGGCAATTTATGCACCGCAACATGGGAACCTTTTACCTGGTGACAGCCCATGCAGTCCCGCACGGCCGGCATAATCAGCCCTGCCTTCATAGCTGCTTCGCGCTCCATCATGATAGCTGCAGCCATGTATTCGCTTCCAGGGCCATGACACTTTTCACATTGAACACCGTCTTCGGTGAAGAATGTTGCGTCCTTTTCCCAATCTTCCGCATGGGCACCGGTTGCGTGGCATCCGAGGCACATCGGTGATTCCTGCGGTTCCTGGGGAATACCGCTTAACTCAGCGATCTTTTTCGCTTCCGGTTTGGCCAGGACCGCGTAGGCTCGGGCGTGTTTCGAAGCCAGCCACCGGCTGAGCTGGTGGCCCATACCTTTGCCTTGGTGACAGGTCGCACAGGCTTTTACTCCAACGTATACCGGATGTTTTTCGCTGCCCTCTTCAGCCCAAAGAGGAAAAGAAGAGGCCACTGTGATAATAAGAATAGTAAAGAGATAACCACGCATGTTATCATTACTTCTCATATCGAGATTCCTGGATTACGGCAAGAATTTGGTTTGCTTTTACGTTCGTAAGTTTGGTGGTCTGCTTGTCCGGCCAGCGAATTTCAACGGTATCCGCTTTGGTGGCATTGCCGAGACCGAAATGGCACCTAGGATCGGCCTGCGAAAGATAGCCTCTTACCGGAATCAGATCCTGCAGTTGTGTGAGCGAACCAACCGTAATTGTAACGCGTGCGCCAATAGCATCGCTTTTGCCTTCCGGTAGCTTAGCTTCGATGATAAGCCAGTTGTTTTTGTTGCCGCCATCATTTCGCAAGAGCCTTGGAGTGTCATTGAGGTTGATCACCAAGAGGTCAATATCTCCATCGTTGTCGTAATCGCCGTAAGTAGCACCGCGTCCGACGTATTTTTTTCTGAAGTAGTCACCTGATTTATCCGCCACATCCACAAAATTTCCCGTACCGTCGTTTCGCATGAGCACATCTTCTTCCGTATATTCGTGGTGGGCGTTGCCATTGGCGACAAAGACATCCAGGTAGCCGTCAGAGTCGTAATCCAATAGAATCCCACCCCACCCGGTGTACTGACCACAGACGATGGCAAGGTTAGTTGGTGTAGTGCGATCTTCGAAATAATTCTCTCGGTTCATTAGAAGACAGCCGTAGCCCATATCGGGAATGTAAATATCAAGCCAGCCGTCACGGTCAACATCACCAACCGCCGGTCCCATTGAAGACACTCCTTGGCCGCCTTCACCAAAAGCCAGCCCCATCATAAGGCCCTCGTTTTCGAAGGTACCGTTGCCCGTGTTTCTAAAGTAGTAATTTTCCATTGCGTCATTGGGAACGTAGATATCAAGATACCCGTCGTTGTTTAGATCGGCGACGGTGGCACTCATGGCCCGTCCGTTTGGCTGAAACATACCTGCTTCCCTGGTGACATCGGTAAAAGTCCCGTCGCCGTTGTTACGGTACAGAGCATCCGGCTGCCCGCTGTAACTAAGAGGACCCGGATAGCCCGCTGCCGCATAATAGGACCGGAATTTGCCGCTGTCGTACTGGAGGTAATTTGCTACATAGACATCAAGGTCCCCATCGTTGTCATAGTCAAACCATGGAGCCGAAAGGCTCCAGTTTGAATTTGCAAGTCCTGAGGCCTGCGATATGTCGGTAAAGGTCCCATCGCCATTGTTGCGGTAAAAAACGTTTGGCCCGTAATTGAGCACATAAAGGTCCAGGTCGCCGTCGTTATCAAAATCTGCAGCAGAGCAGCCCACCCCATAGCCTTCGTGGCCAACCCCCGCTTGCATGGTGACATCAGTGAAGGTTCCGTCACTGTTGTTTCGATACAGAGAGTTGGTAAGTTTGCCTCTGAATTGTCGGCCCCGGTTGTCATTGACACTTTTCAGCCAGCACCCATTGACAAAATAGATATCGAGCCACCCATCATTGTTGTAGTCAAAGAACATCGCGCCCGCGCCTGTTCCCTCGACAATATTGCTGAGGTGAAAATCGCCGTAGCTATGCTTTGCGCAAATTCCTGCTTCTTTGGTAACGTCGGTGAAGACCGGCAGCTTTTCTAACGCTTCACCGGCAGCAATTATTTGAGCGGTTATCGCTATTATCAGTAACCCTAACGGGCTCACTGTTCACCTCCTCCAGCCTGCTTTTCGTATCCTGGCAAATTGTCTGGTCCCGGAATGCCGCCCCACAGGGCTCCCATATCAATCCATTCCACAAAGGTTCGTTTTTCGTCTTCGCTCAGTGCCTGGAATTCGTCTGGCGGCATTTGTGCTACCTCTTTTTGTGGAAAAGTCTTGTCCCATGGTCTTGAGGTGTTGCGCCCGAAGATGTGCCATATAAGCGGGCTGGTCCGCGCCCTTCCCGGATGAACATATTTTCCATAGCCGGGTTGGCTTCCCGCGGCAAGAAGGCTTTCGTAGCTGCTATTAAAGTAGGCCTTGCCTCCGGAAGGGCTAACCAATGAGAGGCTCTCTGTAAGGTGAAGGATAGAATTGGCTTTATCGTGGCACTGGACGCATTTTTTCGCGATGATTGGCATTATATCGCGTCGGAAATCCACGGTCCGCCTTCGCTCCAGAGGTAAAGTGAGCTTGATTGAGGGACGAGTAACGGCACTAACCAAGATGTTTTCTGGGGTCAGTTCCCCATCCTCGTGACAACCGATGCACCCTCTGGGTTCATGATTTTTGGCCCAAATCCAACTGCAGCTTCGCAGAGCCATGCCATCAGAGTCCAGCGTCTGAAGCTCAATAGGAGTGTTAGCTGGTATCTCAATGTTAAATGATCCATCTTGTTCGACGTCTATTTCACCGAGAATGCGTCTTTGCGCCAAAGGCGGGATCCCATTGCACGAGGAATGAGGGACTTCTGTGCCGCACTGCGAGTGGACACCTGCTGTATCACTTCTAAGCGGAATACCTTCAAGGACGCGAAGTCTTTTTACGCTGCCTGGTGGCAGCCATTCCGGCTTCTCAAGGTCATTGATATAAACATTCAAGCAGTAGAGTTTGCCATGAGGGTCCTTTTCGGTAACCACGCTTGATCGGCCATCCGGTTCGGGACGGGGATATATCACCTTGGCCTGTATGTCGTGATAATTGGGGCTATCGAAAACTAATTCAGACTGCCCAGTGGAAGGATCAAGACGATAGACACCATGAGTATCCGTACCATGTGGTGACCTTCGAGAGACAAGGACCTTAGCATCAGGAAGTGGTGAAGGGGAATGGAAGAGGCCATCGCATTCCTTGGTTATGGGTCGATATGAATGAAGCGGCCTTCGGAGACGTACACACCCAAGGCTGCCTGCACCGTCCCACGGAACCCTGTCGGTTTCGACAAATACCGCAAGGCCGTTTGTTGTAATACAAGGCATGTGTTTTATTCGCTTACCCTCGTCGGTAGAAAAGGCCGCATAATCCGCACCATCAATGTTGATGCCGAATAATGCAATGCGTCCGAGGAGTCCCCGATTCAGTTTGGACCGTTGCCAGCCTGCAAAGAGCAAGCGACCGTCGGGCATAATGAACGGATCCATGTCGCTTGATAGGTTGAAGGTCAAGCGGCGTACCGCCGATCCATCGAGTTTACATGAATACAGATTGGTGGCTCTCGTCAGACCATATTCATTCACAGCCTCTTTTTCCGATCCAACAAAGGTTAACTGGTACCAAGGCTTCGGAGAAACAATCGTGTACAGTGTTGCTTGGTAGCCTGGGCTTCGGCAGTTGCCTATACCATCGGTGATTTGTCTGACGTTTGAGCCGTTTATCGCCATTTCAAAGATGTTCCAGTTGTCAGTGGATGTTCTTTTTCCCGCAAAGAGGATATGCGAGGCGTCGAATGAAATCGTGGGATCACACGCGCTATGAAAGCCGTGGCTTAGGACTTTTGTGGAGAAATCCGGACATACCATAACCAGGCGCGCTCCATCACCAAAGTCTGCCCGTAACATGCCACCAGCTACAGGTCCTTGTTGTTCCGGTGGTGTTCCGAAAGGAATTTGTGTGACAACAAAGGGGTTTTCAATATGGAGTCGCCAGCGTGACGGTGATTTTGGGCTTTCTGCTGAAGCCTGTGCAACAATTGCACGTAATGCAAGGACGCAACAAAAGGCAAGTAGACTTGCAAAGCGTCTCCGGCTATCTTTATGATGTGCGAAACCCACCTCGTTCACTCGGCCTCCTTTTGCTATAAGGCGGAAAAGGGGCGTATTTCCCGCGTTTCTCCCTACTGTTTCCCGCTTCCGTGAGATAGGAAATCTGCTATCCGCCGTGCTAAAATGACTTCCAAAAATAACGCTTAGATATAGCAATTTAATTATACGAAAAATGGCAAATCGGGCAAGCAAAATCCCGCTTTCAGAAAACAACCGGTTTAAGTGCATTTGTGCCTGGACCATCCTGAGCATACTCTGAATATCTATGACCGCGTGTGGTTTGTACGCAACATTGTCTTTTTCTGTGGCAGGCAAATGTCCTGCACCCTTGCAACATTTCTTTAGTCTATCCGAATCGCATCCACCTCAATCTCAAATAGCAGTTCATCTCTGCAAATATGGTCTTCTACAATCACAACGGGGAACCGCGGAAGGTTGTTTTGTGTGCGGTATTTCTCGAAAATCGGTGCATCCTTCGCGTCTTTGAAATAGGCCAGCGCCCGCGTAACATCGGCCCAGTCCATTCCGCGGGACTCCAAAATCGCATACACTACTTCCATCGTTAATCTCACCTGGCCCTCTGTATCGCCTATATACACCGTTCTGCCGCCCCGGTCTATGCTGGCCGTGCCGGAAACGTACAATCGTCGATGATCTGGCAGGTCAAGTTCTACCGCCCGGCTGAAGGAGCTACCGTATTCCATAGCAGGATATTGCAGCGGCGACGGCACTGCAAAGGTCCGCACACCTTTATCTATGGCCTTCACTGCCAGCAGACCGCTCGCCAGCGCTGTTCTGGCCGCATTACGCCCACCTACGCCCGTACTGGCTGGAACCAGCCCTTCAAAAACCTGCTTTTTGTGAAAAAAGCCGTTGCGAACCTTGTTAAAATCGTCGTACCAGTCCAGGATATTATCGTTGTAAAACCACGTCCGCAGCACATGGCTGAATTCCATCCCATTCGTCTGCAATACCGTGTCCATTTGCTCGAATATCTCAGCCGCCTGTTCGCTCCGCGACTGCGAAGCATCCTTCGGCAGCAAACCGCCCAGCCGGCAATACTGCACACAATCATCTTCAAACACGCCTCCTACTATCCTGCCGTCCAATTCCAGCAGCTTAACCATTGGTCCTGAAATAGCCCACAGATGTGTACCGTAAAGATTTGTGTCGTGTCCATTCTCAAGCCAGGTTACCGGCCCTTGGAGCCCGCCCAAAGCATTTTTGAGCGTCTGCATGCGGGTCTCGTCTTTATCCGATATGCCGAATACTTCTAGTGAAATAATCTGTGCCTTTCTCCCACGAACGGCCTCAGCCAATCTTTGAAACAGCGACTCCGCAGACGTATCGCCCTCGGGAACCGAGGTCATAAAATATTCCTGACACGCCTCTCGGCTTAGCGTTATGATCTCCAGACCAGGCGAGACATTCTTCTGCAGGTTCGCCGCGCCTGTGGTTTTATCATTTCTCATTCTGTTTCCTTCTTGCGCGTGTATTTTCTGATAATAACGGTTTCTTACTTATGAATATTTAATTGTTTTTCCCACTCAAGACATTTAGATACACAGTCGGAATTCTCTGTTTCAGGATAGGCGTTTTCAAAACTATAGTGAACCGCATTATCAGTATTGAAAAACGCAATTTTGGGCAGGTTGAAACACCTTTTAAGATACCAAATCTGCACGATATCTGCTACCAACTCGGAAATAAATTATGGGACAGAAGTCTCAACGCAATAGTCCTGAGACGACTGCGCTTATAAGTCCATCTATATAGGTTTCCTTTATTCCAGCGTCGTAATACCTTGTTAATACTAATGTAAGCCTAATTTCCATAAAACATAGAAAAGCTGATCCACGAAAGAATTGCCGCAGCCCCGACTATGGAACTGAAATCGTTGATTTCAAGCAGTTTTCTACCCTTAGGAAACTGCTTGAAGGTCTCCTCAAACCAAAATCCCTAACCTATGTCATTTTTGCTGATGGAACACATTCGTGAAGATCAACTCGGGTGCTCCACCTTCAGGGCGGTAGACACAAGGGGTCGAGGCCGGAGTCGAGCCGCTGCGGCGCTCCACCCGTCAACGAGTCTGGCCGGTCTTGCGATCGACGGCGATAAGAAAAGCCTTGCCCTTCTGGTCGTTGGCGAGCACGATGAGATCGTCGAAGATTACGGGCGATGTACTGCTGCCGTGCATGCTTTTGAATGAACCCACATTGCAACGCCACTTCTCATGGCTTTTGTGGTTCAGGGCAAGCAACGTAACCTCATCGGGAGTCGTCCATGCGACATACACTCCATCTGCATCAGCCACCGGCGTTGAAGAGGCAAAGCTGTTATCGCGGTGATGTCTGTAAACTCCGAACGGATAATCTCTCTGCCAGATGACGCTGCCATCTACAGTGCCCAGACACAGAATCATCCACTTGGCGGTCTTGGTTTCAGCGCACGTCAGGAATATCCTTCTGCCCCACAACACCGAGGAGGAATCGCCGATTCCGGGCAGTTTGACCTTCCAGTTGTAGTCCTTCGCGGTCCATTTGTTCAGCACAGTTGCGGCATCGCTAATGCCGGTACTACTCGGACCCCGAAATCGGGACCATTCCTGCCCCCCGGCTGCGAAATTGAGGCAAACAGAACCAGCAGAGCAGCAATCAGAAGCAGGCGACAGCTCATTACAATAAGTCCCTCAATCGAGATTTCCATATAACACTTAGCAGCACTGCTAAGCTTCTTTATATTTCATTAGAGTATCAAATATGCCTAATTGATATAACTGCAACAAGTAGTGATTCATCCAAGTCGTATGGCCCAGCTCTTATATCCCCATCCTCACTCCGATATGGAACGGCCGTTGGCAGGTCATGAGGCCATTGTGTATTTTTCTGTTCAGGCGAGCAGAGTTGAGAAGATAAAGTAGACTTCTTCGGGAGGCCTTTTGAAACCGGCAAAAAAAGATTCAAGACAGTTGTAGTTTTAGGGTAGATTTGGTATGTAAATGAAATTGAGAGTCTTGGCAGTGTTGCTAAAGTGTGGTATACGGGAAATGTCAGACAAGAAAACTATTGAAAGAACATTGCGGTGAGACCAACTATCAGATTCTTGACAGACGAACTTATCCAAGAGATTGTTTCCGAAGCAAATCACATACTGTGTACGCTTGGAATCGAGATTCACAACAAAACGGTTCTGAACATGCTCTCGGACCACGACTGTCCGATTGACATGGAAAAAAGCCATGCGGTTCTCACCCGTGAGGTCATTGACAAAGCCTTGAAAGCAGCTCCTAAATCGTTTGGACTTTACGATGTTGTTGGCAAGCAAACCCACAATTTCTCCGGTCGTAATGTCTATTTTACCCCCGGCTCAACCGCCCTACACATCCTGGATTCTCAAGCAAGGAAAATGCGTAATCCTGTCACCACCGATTATGTTAACTTTGTGAAAGTGGCCGAGCAACTTGAGCATATCGCCTCGACGAGTACCGCTTTGATACCTGCAGACGTACCTGAAAGAATTTCCGACAGCTATCGCCTCTTTCTTAGCCTTCTTTACGGCAAGAAGCCCGTAGTTACCGGTGCTTTTACAATAGAATCGTTTACCGTAATGAAAGATTTTCAACTTGCTATTCGACAGTCCTCAGCAGCTCTCAAAGAAAAACCTCTTACCATTTTCTCCTGCTGTCCTACCTCCCCTCTGAAATGGAGCGATATCACCTCGCAAAACTTGCTTGATTGCGCCGAGTATTTTATCCCTGTGGAATTTGTTGCTATGCCGCTGTCCGGATTTATGGCTCCGGTCACCCTTACCGGGACACTCGTGCAGCATACAGCCGAGACTCTTAGTGGTGTTGTCATCAGCCAGATTGCCAATCCCGGCACGCCTATTCTCTATGGCGGTTCGCCAGCCATCTTTGATGTCCGCTATGAAACTACACCTATGGGTGCAGTCGAAACCATGATGATTGACTGCGCCTATAACGAAATTGGCAAGTACCTGCATCTGCCTACCCAGGCATACATCTCTTTGAGCGACTCTAAAGAGCTGGACGCCCAGGCAGGTTTGGAAAGTGGGATTGGTGCTGTATTGGCGGCGCTTTCCGGAATTAACAACATCTCCGGCCCCGGTATGCTCGATTTTGAAAGCTGTTTTTCTCTTGAAAAACTCATTGTGGACAATGAAATCTGCGGCATGGCCTTTCAATTGATTGATGGAATCAAACCGAGAGAGGACTTCCCGGCCCTGGGAATATTTCAAGAATTGCTTAAAGAAAAACATCTGCTCATCTCCGAGCATACCCGGCGCTATCTCGAGCAGGAACGCTTCTTCCCTGGACCCGTCATAGACCGTGCCCACAGGTCCCGATGGCAACGTGAAGGTGCTTTGACGCTCGAGCGGCGGGCTCATCGTGAAGTGGAAAGATTACTGGAAAATTATGAGCCATCGAGCCTACCTGAAGACGTTAAAAAGGAGCTGGTGAAACTAATGACTGAGGAAGGTCGGCGCCACGGGCAGGATAGTCTGCCGCATCTGCCCCAATAAATTGACCGGTGCCATTATACAAATTACCACCAAAAGTACCATAAAAGCAACTCTTCACCATAACCTTAATATGGAACGACTGCTGTCAAATAATCTTATTCGGCTGTCTTCTTGGTTCTCTCTACATTAAGGGGCCAGGCGTTCCATATTTTCTGGGTAAGGCCGGAAGGAAGCCGATGGTGTAGTTGGAGGATGTGCAAACAAGTCTTGTCTGCAATGCCACTTTCTATTTGTAGAGAATAGGTTCCTTACGCCAGTCTTTGTCTACATCGTGGCCATATTCGCGTACTCGTGGACGGCGCTCACGCAGGCGAACTGATTCGATACCTAAGTAGTAGCCTTCAGACTTGAGGTTTTTGCCGACACACTCAAGACGTAACGTGTACCCGGCCGGGTCGGGCCAGAAGTCCAAAAGGTGATACTCACGACTTACGATTTCCTCACTGTAAAGATCTATCACATCGCCGAGCTTCACGCCATCCAGATATGCCTGATACTTCCCAAAGTCATACGAACAAGTCATAACAAGCACAAGGCGCAGCGGCTCTTTTTTCTTGATCTCAAGAGGAACTTCGACCCAGGCCTCCTCTTTCTTTTGCGGCATATAAAGTAAATGGCCATCAGGATAAATTGCCAAACTCTGCACCAACGCTTTCCCCTCACCGTGGTAGCGATCGTCTGTATATTCCCGCGCGAGAACAACTCTGTCCAGGCTGGACAGCTTGCGTTCGCGGGCATGTGGAACTCGGGCTTCAAAAGTCGGCTCACCCGACTGATACCAGAATGCCACACTGGAATAGTCATCCTCACGTTCGTTCCAGCTATGCTCTTTGTAGTCTGGATTCTCGTCTGCAGACATCCAGCCATAATGCTCAAATGTCACTTTGATACCCTTGCTAAAGACAATAGGGTCGCTAATGTGCCAGCGATAAGCACTGGTATGGCCGCCCACAATGCCCCATTGGTCAAAATAAGGCACGCCAAAGTAGGGCGTACTGGTTGTCTTGAGCCCCCAGGCACAAAGGAAGTAATCCTCTGTTCCAGTACCCCAGATTGAGGCCTTCTTTTCACCATCGATATAAATCTTCTCATCACCTTCACCAAACCAAGATGGACTGCGCGTTCGCACGCTCAATACAGTCCCTACATAATGACCCTTTCCTTCACTCTCGAGTATGACATAATCCTTTCCTTTCTGAACAGGATATTCCTGACGGTACTGTGCATAAAAGTAAGGGGTATCTTTGGAGATACTCTCTTTTTTGACCCAGTCAATATTATAGTAGAGCAAGCTGATAGGTTTTTCACTCTGATTGATAATCTCAATTCTTGCCGACTTGCGAAAAGGCATGTGCCAAAAGCAGTTATAAGAGTCGGCATCTTCCACAACAACAGGCAGGCTGATGACCTCACTGCGTTTGCCGAAGCTGTTGGCAAAGAAATCACCCACTGGTGCCTCCACACCAGGGCGTTCGCTGCCGTCCCAATACATTCGCAAGAGCATTTCCTGATGGTTGGCCGAACCTTTCTTCGCCCACGGGTGAGGCTCCGGAGCTAAAAACGTCATCCAGATATGCGTGATAACTCCGGGCCCCTTCGCATCCATCAACACCTTAGTCTCGCCGGGGGGAACATTTTTATTATCCCTATTGCTTTGAGGATCCGGCTCTCCTTTGGGGTCAAACTTGCCATCTGGCCCAATCTTGTGCGTTGAGGTTTCACGCATACTCCGTCCCTCATGGGGCCGGGCCAGATCAGCTAAAAAGTCCGCAAACGAAGTCTGTGACAACCATACGCAAAGTGAAAGACTAAATACAAGTAATGAGTGTTTTTTCATTGAGACTTGGCGAAAGTTTTTAATCATTTGTTCACCTCATGAGTATTGAATTCACTGGAAATGACTATCAGAAATCATCAATGATTTTACATACGGACGCCCCCACTTATATTCTTACAAGATGCTTCCGAGTTTTTAGCCACTCTTCGGGGCTATCCTGATATTAACGACGATCGTTTTTCTTAATACTTGCAGATCAAAATCACATACTACCTTATGAACATGAATAAAGCAAGGATTTACAACTCAAACTTCGGGGTTGTGTGTGACCATATATTG
>Ga0209636_10006387_pt1 | contig 12040 bp, 3 predicted proteins | sample DeeMarSWOR152_54_FD_187464 | JGI IMG/M metagenome (GOLD analysis project Ga0209636, IMG submission 187464) | Marine sediment microbial communities from White Oak River estuary, North Carolina - WOR-1-52-54 (SPAdes) (version 2) | ecosystem: Environmental > Aquatic > Marine > Intertidal zone >...
AGGAGTGACATTCAGGTAGTAAGGACCACCGAGAGGACTCAACGTGTCGTTCTCACTGTTCACATCACCGTTCATATTCGCCCTGATGATGAGTCGCTCCACATAGTCTCCAAGGTGATCAGTCGTGGGAGTCCAGAGTATGCTGCAGACGTCCTCAGCACCAGCTGCAAGGCCTGCTGCCACTGCGCAGTTTCCGATATCGTAGTAGTTTGTATCGTCCTTCACTCCGGTGTCTATAGTCATGACCGTGAAGTAGATATTTGCAGGATTTGCTGTGGCCTGAAATCCCTCATTGTGCACATGGCATTTCACGGTGTACTCCGTGCCAACTTCGACTCCGGCAGTAATGGGTCTGTTGCTCTCGTCGTCGTATATCGGGCCTACATCTTGCGTGGCTCCCGGACCTCCAGTAACGATGAAGTTGTCGATGAACATGCCACGCTGTGCTCCCTGCAGGTCGCACCACACGGCTGTGCCCGTAATGGTGCTGTCGGTCTGCCAGCGGAATCTGAATCTCACAGAGTCTCCTATTGCAGGATCGATAACGGCATACCCGTTGTAGATGCGCTTCCTGTCCTGGACGAGCCAGTTCTCGAGGCAGTCACATGTATCGGATGGACACCCATAGTCGAATTCATGATCGTAGTCATGGAACATCTCCTGCCAGTAACCCGCGAGGTGAAGGGTGTCATCACCGTCAGGAAACGCAGGCCATCCTGTGCTCGGACGGTTGGTAACCACTTCGATGCTGTAGTAGTCTTCGAGATAACCACCTACTGCTGCACCAGGGACGTATTCGTTCGCACTGAACTCCACCTCTACCTTCCTCACGTTGTCGCCACAGGCAAAGGTAGGGAGGTAGATCCAGGGAGAAGTGAGTGCGCAGTTGGCTCCAATCGCATTGTCACGTGCCCTCCAGCTTGAATCAGGGCTCACGCTGTAGTAGCCGCTCTTTTCGAATACCGACGGCGGCTCAACGGATGAGGTGAACATGCCGGTATCGGGGGCTTCACAATTGGTTTCCACCAGAATATCAGAGCCAGAGACCGCCGTTATCTCGTCTATGAGCCAACCGAACCGGGATGTGTCATCAGCCGTGTTAACGTACCAGTCGCTCGCAAACTCGAATCTGAAGGCGGCCTGATTTCCTGAACCGACATACTCCCTGAACTCTGTATATCGCCATATCGTATCTTCCCGGCCCCACCCCCAGGTCGCGGTATCACCGTGTGCTTCCCAGGCACGGAGAAGGCTGTCGTACGGGAATATCTCAGGGAATATCACCTGGAAGTTTCCCCCGTTGACGGACATCCACACGTTTCCGCCATCCCACTCAGGCGGTTCACATCTCATCCACTGCCAGAATGAGAGCACTACCGTGTCATTGGTGGCTGTGACCGTCTTCGTATCCAGCCTCTGCTTCCATATGTCCTGATACCCACCGATGAGAGGATCGCCGTTCCACCAACAGGCGGTTCCACTGTACGGTCTGAAGTCATCGCAGTGCCAGTCGTAAGGCACGAAACCTGCCGTCCACTCCTGCTCCGGTGCGCCATCATAGCCAAAGAAGGCGAGTGTGCAGGAGAGTGCCTTTTCACCCTGTGCAGCAGGGAGCTCGACTCCAGGAAGAAGCTCTATGTGGCGAACGAAACGGGAGACCTTCTCTTCAGGTCTCGGCGGCGCCACCGGGTAGTTCTTCTCTACTGCATTCGCGAGGCTCACTGCCACAAAAACAGCACAGATGAGAGCCACGAATGAGATTTTTGTTGACATCTTTTCCCCCCCCTCGTATTTCAGGCGATCTGCCTGAATGAAGTTGACTGCCGCGTATCAGTATGGTTGTACCACCCCCCTTGTTTGGAATTTGCAGGATTTGTCGTCTTCCACCCCCCCTTTGAAAAGATTCATTCGATCTTGGGAGCAATGGGTTGCACTCGAGACCTGTCGCTGTCTCTGCAATTGAGACTGAGGAAGCCTGATCCATTCTTATCGTATGCGCAGGATCTCACGAGCACGCAGCAAATTGAAGCGACTCTTCCTAAACAATTCTCAGCGCTATAGGTTCGTGCCGAAACAATACTGTTCCTGCCGTACACGTCTACGATCTGTCGAGCACTTCCGACCAACTTGTCAAACTCTGTACGCCTGCCACCCGTAGTTTGGGGTGTAAAATCTACTCACAATCTATACACAGCCGGTGAGTTTGTCAAGAGTACTGTTCCGTTTTGGGGTCAAATCCTCGTCGTGACACCCTGGTCTGCGGATTTGATCCCAAGAGCATTGACCCGGAAAAAAGAGGGGGGAGCAGGACTCCCCCCTCTGTGCGGTAGTCGGTTATCGGACGACAATCATCTTCTTCGTACCAGTGAATTCACCGGCAGCAATGCGGTAGAAGTAGATTCCGGGCGCTACCGTGGTGTCGTTCTCATCCGTCGCATCCCACCAGACTGCCTTGTGCCCTGCCTTCTCCTCTCGATTCACCAGAGTCTTCACCTTCTCACCCAGGATGTTGTACACTTCCACGCTCACCTTCACATCTTTCGGGAGCGAGTAGCGTATCTCAGTAGCGGAGACGAGAGGGTTCGGATAGTTCTGGCTGAGGGAGAATACTGTGGGCAGACCTGTGCTGAGAGGATGTCCGAGCACTGTGGTCTTGAGCTCTCTCGAATGTGCATCCACGAGAATAGCATCGTGAATCTTCACACTGGAGAGATCGTCACCAAGGCTTCTGAACTTGAGGACTGCGAGGGAACCCTCACCTGGCTGAATGAGCTTGCCACTGAGGGAGAGCATACCCAGCGTCAGTTCCCCTTTCTTCAGGCCTGGCTCACAGATGAGGTCTATTCCTTCTGCTCGGGAAGCGAGGTCAGGCATCACTGGCTCGAGGAGCGCGGGATTGTACGTCACTTTGAGATGAGCGCCCGCGAGAGGAACGGAGAAGTCAGCGATCACGGGGATTTCTACGATTCCATGCGCAATCTGTGGAGATGAGAGGGCTACGGTTGCAGGCTCATCGATATAGGGTGCGTATCCCAGAGGAGGATTGCATGGAGCAGGTCCGCCTCTGTAGATGAAGGCGACGAGATAGGTCGCGTCTGCGATCGTGGTTCTACCATCCATGTTGACATCACCCTGGCCGATTGGTGCAGGTCCGCCTCTGTAGATGAAGGCAACGAGATAGGTCGCATCTGCGATCGTCACTCTGCCATCACCGTTGCAGTCACCGCACTGGGCGCCACCTTCTCTAATGTATGCTCGGATGAGGTAGTCTCTCGGACTTTCAAGCTCGAATCCTTCAGTCGGATTGCCGGTGTAGCTGTGTGCACCATTGACGGACGCTTCATCCTCAGCCATTCCGCTCGTGTCTCCTGCGCCGCCCGTACCATTCCCCAGCTCCTCAACCCACACCCAGAATTCTTGGCTCAAGCTCACCGCTGGGTCAATATCCACGGCAGTGAAAGCTGAGTCATGGGGAAGCGAAGTGACTGGATCACCGACGTACTTCTCAGGTCCGGGAGTCGAATCGTTCGGTCCCTTGTCGAAGATGTGTACGCGGCAGAGACCACCGTACGCAGCATTGAAGGTCACCGCGTAGACCTCGAACGCATTGAAGGTATGGGGCTCAAATCTCACCGCATACCCACTCGCCGAGTCTGTAGTAAGCCCGTACCAGGATCTCCATGAATCGTAGCCGAGCATGAGAATGGAATCGGGAGTGACGTTGACATAGTAAGGATAACTAGCGATTTGAAGCGTGTCGTTTTCGCTATTCACATCACCGGTCATGACTGCCTCGATGATCAGTTGCTCGGTCAAATCACCCATGTGGTCGGTAGTTGGAGTCCACAAGATGCTGCAATTCGCTTCTGCGCCTGGAGCAAGCCCTGCAGAAATCCCGCAGTTTCCTATGTTATAGTACGTAGTGTCATCAGGGTCTGGTAAGGTATCTATGGTCATGACCTGGAAGTAGATTGTCGCTGGGTTTGCTGTGGTCTGGAACCCCTCGTTGCGCACGTAGCATTGCACCGTGTACTGCGTACCTACCTCGACTCCTGCATAGACAGGTCTGTTGCTCTCATTCGTGTAGAACGGCCCCACATCCTGGGTAGCTCCAGGACCTCCGGTAAGCACGAAGTTGTCGATGAACATCCCGCGCACGGCTCCCATCAGGTCACACCATACCGATGTTCCCTGTATGAGCGTATCGGACCTCCAGGCAAACCTCAATCTGATCGTGTCGCCTATTGCGGGATCGAGGGTTGCATAGCCGTTGTAGATAGTCTTCCTATCCTGGAGAATCCAGTTCTCAAGGCAGTCGCAGCTATCGGACGGACAGGCATACTCGAACTGGTGGTCATAGTCATGGAACATCTCGTACCAGAAGCCGACTGTGTGCAGCGTATCTCCTGCATTCGGAAATGCAGGCCAACCGGTGGTCGCAGACTTACCCGTCATCTCAAGGGCATAGTAATCTGAGAGATAGCCGCCCACGGATGCTCCTGGGGTGTACGTATGCGCCTGGAACTCCACCTCGACATCCCTGATGCTGTCTCCACATGCGTATTTCGGGATGGTAATCCAAGGGGAAGACAATCCGGAGTTCACCTCTCCCGGTGCGTCATAGTCGCGGGCACGCCAGCTCGAGTCCCCACTGACGCTAAAGGCCCCGCTCTTCTCCCAGGCGTCTCTCTCGAGAACCACGGGAGTCATGCCTGGTTCTGGAAGCTCACAGTTCGATTCGAACACCAGGGAGACGCCATCGTAGACCTCTATGTCGTCTACCACCCAGCCAAACCATGTGGGATGGGCAGTGGTGCACTCAGCCCAGTCACTTCCAAACACCCACCTGAACACCACCTGAGCTCCCGCGCCAGGGCTCTCGTTGAATTCGGCTAAGCACCAGTCCGTGTCCTCTCGACCCCACCCCCACTGGGCGGTGTCACCGTGCGCCTCGAAAAACCGGAGAATGCTGTCGTACGGGCACGAATCCGGGAATATTGCCTCGAAATCGCCTCCATCAACGGACATCTCGACATGACCACCATCCCAGTTCGGTGTCTCGCAAACCATCCAGTGGTAGAAGCGCAGCTTCACATCGTTCGAGGAAAGGGTGATAGGGTCAGTGTCCAGTCCGACGCACCACAGATTATCGTAGCCCCCGGTTGCAGGGTTCCCCATCCACCATGAGGCGGTTCCCGCCGCCGTATGGTTCTTGAAGGCATCACAGTGCCATCCATAGGCACCCATTCCCTTTGACCACTCAGCCTCTGGTGCGCCGTCGAAGCCGAAGAAGGCCAGGGTACACGGAAGTGCCTTCTCAGAGCGGGCGTCTGGAAGCTCCACTCCGGGCAGAATCTCAATGTGGCGAATGAAGCGAGAGATCTTCTCGCTCGGAGGTGGCACTTCATACTTCTTCTCCGCCGCGATACCGAGGCCCGCCGAAAGGCAAAGGACGGCACACGCGAGAGCCACCACTGTGATCTTTCTCAACATTGTTTCCCTCCTTAAATACTCCAGACTAAAGGTCTGAAGAATGTTAATTAGGTTCGTTGTCTATGTTACCCTCGACCACCCCCCTTTCTTCAGGATTTTCGTCTTTCTTAGATTTTCACCTCCCCTTTTCACCGACTCTCGTGCCGGCCATAGTCGTGAACTGCTCCTTCATCTTACCTCACAAGTATCATCTTCTTCGTGACTACGAAGTCCCCGGCGTTTATCTTGTAGAAGTAGATACCCGAGGCCATGGTACGCCCGCTGGTGTTGGTCGCATCCCAGCGTACCGTATAGTACCCTGCGTGCTTGGGTTCATCAACAAGAGTCTTCACTATCTTTCCTGCAGCGTCGTACACCCTGATGAGGGTGTGAATGGGCTGACGATTTATATCGGGCACCTGATAGTTGATGACTGAGAAGCTACTGAACGGATTCGGGTAGTTCTGCGAAATGCCGAAGACTTTGGGCAGTGTCACAAACGACGTCTCCTCGATTCCCACTTCGACCATGAGAGTGAGTGTGTCGTTCTCTGGCACCGTATCGTTTGCGAACTGTGTGAAGATGACAATCTGGTAGTCCACATCACCAAGAGGTACGGTCCATTCACCGAACTCGAGGTACACGAGTTGACCACCAGACAGGCTCGTGGGGGTAAACGTCGTTTTCTTCCATACCTCTGTTCCTACTCCATCCAGAATCCTGCACGTGGTTTTGACCGCCGGTACCAGGTCCCTTCCCGCGTTTGTCATCACTACTGCGGGCTTGTATGTGTAGCCCTGATGAATGATCGGGGACATGTTCCGAATCTCCAGGGGTACCACGTCTCCTGCAGCCACGTAGTAGAATGTGCATGGGTCGTACGGAGGTCTCTGCGAGCAGAGTGGAGGATTGAATACATCACAGCCCGCCACATAGTATTGCACGAGGGTGTTCTGCGCAGGGTCTGGGATTTGTGGCACCCACCCGACATAGCGGCCCCCCGACACATCCTGGAGCACAGCGCTCTCCCATTCACCCCAGTTGAATTTCCAGTGGACCATCACCGTCGAGTCATCTACGCCATCACCCGCATCTACAACATAACACTTGATTCGATAAGGACCTGCAGAGCTGGTGTCACGGAAGCAGACATCGTATGGGAAGTATTCGATACCTGGGGGTGCCGGGACAATCCAGAAGAGAAAACTCTCACGCTCGCCTCGCCTCGGATCTGTAGCGCAGTTGGACCTCCACGCGAGATCACACGCCTTTATGTAATACCAGACAGAATCTCCTTCCGGGAGACTGTCTATCTCCGCTGAGAAGGTATCGCCGGACTGGGTCATGTGTACGGCATTCCTCGTCGACCATCCATCGGTACTCCAGTAAAGATACACACTCTCAGGCTGAACAGTGCAGATGGCATCGGTGATCACGGACTGTATGAGAAACGGTCCAGGGTATGTGGTATCAGTCCACACCGAAGTGGAGAAAACTGGCGGCTGATTATCGGTTACGGTGGTGAGATCGACCTGAAGGAGATCGAGTGAAGGTGTTATATCGGGATTCGAGGTTTCCAGGTATACCCAGTACTGGATGTATCTGTCTCCATCTTCCACCGAGCTCAAGCCCGAAATATCTCCGAATTTGGTCGCCGGCTCTATGGCGTCCCAGTCCATGTCGAAATGAGAACTCGTCCTCACCTTTACGGTAATGCCTGTTGTGCCGATCCAGTCCACCCATCCGTACTGCTGGTTGCACCGGGAGTCGAATTGTGAGGATTCAATCCATCCGGATTCACGATAGGGCCCGAACTTGAAGACGGGGAGCGACGCCGATGTCCCCGCATAGATGAGAGAATCGGAGGCTTGGAAAAGTTCCCACACCGGGGCACCATACAGGTATCCGTTTGTCGTCCACGCGCTCCCATCAGTCGTATGATGCACGTAGCCGGAGCGAGTGCCTGCGAAGAGTTCTCCAGTGGAGGTTTTCAAAAACGAGTAGACGCCGTAGGAATCCAATTTGGTGGTATCCCAGGTTGCGCCGTTGTTTTCCGTCCTGAAGACAAAGCCCTGAGTTGCGGTACCTGCGTATATTGCTCCTGATTCATCCTCCCCGAGTGCATACACCGCATTGTCAAGCAAAGAGATGAAACTCCAATTATCGCCACCATCGGTCGATCTCCAGACAGCTCCTCGGGTGACCGTCTTCCCGCCTGCCCAGATTGAGCCATCACTGGCGTGAAGAAGTGCAAGCACTGCCTGCGACTCGAGGTTGAGCGTATTGACCCAGTTACTCCCACCATCAGTGGACCTGAAGATCTTGCCGTCGTAAACGCTTATTCCGCCTCCTCCTGCATACAGAGTGTCACCGATTCGGAGAAGGGAAAAGACGGCTCCGGTAGATATGTCGCCGGTGACATCATTGCACTGTGTCCCTCCATCCGTGATTGCGAAAACCATGCCCTTGTTTGCTCCAGCCACAGTGCCCCTCACTCCTGCATACACCGTGGAACCGTGGGAAACGAGGGCGTACACCTGTTGCGCGTCGGTCAAGGTGCATGAAATCCGGCTCCAACTCATGCCATCATCCGTGGACATGTAGACGTCTCCGTCATTCCCCGTACCGGCATACATCGTGTCGCTGACCTCACAGATAGACAAGACAACATCAGCGTCGATGTCAGCGCAATCATTCCAGCGCGACAGCTTCAGTTGCCCGGGTTCAGCCCACGGGTCGACGCCTGCTCCAAGATAAAACATCGTGGGATCTTCCCACAGCTCCTGTCCTCTGCCGCCGGACCAGTCGTCCTGCTGCCACACCATCACTGGAGCCGTGGAAGGAAAGAAAAGTGTCACAACGAAGAGAGCAGACACACCGAGAACGGTTCTTTTGAGTAAAGAATACATCAGCCCCCCCATCTCTATGGTGCGAATGTGACCTGCCTGACTGCCTATTCAAGTATCAGTGTGCTGTATCACCCCCCCGCACGAGCAATTCCCTCCTTAATGACAGATGACATTGAGTCTACCGATCGCCACCTCACCCGAAGGAGCTCGGGATTTTTCCATGAAATTGAGAGAACCAATTGCGCACCATTAGTATAATCCAAAAATAAAATTTGTCAAGTAAGTTTGTCAAGTTTGTCAAGTTCTGTGACCTACCGGGATGTATTTCAGTTCTGGCAGTGATTGCGTAGATGACCAGGGGGCATTTTCTTCCGCCCCGAATTTCGGGATCTTGAGATCGGCTTCCCCTACGGGTCCGTATGGACCGCCGGGGGCCGTATGGGCAAAACTTCACGTCCACTATGAGAATCAAGGGATATTGCGCTCTGTTTTGGAGTGAGTCAGACCGGCGCTGGTAGGCCGGGTGGCCGTTGAAGCTTCCTTTAGAAAAACCCCCTGGTCTTGTACACGCAATCACTGCCGAATTTCGTACGCAAACGACCTGCCGGGGCTTGAGATTCAGACTCGCCGGCACGGGTTCCTGCCCAACTGAGGTACTCACGCGTCATCCGACCCCAGCGCGCTCTGGGGTCCGAGGCTCGGCGACACAAATCCTATATGGTATGGAGCACAATGGAGTTTCTCTATGAGAATTCGGCACGGTACGGGGGTTCCCGAGAGATTACTCTTGACAAACTGGGAAAAGTTGTTAAGTTAGTTTTCGGGCGTTCAACGAAAGTTTGACAGTCAAGAATAACGATACGAGTCACGCAGTCTTTGCAAAACCGAGAGCGTAAGGAGGGGGGTATGGATAAGAGATTCGTCGTTGCTTTCTCGCTGGTTTTCATTTCCAGTTTTTGTTACGCGTTCACTGATAGCCTCTGGGTGGTGGCAGGTGGAGGATTTCCCGGAGATCCGATCACCGTCGAGGTCTGGCTTCAGTATGAAGGTGGTGGTGCTGGAGACAGTATCAGTTCCTTCGACATACCACTGACATGGGATGCCACGATCTGTACCCTGGAGGCTCTCACGATCGGTTCAGATTTCTCTGCCTGGATAAACATGTCTCGCATCGATAATCAGGGGACTCAGGGGCCTCCCCCGGTTGCGAAGGCCAGTGTCTCTGCCTTCACTTTTGGTCCCCCCATAGGTCCTCCGCAGGTTCCGCGTGGCACCCATCTCGCTGCGACTCTCGATTTCCGGATTCTGAGTACCGCAGTACCGCCGGCCTCTGCGTGCATCGACACACTGATTGAAGCGTTCACGCCTCCTGTATATCTTGGTTTCTCAGATAAGAACGGAATTGAGGTATATATGCCCTCCTTCTCTTCCGATTGCATTCTGGTACTCGAACACCTTACACTCTTCGACGGTACTCCGCGTACCGTGGGTGAAGGTACGACCCTCTCCTTCGTTGTGAGGGCAATCGATGTGGAACCCACCCACTTGATCACTCTGGAAGCGACATATCTGCCGAGTGGCGCAACGTTTCCGCCCGCATCGGGCTACGATTCTGTGCGCAGTACCTTCACCTGGACGCCGGGTTACTGTGATGCCGGGCTTGATTCCGCCATCTTTCATGCGTATTGTCCTACTGCCGAGAAATACGCCACCAGTCTTATCACCGTGGAGAATACGAATCGGGCTCCTACGATGCATGGGGGCCCCAACAGGAGTATAGAGCCCGGGAATACGCTCAGCTTCACCGTAAAAGGACGGGATGCCGACTACTACGAGTGTGCTGACGATGTCCTCACGCTGGGAGCCCTCGATCTGCCTGGCACAGCGACCTTTGTCCAGAATTCGGATACGACAGGACTGTTTGAGTGGACACCCCAGGAAGCGGACACGGGCGTGTACACAGTGATCTTCACGGTTACTGATCTCGCGGCAGCCTCAGACAGTGACGATGTGAGGGTCAACGTCGCGTACACTCTTGACAGTCTCATTGCAGTAGTACGCAGTTACGCATGCCCGGGTCTTCCCGAATTTGGTGTGCCCATCGTGTCAGTCAATTTCCGGCCCTTGGAGCGGTACACCTTTATTTTTGAATACGATCCTGAATTCTTCGAATGTGTGAGAGTCGATACGGCAGGCACTGCGAGTGGTGGAGCAGAGCTTTTCAGGGCTGATTGGTATTCAGACCTCGTGCCTCCGGAAACTGTGAAGGTCACCTGTTGGATGGACGAAGGCAATCCCATACCTGCTGGAAAGAACACGCTGGCATATGCGGTGTTTGCTGTGGACAGCAGCGTTGTACCACCCGATACGGGAATCGTCCATTTCACAGAGGGCAGCGACTGGACGATTTTTGTCGACGCGAGGGTCCCGATTGAGGCGATCTGCTGTGGTGACGTGAATGGGAATGGCAAGATTGGGGTGAGTGATGCTATCTATCTCACCTCGTATCTCTACAGGATCGGACCTCCTCCAGTGGCCGACGGCGATGTGAACCTTGACGGTAAGATCAGTGTAGCTGACGCGAACTACCTCATCACGTATATTTACAGGGGCGGTACGCCACCATGTCAACCGCCTTTCTTCGATCCTGCTCTGGAGCGGGGGAGCGTCTTGAAAGAAGAATAGCCAGATGTAAAGGATGTGAACCCACCAACAACGGAGTAACCATCGTCGCTGGGGTGGCGAGTGCGATACGGGAACACAGGGAGATGGATATGAAAGGACTGCTCATGGCCGGTCTCTCCCTTCTCTTCCTCCTTCACGGTGAAGTGGAGGGGAGAAGCAAAGTGAGGATGTATACGAGAGACCCTATTGTGATCGAGAAACTCCAGAGCTCAGGTGTAGACATCGCAGCCGTAAACAGGAGGGAGGGCTGGCTGGACCTCATCGTGGATGAGGCTGATCGATCGTACGTTGAGTCATTTGGATTGCAGACCGAGGTAATCATCCCTGATCTCGAGGATTGGTGGGCCCATCTATTTCGGGATAAGAGGGATTTCGGTCCGTACTACACGTATTCAGAAATGGTAGCCAAGCTGGACTCGCTTCACAACGATTACCCGGAGATCACGACAGCAAAGGTGAGCATTGGCACCTCATGGGAGGGCAGGACGATATGGGCGATGAAGGTCTCAGACAATCCCCAGAGCGATGAAGAGGAACCGGAGCTCTTCTTCAATGGAGCGATTCACGCGAGAGAACCTATAGGCACGTACATCTGTGTGAGGTTCATAGACAGTCTCCTGACAGCCTACGGCGTGGATTCCGCCATCACTGAATATGTGAACACGCGAGAATTCTGGTTCGTACCTGTGATCAATCCGGATGGATATGTGTACAACGAGACGATCCCTGATGGTATGTGGAGAAAGAATAAGAGAGATAACGACGAGAATGGTACGTTCGAGGAAGACTACGACGGAGTAGACCTCAATCGAAACTTCCCGTACATGTGGGGGTACGACAATGTCGGTTCGAGTCCAAGTCCCTGGTCACAGACATACAGGGGGCCTGCGCCCGGGTCCGAGCCCGAGATACAGGCCGTGATGGACTTCTGTATAGAGCACGAGTTTATCATCGCAGTGAACTATCATAGCTACGGGAACTACGTCATTTACCCCTGGGACTACGACGAATACTACACACCGGATAGCCTCCTC
>Ga0209636_10006388_pt1 | contig 12039 bp, 9 predicted proteins | sample DeeMarSWOR152_54_FD_187464 | JGI IMG/M metagenome (GOLD analysis project Ga0209636, IMG submission 187464) | Marine sediment microbial communities from White Oak River estuary, North Carolina - WOR-1-52-54 (SPAdes) (version 2) | ecosystem: Environmental > Aquatic > Marine > Intertidal zone >...
TAACCTTCTTATTGAATACGGGCTCCTTTTAATGGTAGGCGCGGAGGGGATCGAACCCTCGACTTCTTCCGCGTCAAGGAAGCACTCTTCCACTGAGCTACGCGCCTACTCTTTCAAGCCTATATATATTAAATATTTAGATAGCACGTGTCAACACACCAGAGTTTTTAGGAAGCATCCTCATTTCTGTTTTTTTTGAAAGTCAGGCAAGTTGGTTAGGAAGCCATCCGGAGGCGAGCGGGCATGGTTCCTCAAAGAGGAGAGCGAGCCGAGGAATAAGTGGATTTTCCTCGCTGGGGAAAATCCACGGGCTGACGAGTCAGTTTGCCTGACTTTTTCCTGGTCGACGGTTTTTTCTCTTTTGAAGGGACGGATAAAGGCTTTCGAATTTTTTGCCAGGTAGGCTTTTGTCTCCTGTGTATTCCTCTTGCCATTCCTTCCAGCCTATCGGATTTTCCTAATCACCCAAAAGCCCTGTCTATAATGTCACTATTTTAGCGTCTCTTGTTGTTGGATCAAACAAAGCCACCGAGCATATTCCAGAGAGCCATCCTCCTGTTTCTCCGGGGTTGATGAGGAGCACATCATTCTTTCTCTGAATGTCAGCCTTGTGTGTATGTCCAAAAATGACAACATCATATTGCCTTGAGGATGCATATCGGTCAACGGAGACATGAACGTGGGTGACTAAAAACTTCAGCTCCAAAAAGGAAAATCCAAAAGGTGCCTCTTTGATTTGTCCAAAAGTTTGAATAACCTTCCTTAATCCATTCTTTTCTCCATCGCAGTTGCCAAAGACAGCCTTAACGGGACAAGAAAGGTGCTCCAGCTCTCTTGCTGCAAAGGGAGCGACAAAATCTCCGGCATGGATAACAAGCTCGCACGCTGTGCTATTAAAAAATCGTACTGCTCCTTTAACAGCATCTACATTATCATGCGAATCGGACATGATTCCAACCATTGGGTAGCTCTTCCCATATTTTTATCTATTTTAAATAAAACCTCTTCTCTTGTCCAACTTCGTCAATGTCCGGCTAGCCTAGTTTCTCCTTGATAAAGAAATTGCCAGGTAGCCGATTCCTCAGCTTATCCGACTTGGAGTCTTCTTGAATAATTATCAGGGGTGTATTATACTAATCGTTTATTTTTCAAGGCTCAGTATATTGGAGAAAACTTGATGAAAAACGTAATAATCATGGGTGCAGCAGGTAGAGATTTTCATAATTTCAATGTATTTTTTAGGAACAATGAAAACTATCGGGTTTCTGCATTTACGGCAACCCAGATTCCTGATATCGAAGATAGAAAATACCCTTCTGAACTCGCAGGCAGACTTTATCCAAATGGGATTCCTATATATCCAGAAAAGGAACTTTCAAATATCATAAAAGAATCTGACGTATCAGAAGTTTATTTTTCGTACAGCGATGTTCCTCATTCCTACGTTATGCATAAGGCTTCAGAGGTACAGGCGACAGGAACAAGTTTCATTCTGCTAGGACCCAAAGAAACAATGATAAAGAGCCGTCTTCCGGTTATTTCCATATGTGCAGTCCGGACCGGATGTGGGAAAAGCCAGACCACTCGAAAGATTGCACTTCTTCTTAAAGAAAAAGACCTTCGCGTTGTTGTGGTTCGTCATCCCATGCCTTATGGAGACCTCAATGAACAGAAAGTCCAGCGTTTCGCAACCTATGATGACATGATCAAACAGAAGTGCACCATCGAAGAGATGGAAGAATACGAACCCCATATCAGAAACGGAATCTTGGTCTATGCCGGAGTCGATTATGGAGCCATCTTGGAAGAGGCAGAGAAGGAAGCAGATATTATCCTGTGGGATGGAGGTAACAATGACATCCCTTTTTACAGGGCAAATCTTGAAATTGTCGTGGTCGACCCTCACAGACCCGGCCATGAACTCTTGTATTATCCGGGAGAAACCAATTTCAGGAGGGCTGATGTTCTTATCATCAACAAAATGGATACCGCCTCTGAAGAAAATATCAAAACAGTAACAGAAAACATTCGAAAGCATAATCCTGGTGCGACTGTGATCCGGGCAAATTCACCGATTACTGTTCAAGGAGGAGAAGAAATCAAAGGAAAAACGATTTTAGTCGTAGAGGATGGGCCAACTCTCACCCATGGTGAAATGACATACGGAGCGGGGATTGTTGCTGCAGAGAAATACAGCGCTTTGAAAATTGTGGACCCTAGGCCATTTGCTGTGGGAAGCATAAAAGATACTTTCCAAAAATATCCACATTTGGACAGGGTTTTACCTGCCATGGGATACGGCGAAAGTCAGATTGCTGAACTCAATCAAACTATAGACAAGGTGGAGTGTGATCTTGTAATTGGTGCCACTCCGATCGATCTTTCTCGTTTGATCCACACAAACAAAAAAATTCTTCGCGTCACCTATGATTTGGAAGAGATTGACCATCCCGATTTAGAAGATGTTCTCAAGGATTACTGATGAAAAACAAAATCGCCCTCATCGCCTTTGGCGGGAACGCTATTCTTCCCGAAAACACGAGAGGTCTGCAGACGCAACAGATGAAGAACGCACAGAGAGCAGCGCGCTTGATGATCCATGTGGTCAAAAAAGGCTATGATTTGATCATCGTTCACGGAAATGGACCCCAAGTGGGAAACCTCCTCATCCAGATGGAAGAAAGTGTCAATAAGATTCCTCCATTTTCATTAGAAGTCTGTGACGCAATGACCGAGGGAAGTATGGGATTCATGCTCGAAAAAGCCATTATTAATGAACTCAGGAAGAATTCCATCGATAAAGAAGTCGCCACTCTTATCACCCAAGTTGTAGTGGACAAAGACGATCCTGCGTTTGATAATCCCTCCAAGCCTGTCGGCCCCTTTTATTCCCAATACAGAGCTGCGATGCTCAAAAGACAAAAAAAGTGGAACATGATCGAGGACGCAGGCCGGGGCTATCGTCAGGTCGTTCCCTCCCCAAAACCTATTGATATTGTGTCGAAATGGGTGATTCGTGATCTGGTGATTGCGGGAAGAATCGTGATCGCTGCAGGAGGAGGAGGAATCCCGGTGATCATCAACGGTAACGGATTATTCCAGGGAGTTGAGGCTGTCATTGACAAGGACTTCACGGCCAGCCTGATTGCCAGAGAAGTCAAGGCTGAACTCTTTGTCATTCTTACAAATGTTCCCCGGGTATATTTAAACTATGGTCAGCCTGATGAAACGCCTGTTTCAGTAATGACAGTGGATGAAGCGCAGAAATATCTCGGTCAGGAGCATTTCCCTCCTGGATCGATGGGACCAAAAATTGAGGCTGCTGTCGAATATGTCCGGAGCGGAGGCAAAGAGGTTCTCATTACCTCGGCAAATCACCTGAAAGCATCCCTTATCAATCGTTCAGGAACCAAGATCATTGCTGCTCAGTAGGAGGAGAAAAGATGCATAAAGACTTTCTTTCGATCCAGGACCTCACAACCTATCAGTTCAGTCAAATTATGGACTTAACCAGGGAAATTAAAGAAAAGCCTCATCGGTTCAAAGATAAGCTCAAAGATAAAATCCTGGCTATGATATTCGAGAAGCCCTCTCTTCGCACTCGAGTTACGTTTGAAGTTGCCATGCTTCAACTTGGAGGTGAAGCGCTCTATCTGGCTCCCTCGGACATCCAGATGGGAACTCGTGAGACCCCCTATGATGTGGGAAAAAACCTGGAGAGATGGGTGGATGCTATCATGATCAGAACTTTCTCCCACCAGATCGCAGTCGCGCTCGCTCAGGCCAGCAAAAAACCTGTTATCAACGCCCTGACCGACCTCCTTCATCCCTGCCAAGCCATGGCAGATTTTTTCACACTCAAAGAAAAGTTGGGTGATTTGGCCAACATAAAGCTGGCCTATATCGGAGATGGGAATAACGTCTGTCACAGCCTCCTTTTTGCTGCGGCAAAAACCGGCTCAAAAATGAGCGTCTCCACTCCCTCTGGATTTGAACCAAAACCGGAAATCCTCGAGCAGGCCCAACAAGACGGGCAAAAAACAGGATTCCAGGTCGAGTATACATCTGATCCATTTGAAGCTGTGCAAGAGGCTGACGCTGTCTACACCGATGTCTGGGCATCGATGGGACAAGAAAGCGAAAAGGAAAAGAGAGCACAAATCTTTTCGTCCTATCAGGTCAACAGCAAATTGATGAGTCAGGCAAAAGGGAATGCCCTCTTTATGCATTGCCTTCCAGCTCACAGAGGCGAAGAGGTTACCGAAGAAATTCTCGATTCTCCGAGATCCATTGTCTTCGACCAGGCAGAAAATAGGCTTCATGTTCAAAAAGCCATTATGGTATTATTATTAATGTAAAATATTGAAAAATGAAAAAAGAAAACGAAAACACAAAAATCGCAGATTCTGATCTCGAATTTCTTACAAAAGAACTCTCTCAAACAAACAAGGCATTGGCTTTAAGAGAGCTAACTGAAAAGGTCGCATTTAAAAAAACATCCAGTCAGCTTCAACAAGAGGTCAAGGTCTATGATCCCTTTTGTAAGTATGAAGTGGGAGATCTTATCTTTAAAGAGTACGATGAACCATTGTTGATCAGCAGTAAGGGCGTCGATCACTTCAAGGGCTCTGTAGTACTCAAAGTGCTGAACAAAATCGCATATCAAAATTTTCAGAGTGAAATGTTGGAAGTGGAATATACAGGGGGAGGGCCGTTTCGCAAGCACATCGATTACATGAAAAAAACCAAAACCCAGGTGCTTCTTCCTAGTAACTGCGAGGGCAAAGAGTTGACGCCGCCCGTTCTCAAGAAAGAAGAAGACCCGAGGCTCGATCAGGTTCCGATGACGGACAAGGACCTTAAAGGCTTGGAAAGAAATCTTGGCCGAGCCCTTTCGAAATCTGAAGGTTTTTTCCACTGGAACGATTTCTGGCAGCTTAAACAGAAACAAATCAAAATTCCAAAAAATAAAATAGAAGAAATCAAAAAGTATTTTAAATCAACAAAACTATCAGCGGCTACAACAGAATTATGCACACAATTCTTCAAACTAGCTCCAGACAATGACCTTTTTGCTCTTCACTGTTTGAGTTTGAATCACGCTCTCGAAAAGCTCCACAAAAAAGATTTTGTTTTTGTATCTCCAAAAGGCTGGGGAAGATGGCACCTTAAGGAGACAATGGACAGTTTCCTCAAAGGATTACCTCTTTCATCGTCACTTGCAAAGCTTCCGCCCATAGAAAAAGAAGGAAAAACAGAAACAACCAAGCCGCCAAAATTTCCGTTGAAAGTCTACTTAACTTGGAGAGAAATCCTCTCGGGTGGTGTAAAAATTCCAAAAAGCTTTAAGAAACCATTATCCGATTTCAGAGAGTACACTTTCATCAATACTGAAGAGGAAAAAAACTATACTGTTTATTTTTATCCGTCTCAGGGCATATTTCTTGGTTTGAAGGAATTTTATGAAAAGCACAACGTCCCGCAGGGAGCTAGTTTGACTCTGGAAAGTCAGGAGCCCGGCACTTTCAATTTTTGGCTGAAGAAATCTAAGAAGAAACTTTCTGTTCCTGAGGTTACTTATGATTCAATAAAAGATAAATTTTCCGATACCGGAGAAGAAAGGTTCACCTTCTCTCTTCCTAACAAAATCATCCACCTAGAAAGAGATACTTTGACCAAACTCTTTTCTTTATTCGAGCAAAGAGACAAACTAGATCTCAAGGAACTGCTCATTCTGACCTTCAATCATTTTGGCCTAGAAGGAGAAAATCTATTTCTCCATTATTTGCGTGCCTTTCACCTCGTCGACATGCTCAAACAGACCACCCAAGAAGATATTGAAAAGGTTTTGCTCGGAACCCCTGAGTTTAAGAAGTCTGAAAAAAAGAAGGGGATTTTCTTTTACAAAGAAAAGGCAAAAGCTATGCCTGAAACAAAGATAGAGGGGCTGGACTTCCCCCAAGAAGAAATCAGGGCCCCCGAAAAAGGAGAGGAAGTTTTCGGGGAAGCTCAATTGGCTATCGGAACCATTGAAGAGGAAGTCTCTATTCCCGAAGTCGAGGAAGAAGTCATCGTTGTCGAAGAAGCAGCAGAACAAGAAGTAGAAGAGATTCAGCCGCCTGAACCTCCTGAATTGTTTGAAAGAGAAGTCAAAGCAAAACCAAAGAAAGAAGCCCCGCCCAAAAAGAAAAAAAAGAAGGAAAGAGAGGTCGCAGAAAGAGAAGTCATTCCACGTCGAAGAAAAGGAGAGAAAAAGTTCATCGAAGAACAGATAGAGCTCGAAGAATCCGAACTCGAGGCCTTGTTCGCTGTTAAATCAAAACGGGAGCTGGAAGGAGAAAAGGCTATTTCTGAAAAGAAGGAGAAAGAAGAAGAATTCAAGGTGCCCGTTGGTGAAACAGCTAAATTTGGCATATTTGCCGAAAAACTTAAATCTGCCCTCGGTCAGCAAAAAAAAGAGGACAAAAAAACAGAGACTAAAAAGAAGAAAAAGAAATAAAAGGAAAAAAGGATTCTGCCGAAATAGTGATCATCGGAGGCGGAATCATAGGCATTTCTGCTGCTTATTTCTTGGCCAAAAAAGGCCAAAAAGATGTTATTCTTTTGGAAAAAGAACTCTTGGCTCAGGCCTCAACAGGGCTTTGTGTGGGGGGAATCCGTCAGCAGTTCTCTCATCCATCCAATATCTTACTTTCCCAAGAGACTATCCGTCTGATCAAAAATTTTCAAACAGTATTCGATACGGAAATAGGTTTTCATCAGGTAGGATATCTTTTCTTAGCACAAAATCAATCGACCTGGGAAGAATTCCAAGCGAGCGTCCAAATACAACACCGGCATCATGTTCCTGTTCATGTTTTGCAGCCGGGAGAGATTAAAGAGCGCTGGCCATATTTGAATGTGAAGAATCTGATGGGAGGTACCTTTGGACCTGAAGACGGATATGTCGATCCGTATCGAGTCGCAATGGCAATAGCGAACAGAGCAAGAAAATTGGGAATCAATATAAGGGAAAGAACAGAAGCGATAGGCATAAGGATAAAAAGGAACCAGGTGAATGAAGTCGAGACAACGCAGGGATCTATCTCCACCAAGATTGTAATAAACGCTGCGGGCGCCTGGGCTGCAGGTATCGCACAAATGGTTGGACTCGATCTACCCATCCTACCCTATCGCCGCCAAGTCTTCATTACAAAAGCCACCGATACTCTCCCCAAACCCGTACCCATGATCATCGATCAGGATTCCTTGTTTTATTTGAAAGGTTACCCTCCAGGAATCCTCATGGGAATGAGCGATCTCTCAGAACCCCCGAGCTTCCACACTCATGTGGACCGGAACTTCCTGGAAAAAGTTATTGCTGCAGCCCTTTACAGGGTTCCTGTTCTAGAGCAAGCAGAGATCCTCCGAGGATGGGGTGGCCTTTATGCTATCACTCCGGACGAAAATCCTATCATAGGAGAGATATCAGCAATCAAGGGATTTTTGTGTGCCTCTGGCTTTTCGGGGCATGGATTCCAGCATGGACCCGCTGTCGGTCGGTTATTGAGTGAACTCATTCTGGACGGTCAAACCAGCTTTGATTTGACACCTTTTGTCTATGAGAGATTCAAAAAGAGAAAAAAGACAGTGGAAAAAAGGACGGTTTAAAAGGAGCAGCTTATGAGGATAAAAATACTTTCACACAAAGATATCCAAAAAACAGTGACCATGTCGCAAGCGATCGAGTCCATTAAACAGGCCTTCATCTCGCTCTCTCGAGGTGATGCTGTCTTGCCACTGAGAACACAAGTTCCAGTGCAGGATGAGGGAGGAACCACACTTCTTATGCCCGCTTACCTTCCATCGGTCGAATCTCTGGGCGTTAAGATCGTATCGGTCTTTACAAAAAACACCGAGTCCAACCTCCCAACTGTCCATGCGCTGGTAGTCCTTTGCAATGCTAAGACAGGCGAGCCTACAGCAGTAATGGATGGGACTTATCTGACGGCTTTACGGACAGGGGCTGCATCCGGGGTGGCAACCGAACTTCTTTCCCGTAAAGAGACCCGAACAGCTGCTATCATTGGAGCAGGCATACAGGGACGAACACAATTGGAAGCCATATGCTGTACGAGAGACATCCAATCAGTCTGGGTATACGATATTAACCACAAAGCAGCTGAAGACTTCGCAGAAAAGATGCGAAGCCATGGAAGTCCCATTCCCTCAGAGATCATCGTGGCTCATTCTTCAGCCGAAGCGGTCTCTAATGCCGATGTCATCTGCTGTGCCACAACATCGTTTGTTCCTGTGTTCGAGGACGACAACCTGAAACTTGGCACACATATAAATGGTATTGGCTCTTACACTCCAGACATGCAGGAAATTCCTGAGCAAACAATCCTGCGCTCCAAAGTAGTGGTTGATTCCCTCTCAGCTGCTTTTGAGGAAGCAGGTGATTTGATCATTCCTTTAGAAAAGAAACTGTTAAGTGAATCCCATATCCACGGCGAAATCGGACAGGTGGCTTCAGGTCAGATACAAGGCAGGGAATCAGATGAGGAGATCACTCTCTTTAAATCCGTGGGTGTTGCAGTACAGGATGTGTCAGTGGCAGAATTGGTCCTGCGACAAGCAAAAGACCTCTCGTATGGAACCGACTTCGATCTATAAGCTTCGAGTATAAATGAGGAAGCATCCTTATTTCCCTAACAAAGAAATCGTTACGAAAATAAGGATGCTTACATAAATGATTCGGGGTGGCTAACCTTGAATTGTTTAGATGAAAGGAGGAAGGAGATGCCCCAGAAATGGACTCCCCCAACAAACTGGAAAGTGATCAAAACCATTGATGCCCACACAGCGGGAGAACCCCTTCGGGTCATCCTGGAAGGAATCCCCAGAATTCCAGGAGAAACGATCCTGGAAAAGCGCTGTTATGCTCAAGAGCATCTCGACCATCTCCGGAAGGCTATTATATGGGAACCTCGAGGTCATGCGGATATGTATGCCTGTATACTTACCGAGCCTGTAACCTCGGATGGAAGAACTGGGGTGCTCTTCCTTCACAATCAGGGATTCAGCACCATGTGCGGCCATGGTATCATCGGATTGACAAAAGTAGCCTTAGAAATCGGGCTAATCCCACATACCGAAGGCAAAAATACTATCGCTATCGACACTCCAGCAGGTCGAGTAACAGCCCTAGCCCATGTCCGAAAAAACCGAGTCCAGGAGGTCACCTTTCAGAACGTTCCTTCATTTGTTTTTTCTTTGGATCAATGCATCGATGTTCAAGGACTTGGATCGGTTAGGTTTGATATTGCCTATGGAGGAGCTTTTTACGTATTTTGTAATGCTGAAGATTTGGGACTAGAGCTCATTCCTGAAGAAGTATCCAGGATCGTTGGGATGGGAAAACAAATCAAATGTGCGGTTGAGCAAATCAATCAACCCCAGCATCCTTTTGAAAAGGACCTGAGCTTTTTGTATGGAACGATATTCACAGGACCTCCCCAAAATCCTCATAATCACAGTCGAAACGTATGCATCTTCGCCAATGGCGAACTCGACCGGAGCCCCACGGGAACAGGTGTCAGCGCTCGTGCCGCACTCCTTTATGCCCGGAGTGAACTCGATAAGAACAAAAGCTTTGGGGTAGAAAGCATTTTGGGGACATGTTTTAAAGGACGGATCGTTGAAACATGTGCATATGGTCCTTACGAAGCTGTTATTCCAGAAATAACCGGAAGCGCATATATCACAGGAAGAAACGAATTCTACATCGATCCAGAAGATCCTCTTGGATATGGATTTTTATTGTGATCAAGAATCTCCCGTACACTTCCTTTTCTTTGAGTAACCCCCAACTGATCAAGCAGCTCTAGAAGGGGAATAGCGTATTTCCTGGATAAACCGCTCATATTTTTAAAATCCGCAACCGTAAGTTCTTTTTTCCCAGATTTTCGGATTGTTTGGATGATCTCCTCCAACCATCGGGAATGAAGGATAAATCCGTCCTTGCTCAGGACAACCTTTTTCCGGTCCATCAAAAGGGTGAGCATTCTGTGCAGATGTTTGGATGATAGGTTTAGCGACTTCTGAAGAACCTCCATGGATACAGATTGAAACTCACCTTTGAGACACATTACCTCTAAGTGGTCCAAAATCTTTTCCTCTTCTGGGGACAAAGTCATCTCAAAGTCGGCAAGCGCTATTTGATCACCCATTTCCTTGATACGCTCTTCCTGCAGGAGATATCTTAGAGCCAATGAAAGAATTCTGGGGTGGAGATCGAATCTTTTCCTGAGCTTTTCCCTATTTACTCCGGTCATATCCGAATGTTTTTCATGAAATCGTTTAAGGTAACCAAGAATTTCTTCACATAAAAATAAAAAACTCGATTGGGAAATAAGAAAAAGAGGGGAAAAACTGAGGATCCTTATTTGACCTTCCGCTTCAAGCTCCTGACTCAGACTGACAAGTTTTTTTTCGGTCAGAGACCCAAATCTGATAATTTCCTTCTCCCATAAACCCTGGATCCCCCTAAATCGGCCGAGCGCTAAAATCATATCTTTATCTCCTCCAAGGAGTTGCTTTAAATATTCCAATTTTCTCTTTCTTCTTTTTCGATCGACCTTCTTAGAAAAAGGATCGAGGACCGTTCCCTTGGCCCAGATCTTCTCTGAATACAGACTTCTCAATAAAAAGGTATCCTTCCGCTTAAGGGGAAGAGGCCGAGACAGATGGATTTGCGCGAAGACAGCCTTTGTTTCTCCGATCTCAATATTTTCATACAGAAAAAGAGAGGCCCGCGTATCTCCTTCTTGATGACAAAATAAACACGAACAAGGCATCTCCCTTGCAGAAAAGGAGCCTTCAATCAATGCATCGAAACAAGAAGTTTTACCCACCACGTCTCCTTTTTCCTCTGGGGGGTCTTTTCTCCTTACTTTGTTTCTTAATCTTAGGTCTTGCCATCAATCGACATTCAAGAAGCAAAAATTAGATTCATCCTTCTAAGAGTCGGATCTACAGAAACAAGAATAACCTTGACTCTGCTGCCCAATTCGAACGCTTTGCCCGATCTGCGGCCGATAATAATCCTCTCAGATTTTTTATAAAAATAATCTCCGCCAAGGTCACCATATGAAACCAAACCATCCACAAAGTACCCGTCAAGTTCTACAATCAAGCCCGCCCCGGTTATGTCGACAATGAGTCCCTCAAATTCCTCTCCCAGTTTCCCCTTCAATAATCTGAAGATTCTCCATTCCACCAAATCCTTTTCGGCTTCTTCAGCTGACCTCTCCTGTTGTGAGCAAAATTTGGATATGGAGGATAATCCTTCGATTTTGATCTTTTCCTGACCAAAAGCATTCCTCAAGATGCGATGAACGACCAGATCGGGATACCTCCGGATGGGAGATGTGAAGTGCGTGTATTCTTTTTTTGCCAAACCGTAATGACCGATATTCTCATCAGAGTATGCAGCTAATCTTAAGCTCTTGAGTACCTGAAGAGTTATGAATTTTTCTTCCGGTTTTTCCCTGGCCTGTTCCAACACTTGTTGCAGATCCTTGGGGATTATCTTTTGTGCTTTGGGAAGGCGGAAGTTGAAATGCTCAAGCAATTTTCTAAGAGCATCCAAATCCACAGGTGACGGCTGCGGATGAATCCGATAGATCGATGGAATTCCCTTTGAGGCGAGTAAAGCAGCGACAGCTTCATTAGCTGCCACCATAAACTCTTCTATGAGATGATGCGCTTCGTTTGATTCAAACGGAATTACCGAGCTCAGGCTTCCCTCCTTGTACACTAGTTTCGGCTCGGTAAGATCAAAATCAAGGCTCCCTTCTCTAATTCTCTTTTTCCTCAGCACCTGAGCGAGGTCTCTCATGTTCAGTAGATCTGGCACCAGAGATGCGTATCTTTTCTTTTCGACCTTATCCCCCTTTAAAATCCGAAACACAGATCCATAAGTCATTCTTTCGACAGTCCGAATCAAAGAAGGATAAAAATCGGCATGTAAGACTTCTCCTTTGCTGTTTATCTCCA
>Ga0209636_10006389_pt1 | contig 12037 bp, 12 predicted proteins | sample DeeMarSWOR152_54_FD_187464 | JGI IMG/M metagenome (GOLD analysis project Ga0209636, IMG submission 187464) | Marine sediment microbial communities from White Oak River estuary, North Carolina - WOR-1-52-54 (SPAdes) (version 2) | ecosystem: Environmental > Aquatic > Marine > Intertidal zone >...
AGAAGTGTTCAAGAGACTGAAGGAGGAGATCGATGTCACAATTGCGTCCATCAACGTAGACACGACCACACAGCCCTCGGCAGATTGGGTGGCAGAGAGGGGCATCAACTGGTTCGTCGGTAACTCCCCAGAGGCGGCGCTGACCTACGACATCTCCTATGTGCCTACGGTCATCCTCATCGACAAGGAGGGGGTCATCCGCTACAGGGGCGGCCCTAGGTCGCTTGATGGGCTCCGGCTCCTCGTGCAGCAGTTCCAATAGGTGTAAGACATGGGACTGGACGCGGCTCAGGCGGGGCTGGCTTTCACCGCCGGGGTGCTCGGCTTCCTCTCACCGTGCGCTCTACCAATGCTGCCCTCATATGTCGCCTACTACCTAAACCTCAACGAAGGAGCCTCCACAGGGCGGAAGCTGTACGGGGCCGTGGTCTTCTCCTCAGCGACCATCACCGGCTTCCTAACCGTCTTCACAGGCGTGGGGCTAGTGCCCTCCATTGCCATCCGGCTCGTCCCCATCAGCGGAGCCGTACTCACCCCCATCATCGGCATAGGCCTTATCGCCGTCGGCCTCCTCACCGCCGCGAGCAGCATCTTTCACAGGGTCCCCCGCCTTAGCATCGCGCCGCCCAAGGCCTCAGCCCCCATCTCCTTCTACGTCTACGGGGTGGCCTATGCCCTCGCCTCCCTCAGCTGCTCCCTCCCCGTCTTCCTCCTCGTGGTCCTCCAGTCCGCCACCGCTGGGAGCCCCCTTGAAACCCTCCTGCTGTTCCTTATTTATGGCCTCGGAGCGGGGGCCCTCATGGTCCCCGTCACCGTAGCAACCTCCCTCTCGAAGGAGTACCTGCACCGGAGGCTGATGAGTGCCATGCCGCACATGCAGAAGCTGAACGCGGCCGTCCTCATCGCAGCCGGGGCATATATGATCCTCGCCTCAATCTTGAAGTGAAGCCTTGACGAGTTCGAGTATTGGGATATGAACGGCTATGAGAAGCTGAAGAGACAGCTGGACGACGGGGTTCGTCCAATCAAGATCGACTTCCCAGGCAGTAAGAGAACCAAGAACGTAAAACCCTAATACACCTTTCTGGGCAGGGACGCAATAGACGCCCTCCGCAAGTGGATGGTCTACAGGGCCAAGGACGCCGAGGTGATATCCACGAACACCAGGGGCAAGCCTCTCATTGCCTCAACCCTCTACCTGTATTGGCTACGGAAGCTGAAGCGCCTCGGCCTAGTGAAGCCTGGGGAATCCGAGTATTCGGGGAACAGGTACGGGAAGAATCTCTCGCGCGCGAGAAAGAAAATCAACAAAAATATTTTATTATTTCTAAAACTCAAATTTTAGCTACTCTTCGCGCTAGAAACAATCGACAAACCATTAAATTTAAAACTTTTTATAAAAATGTATAAATGACCAGGCATGTTTGAATTAAAAGGATTCTTTGTATCTTTGATTTCTCCCTTTAAGGATGATTATAGTCTGAATATAAATGGATTCAAAGAGCATGTTAAACGTGTCATAGACTCAGATCTACATGGAATGGTGGTTGCTGGTACAAATGGCGAATTCTCATCATTATCTGATGAGGAACGAAAAAGGTTGTACAAAATCGCTGTCGATGAATCGATGGGGAATAAAATTGTGATATGCAATATTGGTTGTGAGAGCACATGTGAGACACAAAAACTAGCAACATTTTGCAAAGAAATTGGTGCTGATGGTGTTATGGTTACTCCTCCTTATTTCATTTTTCCTAATGATGATGGCATTTTCCAACACTACAAATCAATATCAGAAAAGGTTAACATTCCCATTATCCTCTTCAATATCCCCTACTTCGGTCACCCTAACCTCCATTCCGATTTAGTACATAGATTAACAGAGATAAAGAACATTATTGGAATAAAAGAAGCCAACTTTTCAATCTACCAAATGATGGATCAAATAAGGTTTAATGGCAACAAAATTTCCATCTTATCTGGTCTTGGGGCCAACGTGCTACCTGCAATGTCCGTAGGAGCCAAGGGAGTTATAACTACATGGCCTGAATTTATTCCTGAAATCGCCTTCCGTTTTTACGATTTAATTGAAAAAGGGGATTTGAAGGGAGCTAGAGAGATACATCATAAAATATTGCCATTAGCTAGATCAATAGGTGATGCCCCTAAGATAAAAGCAGGTTTTAAGATGATTGGCCTTCCAGCTGGTCCACCAAGACCACCGTTATTACCTTCCACAGATAAAGAAAGGGAGCTAATTCGAAAAGCTTTGATAAATTTAGGTGTCTTAAAAGAGCAAAATTGATTTCTATTTATATAAGTTTAACAATCAAAATTTAAATGTTAATTTTTGAAAATGAGGTTAAAATCTATGCTTATTGAAGTATACAGCGAGTTAGGGTTTTAAGGACATTCCTTCAACTTATATCAATAATGGCCATTAAAATTGTCGAAGTGGTGGGTGAATCTGACAAATACGAAAGGTTTCTCTACAGGTGTCTGGCGCCCCATCCCTTCAAGCGGTTCCGGAAGAGGACCCAGTACTTGGAGATGGCGGCTCCGAAGGGGCTGCAGAAGGAGGTCCTGTTCATGGACGGGGACGCCGTGGGCCAGATCGAGTATGCACCTGTTGAGGCCTCCGGCTACCCCATCTCAGGTGATGGCGTCTGGGTGATGAACTGCATCTGGGTGCTGAGGAGGGCGAAGGGCCACCGTTTCGGCAAGATGCTGGTGAGGCGTATGCTTGATGCAGCTGCTGACGCGTCGGGCTTCGCGACTGTGGGCCTCGAGGATCATCCCAGCCCGTGGTTGAGGCTCCCCCAGATGGAGTATCTCGGCTTCCGGTCCCTCGGCTCCGCGGGGATGCACCACAAAGTTAAACATCCTGAGGTCTGCTTCAAGGCGCACCTGATGTGGATGCCAGTGAGGAAGGACGCCGAGCCGCCTGTGTTGGACTGGAAGGCGCTGCTGAGTGGTGTCGACTTCTGCATCGCCCACCCCCTATACCGCGCCGAGAGGCTCGGCCTCGAAGAGGTCTACGAGGAGTGCTGACCGTCGACTCCGGCTCAGGCTCTATGACATGGGGTTTATAAATAATCTGATTCAATTAAACTATGATGAAAAATTCGATCAAATATACAATTCCAACCTGCGCTTTGGGGTATCTTTTGATCGTAGCGTCTGTCGTCATCCTTTCAATGATCATTAGGATGATTACAGGTTACTATCCATCTTTCACCTTTTTTACGTTAGCATTAATAACTTTTAGGCTTGTTGAAATTCACCAAGGCTTTATCATAGCCCCTTTATTAGTTGCTATTTTTATGATGATGCTTTTATCCAAAACTTCAATCAATAGAAGGGTAGTGGCTGGGCTAAGCTTGACTTCTTACTACTTTTTGGTTGCCTTGATTTACTTAATAATTGGAGCTGGCGAGTTTCCCATCGAAATTTTAATCCCCTGGCTTCCTTGGATATTTATTCTTGGATCTGCGTCTTCAATTATAGTCGATAAATTATCTTTCCATGAACCCGCGAAAGCTTCCTCTCACTAAAATAATGTTTCATGCGCAGCTTAATGGGTGACACTGAACTTTTCGCCCAAGGATCGACGTTAAAAGTTAAACAAATAGAGTGAAAAGGGGTTATCGCTGAGGCTCGACAACGACCTTCAGGGACTCCCCCGCCTCGGCTACGAGCCTGAAGCCGAGCCCTGTCTCTGAGAGCCCCAGCCTGTGTGTGATCATCTCCCGCACCTGGACCTGGCCTGCCCTTATGAGCTCGAGGGCGGCGGCTATGTCGGCGGGGGCTGCGGCGTAGGTCGTCGTCACCGTCACCTGCCTGCTCCAGAGTTCGTTTAGGTCTAGAGGGACCTCGACGCTAGGCGGCGTGGGCGCGAAGAAGAGGACCTTGCCTGCGTCTCCTACAATCTGGAGGGCCTGCTTTATGGCGGGGAGGGCGGCGGTACTCACGATCACATGGTCAGCAAGCCTCCCTTCGTTGGCTTCACGTACGATGTTAGGTACATCGCCCCTGGCATCGATGACTACGTCGGCTCCGAAGCGCTCCGCAGCCCTCATCCGGTACTCGTTGATGTCTGTGGTGATGATCCGGGTAGCCCCGAGGCTGCGGGCCAGCTGGATGTGGAGGATGCCTGAAACTCCGCTGCCGAGGACGAGGACGGTGTCGCCGGGGCGTATGCCCAGCTTCCTCTGCCCCCGGAAGACGCAAGAGAGAGGCTCGATGAAGACGCCGTCCATGTAGGTCATCTCCTCCGGTAGGGGAAAGACACCCCGGTCGACGTTGATCCGGGGGACGCGGGCGTACTCAGCGAGGCCGCCGGGGTCGATGTTTGTCCTGTGCAGGGTCTCGCAGGCGGTGTGCTCTCCCCTGAGGCAGTGGCGGCAGGTGTTGCAGGGGACGTGGTGGGAGACGAAGACCCGGTCCCCAGGCCTGTAGCCTTCGACGCCGTCGCCGACCTCCTCGACGGAGCCGACGGCCTCGTGGCCCAGCACCCTCGGCGCCCTCCTGATGCGGTACCACTCCATCACGTCACTCCCGCAGATGCCGCACGCCATCACCTTCAGCAGCAGCTCGCCTTCGCCAGTACGAGGAACAGGCATCTCCTCCAGTCGGATATCGTCGTTGCTGTAGTAGACCGCCGCACGCATGATGAACGCCACGCTGAGTAGTAGGTTTAGATGTGCATTATTAATTATGTAGGTACGGATTTTAGAGCAACTAAGGAGGAGATTTAAGAACTCGATATCTTTTTCGTAGAATCTTGGCTTCTGAGTTGAAACCCGTTATTCCCATGAACATCCATCAACCTGGTAATCAATTGAGATAGATTCATATCCCCCCGCTGCAGCAGAAAGGGTGTGCAGGCTTCAACCCGGGGAAGAGCGGTCCTCTGCATGCTCAGGACGAACCCCCACGACCACAGGGTCCACCGCATCAAGTTAGACGAGCTGCGCCGCCTCGTCGAGACCCTCGGCATAGAGGTCGTCCGAGAGTTCATCCAAACCAGGCACCGCCCCTTCGCCCGCTATCACATCGGCAGCGGCAAGGTCAAGGAGCTCAGCCGCTACGTCGAGAAGCACGAGGTCGACCTCGCCGTCTTCTACAACATCCTCCGGAGCAGCCAGAAACTAAACCTAATCCGGGCTCTGGGCTGCGACGTCGTCGACAGGTACGAGGTGACCCTCGAGATCTTCGACCAGATGTCCTCCGACAACCTGAGCAAGCTCCAGATAGAGGCCGCCCGCCTGGACAAGCTGGCACCCTACTTCAAGCTGGAGGCCAGCATCCGGTACCATAACGAGCGGGCTTTCTTCCGCAGTATGGGCGAGTACGCGTTCCACAGCCAGCTGAGGGAGCTCACACGCCGCCAAGCCCGGATACGGGAACGGATCGGGGCGCTGAAGAGGGAGAAGCAGCAGCGGATAAGGAAGCGGAGGCAGCTTGGCTACCCCATGGTCTGCATCTCGGGCTACTACAACGCGGGGAAGACCAGCCTCTTCAACGCTTTGACAGGCGACATGAAGCCCGTCAGCCCCAAGCCCTTCACCACCCTCAGCAGCAAGTATCAGCGCCGCTTCATCGACACCGAGACCACCCTCCTCTTCATCGACACCATCGGCTTCGTCATCGACCTCGACCCCAGCCTCATCAAGAGCTTCGAGCTCAATCTGGAGGACATCCGCAGCGCAGACCTTGTCCTGCTGCTGCTAGAGATCACCGACCCACTCCTGACTCTCCGTCTAAAGCTCTGGGAGGGGGTCAGGCTGTTGACGGGGATCGGCGTGCCCCGAGACCGAATCATAATAGTCTTCAACAAGGCAGACCTAGCCCCCGATCTAGCGGAGATCATAGGCGAGAAGCTTAGCATCGAGCAACTGAGCCTCCCATGGACTGTCATCTCCGCCAAGGAGCGCATCAACCTAGACTGGCTTCTCCGAATCATCACAGAAAGGATGAGACAGCTCAATGAGGCCCAGGCCCCTCGTATGAGTAAGGAGAAGGCTACCTCAGTTGGATCGGGCTGAAGAGATCATAGCACGGCTCCTCAGCCATTATGGGAGGCGCCGCCAACCCCTGAGGGGCGACCCCTTCCGCAGCCTCGTCCGCATCATCCTCAGCCAGAACACGAGCTCTAGAAACCAGGAGGCGGCCTACGACATGCTCGAGCGCGATATCGGCGTCACGCCTGAGAACCTCGCCGAGGCTTCTGTCGAGAGAATCGCGGAGGCCATCCGCCCCGCCGGCATGCACAACCGGCGAAGCAGAACCCTGAAGAAGGTTTCAGAGGCCATCCTAGAGCGCTACGGCGAGGGCATCACCTCAGTCCTACGCAGGCCCTACACCGAGGCACGGGAGGAGCTCATGGCGCTTCCAGGCGTCGGTCCGAAGACCGCCGACGTCCTCCTCATGTTCGAAGCAAGCAAAGCGGTCATCCCCGTCGACCGCCACATCTTCAGGATCGCGGAACGCCTAAAGCTTGTGCCGCCGAAAGCGGCTTACGACGACGTCCGCAGCACCCTCGAGGAGGCGGCTAACCCTGACAGGTACGAGGACGTCCATTTCCTCCTCATCCGCTTCGGAAGGGAGTTCTGCAAAGCCCAGCGCCCCCGCTGTGGGGACTGCTTCCTCAACGACCTCTGCCCCTACCCAGAAGGGGAAAGAATTAACTATTGAAGCCTAGAATTGCTTAACGGTGCCGTATATTGGCGATTGAGAGGACCCCGACGGGCATCCCGGGGCTCGACGAGTTGGTAGGCGGCGGGATACCCCGAGGCCACGTCGTCCTCGTCATGGGAGGACCCGGCAGCGGCAAGACTATCCTCTGCAGCCAGTTCCTCCACAACGGCGCAGCCCAGCACGGCGAGAAGGGCCTCTTCGTAACCCTCGACGAGACGAGGGAGGACATCCAAGCGGAGATGAGGCCCTTCGGATGGGACTTCCAGCGGCTTGAGGCCGAGGGACTCTTCACCTTCCTCGACGCCTCCCCCTTCAGGACGAAATCGCGTAGGGGCTTCCAGCCCCTCACCGCGATGAGCCTCGGCGACGAGGTCAGGAGGCTAACGAAGAAGATGGAGATCGACCGTATAGCCGTCGACCCCGTCGCGGCGCTCCTCTTTCACTACCCTGACATCGCAGAGAGGCGGAACGCCATCCTCCAACTCATCGACAACGTCCGCTCCACGGGCGCGACCTGCCTCCTCACCCTGGAGCTGAGAGCCGCCGGCCTTGAACGGGACGTGCAGGTTGAGGAGTACCTGGCCCACGGCGTCCTCTTACTCCAGACCCTCAAGTCCGGCTCAAGCCTCGTGAGGGCGGTGCAGGTGGAGAAGATGCGGGGGACCCGCATCGACCTCCAGCCCCGCCCCTACATCATCGGCTCGAACGGCATCGAGGTCTACCCCGAGGAGACCATCTTCTAGCCGGAAAAGGGATTCCGAGGCCGGGCCTCAGTCATCGTGGGGCTCCCAGCCCCAGGAGGCGTAGCAGACGGCGGCCGACCCGTAGGTGAAGCCCTGGAGGACGATGCCGAGCCAGAAGGGGCTCTCCGTCCCCGGGTACGCCGATATCAGGTATATGGCGGCGCACTGGAGGACGATGGCTATGAAGATACGGGTAACCCAAGGGCTTAAACCCTCCCCCCTCCGGCGTGAGGCCTTGGAATGGGAGCTGAGGCCCGCTCCCTCCAGCGGCGTGCAGCCGAGTGGCGTCGAGTCGATGTAGGCTGAGGCGAGGATCGCATCCGAGCCGTGGAGGAGCCCCCTCTCGAACACCCTGTAACTCGCCAGTGAGAGGCTGAAGAGCAGCGTGAATAGGGCCGTCAGGCTGTATAGGCCGAGAATCCACCAGGGAAGGCTCCAAAGCTCCACATTCACGCGCCTCACAAGCCGGGAATTCCTACTGCTCTGGGGAGAGTGAGTAAAAATGACCTTTATGGAGTCAGCAACCATTTTATTGATCAGTGATAACGCTTTATACAAGCCGAGTGCATCGATTAAACTCGACAAAAGATACAGGTATCACGGAACTGTTATTAGGGGTTGAGATGGAGACCATCAGCACCGTCTACACAGAGGGGCGGGTTGCCGTCCCTGCGCGGAACGAGGCGAACAGCCTATATCAGGATGGATATGGCTCGCTCCTCGGCGACGGCCGCCTCCTCACGCTTAGGCCTTGGGAGGCGCTGTACCTCGTTGAGAGGATGAGGGTCGCCGTCATCGACGAGGAGAGCCGCCGGAAGCTGGTTTTTCAGGAGCTCCTCTGGAGGTTCTCGGCCGAAGACCCCTTGATGTGGACCCGTTACCTCGTCTACCGCGACCTGCGGAGCAGGGGCTTCGTGGTCAGGGATGGGCCTGGGCTTGGAGTCGACTTCCTCGTATACGAACGCGGCTCCTACGGCAAGAGGCCGCCGAGGTACCTCGTATACGCCGTATGGGAGGGCGCACCGGAGTCGATCAGGCATCTGTGTGAGGTCCTCAAGGCCGCCGAGGCGGACGGCCGGACGCTGAGGCTCGCCGTCGTAGACCGGAGAGGGGAGGTCGTATACTACACCCTCTCAGAGACGGAGTTCACTGAGCCGGAAGATTCAGGTCTGCCGCTATAGATGCTCTGGCAACTCCTCGATCCTTACCGTCCATTGCTCTGCGGTATCCATATCCCGCACGGTGACACACTCCTCCTTTAGCTCCCTCTCGCCGACGATGACGACCCTCTTAAACCCCTTCCTGTTGGCGTAGTCGAGTTGCCTCGTGAGGCTCCGGCTCATCAGGTCCAAGTCGGTCGCGATGCCTGATCGGCGTAGCATCTGCGCAACCTCTATCGCCTTCGCCCTCACAAACTCGGAGGCCGACGCAACGTAGACCTGAGGTCCCAGATCTAGCCCCTCGAATGCACCCTTCCTCTCCAGCAGCGAGACGATACGCTCTATGCCTAGAGAGACACCCGTCGCTGGGGTTGGCTCACCGCCGAAGAGCTCGATGAGCTCGTCGTATCTCCCGCCACCGGCGATGCTGCCCCAGTCCTCGAACCCCTCAGCGTAGATCTCATAGACCGGCCCGGTGTAGTAGTCCAGGCCCCTAGCCAAGCTGAGGTCAACCACCATATAGGGCTTGATGCCGAAGGCTGAGGCGTATTCATCGATTGCTGATAGAGCATCGCAGCCTGATAATCCGACCGGGAAGCCTTTGAGGGTTCTTCTAATCTCCTCTATTTTCGCCTTGGGTGCCCCACTCAACGCCGTGAGTTCGAGAAGTCTCCTAGAAGCCTCGGCCGAGGCTCCGATCCTCGCTAGCTCTTCCATGACACACTCCACGCCGATCTTGTTGAGCTTGTCTATGGCCCGGAAGATGTCCAGAGATCGCTCTCTCGGCAGCCCCACTAGTTCGACGAAGGCTTCGAGGATGCGCCTGTCGTTGAGCCTTATCTGAAACCCTCTAAATCCTACCGCCTTGAGGCAGTCGACGGCGACGGCAAGGACCTCCGTATCCGCAATGGGGTCGGCGACGCCGACGATATCGACATCAGCCTGCCAGAACTCTCTAAACCGCTTCTCGGAGGGGCGTTCATACCTCCACATGGGTCCGATGGCGTAACGCTTGAAGGGCATGCGCAGCTCCCTGTGGCTGGAGACGACGCGGCAGAGCGACGCGGTCCACTCGAAGCGGAGGCCCAGCTCCCGGTCCGACTTGTCCCGGAAGTAGTAGATCTGGTCGATGACGTCCTCACCGCTCTTGATCTTGAGCATATCCCAGCTCTCGAAGGCCGGCGTCCCCAGCGGCTCGTAGCCGTAGGCCTCGAAGACCTCCCTGATCCGATCGTGAACCCAGTTGCGCCTGAGCATTTCCGGGGGAAGAAAGTCCCTAGTACCCCTAGGAGGCTGAAACATCACTGGAAACTCCCTAGAATCCAACCCTTCAAGGATTATATAAATGTCTTCGGGGTCAATGTTGGATCTTCTTCGGCTAGGGTGGTCTCGATTCGCTCCACGCCTCTCCCCGGGTTCCTCCGCTTTAGCCTAATGGCGCCGATCTCCCGGGTGTTATGTACATGAGTGCCGCCGCACGGCATCTCGATGGGGCCACAGCTCCAGATGCGTATCCCTGGCTTAGAAGGGTTGAGGCGTATCTTGACCTCGTGCCCCTCGGCTAGGAAGAGGTTGGTCGCCTCTTCGACCCGCCTGAGCTCGACGGCGGGGAGCCTACCCTCGTAGGCGTAGTCGGCGCGGTCCTTCTTCTCGTCGACATGGGAGCCGAGCCTCTCCATCTTCCCCAGCCGCTGCCATAGGAAGTGCTCCATGATATGCGCTGCGGAGTGGAGCTTCATTATCCTATAGCGTCTCTCCCAGTCGATACCGCACTTCACGGAATCGCCGACCTTGAATCTAGGAGGGGTCTCAAGGATGTGGGCGACGAAGCCGTCCCTGATCTGCGTGTCGGTGACCCTGACGCCGTCGATGACGCCGGTGTCGCCGGCCTGTCCCCCACCCTCGGGGTAGAACGCGGTCCGGTCCAGAACAACCTCGTCCCCTTCGATGCTCAGTATCTTCGCCTCGAACTCCCTCATGTAGGGGTCCTCGTAGTAGAGCTTTACCGTCCTCTCCTCGGTCATGGTGTTACACCTGAGCTGTTATCGGAGGGCCCCACGCAGGAAGGGGTACATTTCCTCCACCTGCTCCTGCACCAAGACTTGGTAGTACTGGTATAGGATGCTGACGCAGAGTAGGGCGCCCATGCCTGAGCCGAAGACGCCGAAAAACTCGGAGACGGCCGCTATCAGCCCTACGAGTAAGCCCCCGATGACCGTGATGGTGGGGATGTATCGATTGAGTAGGTTCATGAGGGGCCTCCTGCTACGTCTGAAGCCGGGGACCTGCATTCCAGAGCTGAGGAGCTGATCCGCCACCTTATCTGGCCCCATCCCACCGATCTCGATCCAGATCTTTGAGAACATGACGCAGATTGCCACGACGATGCATGCATATATCAGGGCGCGTAGTGGGGCCCTTAGGACAACGTCGAGGCTGCCGGGGGAGGTGATGTAATAGACCAAGCCGCCCATGGGCGCCGGTCCCTGGCTAGTCTGGTTGTATGTCGCTATAAGGTTGAGCCATACGTTGGCGTTGGCTTGGTTCCACCGCTGCCAGATGACCTGAGACCACATCTGTACGTTGGCGAAGAGGGCGTAGGCGAGGATAACGGGGATGTTGGAGACGTAGAGTAGCTTTAGGGGCATCTTCCCCCTGTAGCCCCTGAACATTGAGTGGGAGACGGGGAGTTCTACTCGCATCCCCTCTATGTAGATGATGAAAGCGAAGACGAGGATGGTAGTGAGGAGACCGATCATGTCGGGGAGATTTCCAGACCTGTGGAACCAGCTCCAGATAGACTCCCTCTTGAAGATGGCCTCGAAAAAGGCGAGGACGGCACCCAACCTCTTCCCGTCCCCGACGGGTACAAGGCTGAAGGAGTTCCACCAGATGCGCTGCGTGATCCCTGCGACGATGAACAGGCTGATGCCGCTGCCGATCCCCCACCCCTTCTGAACTAGCTCGTCCAGCATCATGATGATGAAACCCGCGGCCAGGAGCTGCCCGAAGAGGAGGATGGATACGCCGAAGGTGACACGGCCGAAGGCGCCGCTCACGATGTAGAGGAGCGCCTGGAACAGGACCATGAGGAGGGAGAAGACCTTGCTGGCGGTCGTGAAAAGCGCCCGATCATCCGGGTTGGAGAAGTCGACCTCGATGATGCCCGAGCCGGCGAGGAGCTGGATGATGAGGCCGGCTGTCACAATGGGGCCGATGCCCAGCTCCATAAGTGTCCCGCGACTCGAGGCGAAGATGACTCGCAGGGTATACATTGGATCGCCCACGCCTGTAATGGTGATGCCGTATAGTGGGATCTCCGACATGATGAGATAGATGATGAGGGCCAACCCCGTCCACAGCAGCCGGGAGTTAAAGCTGACCTTACGCTCAGGCGGCTTCACCTCCGGGACAAACGGTGATATAGGTTTAAAG
>Ga0209636_10006391_pt1 | contig 12037 bp, 12 predicted proteins | sample DeeMarSWOR152_54_FD_187464 | JGI IMG/M metagenome (GOLD analysis project Ga0209636, IMG submission 187464) | Marine sediment microbial communities from White Oak River estuary, North Carolina - WOR-1-52-54 (SPAdes) (version 2) | ecosystem: Environmental > Aquatic > Marine > Intertidal zone >...
GATGCAAAGACTACTTTGTTGAAAGATTCCTGAATTTTCTTTTTTAACCTGCGAATGAGAACTGCTTTCTTGTTGGCTGTTGCGTTCAAAACCGCTTGAAGATCTTCTGCACACAATTCATCTATCTTGCTTCCCAAATCATCCCCATTTTGAAATTCAGCTGGAATCGTGAGAAATGAACAAGGTCGAATGTCTAAAGCCACCATTAGATAGTCTTCAGTTTTCACATGATCAAGCAGCAGAGATTCATCAAATATTTCTTCGGACAACTTCCCCCTTAGCAAACTAGCGATTTTCCTTCTTCTTTTCCAGAAATGCAAAACTCTGCCCCATTATCGCTGATCTGCTTTATTCTTCTATTATTTCTACATTTGCTCGGGGAATGATAACTTGCCTTCCATCTTCAAGTTCAGCTTCTAGAACTCGCACATCTGATTCTGTTTCTATCTTCTTAAGGGGTACTGGGAGCTCGGAAACAACACCTAATGCTCCAAAGTATGGTTCCCTTATGATCCTTATTGGTGTCCCAGGCAATAGCCCTTGCTCAAGGAACTCTTTTTTCTCTTCAAGATCACCAGGTTCTTTTGTCGTAAGTTCTGGTCTTGGAACAATTATCTCAGGTCTCATGACCCCTGCTCGAATTTGTGTTGTGCCATTTATGGAAGCAGGCATGCCATCAAATTCTTTTAACAGAGAAAAGGTTTTTTCTGACATCGCCATCTCACCGAAGCCCTCAGTGATAATAAGGGTTAATGGGATGTCCTCTTGTCCTGTGATCGCAACGCCAATCTTGTAGCCTAAGAAATTGGTGAGATCTTGATCATCTATTCCTCCGACTACGACTCCTTTGATTCCTACTTTGACGGCTTTTTGTAACGCATCATTTGTAACCAGAGAACCTCCAACCAAAATTCTTCCTTTACATTTGGGGCCAATTTCTTTAGCGGTCAGGACTTCGCTCGGGGTATCAGCGATCATCATCAACTCACCTTTCCTCTCTCCGCCTACACCGAAGATTCCTTGAATGAAAGCGGCAGGTGTTTCAATGATTGCTCCCTCGCTTGGCAACGTTTCGACCACCTTGCCTCGAATGTAAGCATCAACCTCTAGGGGAATTTGTGACTCTCTAATGAGCACTTGACCCGTGATGTCAGATACTCGCTCGATAGTTCCTGAAACCGGAGCAAACGCATACCTTTTGAAGAGTCCAAAAAAGCTTTTTACCATGGCCATGGGCTCTTCTTTTTCGACTGCTTCTCCTTCCTTTTTAAGCATGTATTGTGATGTTTCCCACAAGTCTATTCCGAGCAGTCCAGCAAGGTTAATTACTTGAACATCTCCTGGGACAAAGGTTCTTGCAACTATCGTGTCGGCTTTGACGATGTCTTCTTTCTTGACTAGAACGTCGCCGGGAATTGGCAGTATTCTTGTTTTCCTCACTATTGTTGAAGCTTTTCTCTTCAATCCAGGTGTGTAGGCTTGTGATGACAAATATGACTACCTGCCTCACATTTCATAGAGTCTTTCGGGATACGCGTCAAGAGTTTTGGACCATTCGGTCAACTTTTGCTTCCTTTCTTTGTCGTCATCCGGCAGAACTAAAGGTCTTCCTCGAGCATCTAGGATTATTCCAACGACTCCGCCTTCAACAACAACCTTACTTCTCTTTCCTGGCCCTCGTCCAACGTCTCCTCGACGAAACGGGAATATCTCTACTTCGGCTTTTTCTCCTTCCTCAAGGGGGATCCTCTTTATCCCCCCGAAGTTTACCTGTTCTTCTTTAACCGAATTGTCAGGCATGTACACTACAACCTTCATAACTTCGCCCTCCTTCCCCACTCCTCGTGGAGCAATGCAAACTCCGATTCTGACCAGACAGTCCTTTTCAAATATTTCAATGGCTGCTTTAGGATGTACAGTGGATAGAACTCCAAGATGAGGCATCATGAAAACACTGTCCTGTGCTAGATTGGTTACGCCTTCAGGCTGGAAACCATCAATCAGCATCAAAGCTGATTGTGCTCTTCTCGGCGCGTGAGACAGAAGACCGCCAGTGCCAGCCAACCAATCGACATACAACATGTCTATGTAGGTTTCCTCAAAGGCTTCTTGTTCAAAGATGTCGGCTATTGTTCGCCGTCTTTGCACGCCGCGGAGCGGTCTTGCTAGCAGCTTGTGATGTTCAAAGCCTAGGCGTAATGCTTCTCTTGCTACTGCATGTTCAACCACTAAATCTTCTACAGTTTGCGGAATGGTTGTAGGGCGAATCATCTTGTTATAAAGACGATTACGAAGATCCGCTTCCTCTATATCAAAGGGCACCCAACGCACTATATTTTTTGTTCCAGCCTCTTTCAGAACATTACATATGCTATAACTCATGCCCAAGTTGGCACTCACAGTTCTAACAAACTTATCTTCATACATTGAATATACATTAGTGGTTGCTCCACCTAGACCCACTCCAATGACGTTTGTGTTGTATGTTTTGGCAATTGTCTGAAACATTTTTCCTTCTCCAGCAGGGGTTGGCATTATGGGAATGGGTGTCCACTTCATCAATTTGTCATATCCAGGCGCGTGGGACATCACATGTTCCATAAATAGCTCATGAATCACGTTTCTAGCTGGATCCGTGTTCTCAAATTCGAGGACGGGGCGTATGTTGTCGACGACCTTTAAGGCATATGCCTCATCTAGAATCTCTTCAACAGGGGTACGAGCCTCTTTGTTCCCTGCAAAAACGATGGGTAGTTCGAAATCTATGCCCAACCGTGGCTTGGGCTTTGCTGCGTCAATCAGCTCAGCAGTCTCGACTACGTGAGTGACGTTTCCTCCATCTGTCCCACCTGCCATTAGGATCATGTCCGGTCTGAGATGACGGATCCTTTCTATTTTTTGATAAGGGCGTCGGCCATCGTTCACGGCCATGAGATCCATGACTATGGCTCCTGCACCTAGGGCTGCTCTTTCGGCACTTTCAGCGGTCATAGTTTTTACGACTCCTGCAACCATCATTTGGAGCCCTCCTCCAGCGCTACTCGTGGTAACATAAAGATCAACGCCTTCTTTTTCTCCCTTAGAAGGGGTGATGATTCCGTGGGGGGCCAACATCTTGTGCCCAGTCAGTTCCTCTACTTCTCGTACAGCATTACGAACGCCCAGTGTAACGTCTTCAAAAGGGGCCTCTACAGTTGTGGGGGCTTCTCCACTTGCCACGAAACGATATTCATTTCCAAGTTTCTTGAAGAAACGGGCTTTGCTGGTTGTGCTTCCACAATCAGTTGCTAGAATGACCTTTATCTTCTCTGGATTAATTTCTGGCTTCGATGGCTTCCTTGATACGGTCAACCCTTTTTTCAACCTATGATTTTGGCTTTTTCCTCAAGATTTAAAGTGACGATTCAAATAATAATCTATCGAACTGAGGTCTTAAGTATGGAAGTCAAAAAGACGCCTACACTTAAAGACTACGTCGCAGGCGCTGTATTAGCCAATTCACTGGCCTGGTTGACATTGGGTGTTACGCCCTTTTTCGAAACTAATCCACTGACTCTTATGCAACTCTTGATCCTAACATACGTAGCCGGAGTTATTGTGGCAGGATACTTGGTCGCTCGCAAGGCGTTTCAAAATCACATAAAGGTAGGTTTGAAAACGGGATTAGGCGCATTTGTCTTCCATATCTATGTGATCATGGGTGTAATTGAGCTGATTACGGGAGAAAGAATACTACATCTGGTTGACCACTTGTTGATTCTTGCAATTTTCATTTCCGGAGGACTTGCAGGAGCGTTTCTCTGTAAACGCCTTTCAACAGGAAAAAAAGAATTGCGTGATTTGGGGCAAGGTTAGACTGTTTTTTCCATGAAAACTACGTCCCGGTTTGTGATAGGGTCTCTAATGTATCCAGTTACCTTGAAACCTTTGACTGAATATAGTCCGATGGCATTAAAATTATCAGCGAATTCATTGTGCAAGATACGTTTTACATGGGGTGAGCCCTTCTTGAGTTCTTTTGCGAATTGATCGATTAGCATGGCTCCTAAGCCTTCACGAGCGCTTTGTTCATCTGCTACTGTCAAGAACATAATTCTTGGAAACCCCAATAAGGTACCATTTATCAAGCCCGAAATCTTCCCTTTCTTCTTAGCCACCAATGTCATGACCTGATCGCCATAAATCATTCTCTTCACTTTTTTCTTATCGGCATACATCTTTGCTTCATTGCCCAAAGTCGAGATGATCATCTTCGCACAAGCATCAACATCTTTTTTCCGAAGGAGTTCAAAATCAAATTCCAACAAAGACATCTCCGAATAATAACTATCGAATCGTCACTAAAAGATTGTGCTTGGCTTCTACGTGTAGACGTTCACCGGGCTTCCAAGGAGTTTTTCATCGACTCCAGTGATGCCTAGTCCAGGTTCTTCTGGTGGGATGCGTTTGGAACCTTCTAGTTTTGCTCCACCTTCCAAAACCAGTTTGTCCTTGATGAGGACGTCAGAGTCTAGATCTGCGTATTGTATATTTCTGATTGCAGTGGCCAACTGCACGCCAGCGGTGATGCCGACTGTTGATTCTCCCATGCATCCGATCATGCAGGGCACTTTGGCAGCCTCTGCAACGGCTGCGATTTTCCTTGCTTTGTGGATTCCTCCGCTTTTCATCAGCTTGATGTTGATAAGATCTACGGCGTCTTGTCTGATGAGGTTTAAGGCATCTTCTGGGCTTTGGATGCTCTCGTCAGCCATCACGGGGATTGAAGAGCGCCTCCTTATCTCAGCTAAGCCCTTAATTTCGTCGGCAGCAACGGGTTGCTCCGCGAACTCTATATCAAAACGCTCAAGTCTGTTTAGAACCCTAATGGCTTGGATCACGGTCCAGCCTTGATTGGCATCGATTCTAATAGCAATATCAGAGCCGACAGCTTCTCGTATCCTCCGCACCCTCTCAAAATCTTCTTCTAGATCAACTCCTACTTTCACCTTTAACGCCTTGAAGCCTCGTCCAACAGCCTTAACCGCATCCTCAGCCATCTCCTCTGGTTTCTTGATGCCGAGAGTAAGATCGGTTAGGACTGCCTCACGGAAGCCTCCGAGCAGCTTGTATAGGGGTGTCTGCGCGGTTCTTCCCATTATGTCGTGTAATGCTATGTCTATGGCGGCCTTCGCGCTTGGATTCTCAATGACTATCTGATCCATCTCTTCAATGATTCGCTCAATCTTTAATGGCGACATTCCAATTAGTTGAGGGGCGATCTTATCTAGAGCTGCCATAACCGTGTGTGGAGTTTCGTGTGTAACCCTTTCAGAGGGAGAAGACTCACCTATTCCAACGATTTCAGATTCGGTGATTATTTTTACTATGACGTTGTGGCTTTCTAAGCTTGTGGTGGGGGCAATTCTGAAGGGCTCATGGTAACGAAGCGTAACGGAGTAGGTCTCTATCTGCTTAATGATCAATTATGAAGCCTCGTATAGTTGTCGATCTGGTAGGGCTGCCCAAATCCGAACTGGGGTCAAGAGAGCCCAAATCTCCAATTACATGACCAATATTTAAGCGATTTCAAAGACTTCTGCAAAGGGGATCTGTAATTGACCAAGGGCACAGCAAAGCTTCATCATAGGCTGATAAACACTTTCTGGAAGCGAACCGCAAAGAACCAAAAATATTCACAAAGCAGGACTAGAGCAAACATCTAATGAATGTTAAAACCCGAATGACACCAAGCACCTACAAAAACATTCTTGCAAGCATAAAATGGTTCTATCGAAATTTATTGAGCGTGAAAAAATTGGTACAACGTTTTAGGTCTCCAGAGATAGCTCTCAAGCCTATCTCAGTCCCGAGCAAAGTAGAATTGCAAGCTTTTTACAGAGTTCTCACAAAACCGAGAGACAGAGCTTTGTTTCGGATCTACGCTACTCGCGGATTAAGGTGCTCAGAGATTCTTTCATTAGAGAGATTTAGAGATATAGAGTTTCAGAATCGAATGCTTATGCCAAAGAAAGAAGGTAATGCCAGCAAGCACCGTTGGGTTAGCTTCTACAATTCTGAGACAGAGAAGGACCTATTGGAATATCTTAAGAGCCGCAAAGACCAAGGCTCTAGACTCTTCCAATAAGCCAGAGGCATATGCACCGCACATTCGACAAGGCGGAAAGAAGATATGGAATGCGTATTACACCACAGCTGCTGAGAGATTGGTTCTGTTGTGAGTCGGGTAATTTGGGAGTGCAGGATCGATACGTGGATGCTTTCCGCGGTGGGATCCCTATATCAGTTCTAGCGCGACGCTATACAGATTATTCCCATGATAGAAGTGAAAGCGATCTATGACAAAGCTGGGATACGGGCGCTCAGCCAACCTAACGCACACATTGTCTGCAAAATGATAAATAACAGAGGGTTTCAGTGATTATGATCTGTATTGCACATATGTAGAGGGGAATCGAATATTGAAAAAGTTGCACATTGCAATCGTAGTGTCGATAATTATCCTCGCAGTCCTACTCATGGCTAATGCCGTAATGAATCCTCCCGCTGAGTCTGAGCTGAATCAGAGAATTAGGGAGTTAAACGAAGCTGGCTGCCCCACAGAAGATTTTCCCGGAAGTTTTGCGGAGGCCAAAGCGCAAAGGCAACATGTAACGTTTGAAGAGATAACGAGCTGGACCACATTCAAACAGCACGTTGCGGAGACGCTGCTTGAACATTACAGTGTGATGGTTTGGGTTCACCGTGACGAAGGCATAATGTGGGTTGCACGGTACCAAACAACCTACTACTATATCAAAAGCGAAAAGTAGCGTGCTATTGCAAGCCTGAAAGCAAAGATGTTCAGTGTAAATGCACACGCGGTTGTCTTAAATCGGTTTTTGCTCGGCCTTACATCAATTATAGCCCGATTAATTCGCTAAAGAATAAAAACATGTGTGCGCAGTCATCGATTGATCGATTTGCTGAAACCCTGTTGGTGCGGGCGTTTGAAGAAAGGAGAGAGGGTTTTTAATCCTTTCTTCCATTTCTTCTGTGGGACCCAGCCCCACCACTGCCATGCACGTGAACTAATGGGGCTGAAGTACGAAAAGGATTATTTCCAATTTTGCAATATTCAACCTACCATATCATAAAACGCGCGCGTAACAATCTTTCACATGGACCTTTGACTCACAGAATTTTACTTGTGAACATTGAACATGTAGGCAAAGAGCTCTTAATATCCCACTTTCTTTCCGCATTTTGTTATGTGAGTTGTCTCTATGTTGAAAATTATCTTCAACAAGTGTATGCTAGGGAGCCAGATAGAGATAATCCATCAAAGAAATGCCCTATCGCAGATTATTTCCCGCACGAGGGAAAGCGCGCGAAGCTTTTTTAAGCTTATTTGAGCTTAAAAGAACGTAGGGGTGAAACGGATGACTGAAAGAGCCTCAACAACTGTTTATCTGCCTAGAGAACTCGTCGAAAAAGCGAAAGCTCTAGGCTTAAACATCTCAAAGACCTGTGAAAATTGCCTAAAGCAAGCAGTAAAGCAAATGGAAAGCCTCTATGGAGAGAATAAATCCATAGATTGCTCAGATAACCCCCAAAATGGCTAATGGTGGGGCTGCCCGGATTCGAACCGGGGTCAAGAGAGCCCAAGTCTCCTAGCCTAGACCATGCTAGCCGACAGCCCCTCTAAATCCACTAGATTCTTAATTATAGGTTCATTTAAGTTATTTCTATGCAGTTGCTGTTGCTTGGTTGGCTCCAGAAAAGATAGTATTTTCCTAATCTGAATCTCTTGTACAACCTCGCCTGAGCGTGTAAATTCAGCGTAGGTAGAGCGTCTTAAATGCAGCCAAGCAATTACTCTACAGAGGCTCAAAGGGCTCAAAATGAGTGAACGAAGCGTTTCTAAGCGTCTTGAGGAGCTAAGTGAAAAGCTCGATACGATTATGAAGAGGTTGGACGCTTTGGAGACGTTTATCGTCGATAAGCCTGAATACGCTGGCTTGGCTGCACCCCTCAGAATGACCAAAATGGGGATAGGGCTGTACGGAGAACCCATAAAAGCGCTCTCACGTCTCAGGACCGCTGAACGCTACCTCAAACGAAGACACATCTCCCGTGACGAAATCTCGCGATGCATACTCCAAGCCCTGGCATTAAAGGGACCCTTGAACATCTCCGCCGTTACCCGCCAAGTCCAAGCCATGAGAGGCAAGGCGTCCCGAAGAATAGTGAGGGCGAGACTGAAAGGCTTGGAGAAGGAGGGTGTCGTGTGCTCAGTGGAAGGTTTTGGCACCATCTACGAACTGGTTGAGTGACCACTCTGCTGATCACTTTTTCCCAGAACCCTAAACTAGAGTGCCCAGACCTATTATTTAGCGGTGAAAAAGATGGGCTTAAAGAAAAGCGGATTGAAGAAGGAAAATTCTAGACCTCAAGACTCGGGACTATTTGGCGTAATAGAGAAGGTCATACCTGCAATTCTCAGGAAGAAAACCATAGAAGACCCTCAGATTCCCTTGAATTACAAAGCGAGAAAACTAGCACTGGTCTCAGTACTAGAAGCGGAATATCGCAAAGCTAAAGCTATCACACTAATCCGCCGGACGCCGATGAGATAGAACCCGCTATCCAAAACGGTTAACAGAAAGCTGAGCCATAAAGAAAGGAGGTGGAAACATGATTGAGGAGAAAAAAGAAAAGAAGGAAGCAGAAGAGGTCAAAGAGATCCTTGGAGTAGTCTCCAAAGAAATCCCAGCATTGATAAAAGGAATCATAGGCTCCATCTTTTCAGAGGAAGCAGGAAAAGACATGGGACGAGCAGCAGCGGCATTCTACAAAGAATTAAAGGAAGGTGGAATGCCCGAGGAAATCGCAGTTAGAATGACAGAGAACTACGTCGGTGTCTTCACAAGCCTCGGAGATGTGCTCAAAGGAGCCGTGAGCGGAAGAAAAAGCGGTAAACTCGCAGAGAAAGAAATCGAAGAAGAAGTAGCCAAGAAGATTAAAGAGAAGATCGCTCAAGAAAACCGGTAGAAGACTGGAAGAGAGCTAGACTCCTAGTGAACGAAAGTGGCAAAAGCAAGAGCCATACTCGGTGCCGCATTTTCTATCGTCAGCCTATTGAGCCATCTGTTTATACTATGGTTGGGTTTGGGCTGGAAAGTGCGAAGAGCCAGAAAGGCCTTTGAAAAGGAGTTGACCAAGGAAGGAATGTCGAAGGAAGATGCAAGGAGGCTGAGCGCTCATTACAAGATTCTCAAAGACCAAATCATCAGCACAGTTGTACATTCTTTCAGAGAGTTATAGCTGTCAAAATATGACAAACTCGACTATTCAATCTCATATAGCGAGGTGCAAAGAAGCGATGAGATCATCTCTCCCATGCGTCAAGAGGCGGTTTTTGTTCAGCAGGAATGGGTGACCGATACTTTTTATCGCCTATTCTTCGCCTGTATTCCTCATTCGCCTTCTTAAGAATCTCTTCTTCTGTTAAGAAATCCAGCGATGTAGCAGCCATTACTTTCGCGGAAAAGATGAGAGACTCATGTCCAAGTCCAACGCCACTTTGTGCCACGTTCTGCCACGAATGTCCAGGCGTCCCTAAAACCCAAGTTGCAGTCTCGAATTCTACGGTGGGTGCCTGCCAACTCACGTCGGCTACGTCGGTACTGCCATGACTGGTCTCACCTTCGCCCCAAGGATCAGCGATTTCATCATCCATCACTTTGTCCACAAGCCTCTCCCATCCGGGACGTTTGGATTTCTTTAGCTGAGCAATTTTCATTTCAGGAGTGATCGTCGTGGCGATTTTTTCAGCGAACTCCCAATCTTCATCATCGTATTTAGGAAGCCCGATTTCACGCATGTTCTGAACAATCAGCTCCGCGATGGTTCTGTTAGGAATCACGTTGTGGCTTCCCTCGAGGAACTCTGTCTTTAGCTCAGTCCTTGTCATAGTTGCTGCTCCTTTTGCTATGTCAAGAATCCAGTTGTATATGAAATCCAGTTGATCTCGCTCGGGTGCTCTTACGTAGTACCAGCTTCTGGCGTATGCTGGCACAATGTTCGGCTGGTCTCCGCCCTTCTCAACTACATAGTGGATTCTTGCGTCTTGGATCACGTGTTCTCTCAGATAGTTCACACCAATATTCATTAGTTCCACTGCGTCTAATGCGCTTCTACCCTGCTCGGGGGAGCCACCAGCATGAGAAGCCTTACCATAGAAATGAAATCTAACCGAGTTAACGGCTAAGCTACTCCTTAAGTCAGCAGCATTCATAGTGCTTGGATGATGACTGATGACCGCATTAACATCACTGAAATAGCCGTCCCTAACCATGTATACCTTGCCTGAGAAGTTCTCTTCAGCCGGACATCCGAAGAATTTGATCGTGCCCTGGATTTTGTGCTTGTCCAGGGTCTTTTTCACTGCCATCGCCGCTGCCATGCCGCTTGTGCCGTGAATGTTGTGTCCACATCCGTGTCCCGGGGCTTCGGGTTTTAAAGGCTCCTTCCGTGGAGCCTTTTTCTGTGATAGCCCAGGTAGCGCGTCGTATTCGCCCATTATTCCTATGATCGGTTTTCCCTCACCCCAAGTCGCTACGAACGCTGTGGGCATGTCCGCGATTCCTCGCTCGACTTTAAAACCATGCTTTTCGAGTTCATCTGCCAGAAGCGCCGAAGACTTGAACTCAATGAGACCTAACTCAGCGAAATCCCACACCTTATCGCTGATCTCAACAATTCTATCCTTGTTCTTCTCAATCCAATCAAGAGCATATTCCTTCTCAACAGACATGAGATAACACCAAGCATAAACTAACGCGAAGTAGAAGGATTAAACATTTGCTATGTCGCACACAGGATCGTCATGAAGATACCCATGGCGCGTGCTTTCAATACATCTAGAATAGGCTTCAGACCCTCAGAGGAATGTCACGGAAGACCTGTGAGCAACAGAAGGACGAAAACGTGACCTGTAAGCCCATAGACTCTGCAAGCTGAATAGCCTTCTCAACCGGAAATGCTACCGCGTTCACCCCAGCTCTCACCGCCAACATATCAGTCTTGATTCTGTGCTCACCCTTCGGTCTCATACAGCCCAGAGCTATCGGAGTCTTCGGAAGCATAAGTCTGGCGGTTATCAACACCTTTAGGATTTCTTTTGGCGAGGACGGAACCACATTCTCCATGGGAGTACCGCGTACTGGCAAAAACGCGATTATAACAACTGCAGATGGAGAATTTTTAGAAATTATCTTTAGCGCTTTGAGCTCACCCTTAAGTCTGCCATAGTGAAGCCCCACGAGCACATGAGGTACTGTAGGAATGCCAGATGCGTACAGAGCCGCCAGAGACCTGTCGTAGTCGTTGACTCTAGCGTTCAGCTGATAGATCTTCTGTATCGTCTCATTTGAGCCGATAACGTCCATGAGGGCAGCGTCGACTCCGGCCTTTTTTAACGCCTTTGCAGTTGAGGATTTGATGATGCCCGTATGTACGAGAATCGTTAGTCCAAGGTCACGCTTAATCCCGGCGATGGCATCTACAAACCTGTCGAGTGGCACAGAGCCGTCTGGCAAGCATCCGCCACTTATGAGACAGCCAACACACCCTTTGTTTTTTAATTCCGTACAGGCTTCAATAAGTCCTTTGGGAGTTGGAGCAGATAGCATGGTTTCCAGAATCTTTCCGCTGCAGTGCTTGCAGTTTAAAGCGCAGGAGGATCCCGTTACGGAGATTGTTGGGAAAGTTGTTGGCGATGAATGGAAGTATCTGGTCTTGTAGTAGGCGAAGCTTGGGGCGTAGAATCTGATCTGTTTACCGAAGTTCTTCCAGCTGATTCTTCTAGCGCTGGTCAGCGCTTCTTCGAGTTCTCTGTCATCTGCATGCAGCAGGCGTTCGTAGTCGTCTTTCCAGCTCGTCAAATGCGTCTGCTCCAATAGCTAGTTATGCTTCAGATAAGAGAGGAATAAGTATTAAGTTCCAGCAATTTAGTCTACAGGTCTGAAACATGTTGAGGCTGGACAATGCAAAG
>Ga0209636_10006392_pt1 | contig 12036 bp, 9 predicted proteins | sample DeeMarSWOR152_54_FD_187464 | JGI IMG/M metagenome (GOLD analysis project Ga0209636, IMG submission 187464) | Marine sediment microbial communities from White Oak River estuary, North Carolina - WOR-1-52-54 (SPAdes) (version 2) | ecosystem: Environmental > Aquatic > Marine > Intertidal zone >...
CTACAAAAGAGGATAGAGCGCTGATCTGTTCCGGTGTAAATTCGTTCATCAGTCTGTCTCCCCTAAAAGATAACTCGTGCTTGCAGGCTAATTGGCCAAATCCCTTATCTCCTCCCCCGATCAACTAGGCCAAGAAAGAAGGCTTACCCCCAGAAAAAGTACTCCAATCGTAACAATGAGTTTGGAAGTATAATAGTGAATGAACCTATCAGGGATCAAGAGAAAATCCATTCCTAAGTTTCCCTTCTTTTCTGGGGAATACCGTGGGGCAATGCGCGACGTTGCAGGAGAAGTGGGGTGCCCCTCTACGGCGAGCAGGAAGGCGGTCCCCCTGGCTGAAGCAATCTTTTAAAACAAAATCATCCGTGTTAATAGTAGGGTGCCCCTTGGACCAAGATCGTTGTCCTTTGAATACATGAATGATCAAGAGGTCTTTTCCCGCTGCGAGCCATCAGCCAGGATAGGGAGACATGAAATGGAACCCAAATATGATTTTGTGAGGAAGTTTCGAAACCAGATTTTGCAGTGCTCACGATGTGGATTTTGCCAGGCGGTCTGTCCGATTTTTGAAACAACCCTCCGTCCTGCCTATAATGCCCGGGGGAAGATGCTGCTCTTGAAGGAGGTGATGGACGGACAGATTGAACTCTCCGAGGAACTGGCGGAGACGTTCTACCACTGCACGACCTGTCGGTCCTGTACGTATTCGTGTCCGGCCAAGATAAACGTAAGTGAGATTGTGGAGGAGGTCCGCAAGAAACTCTATAGGGACGGCCACGCTCCGGAACCGGTGCTCGGGGTGAGCGACAGCATCTCTAAAGCCGGCAATGTATATGCAAGCGCCCCTGAGGATAGGATCGAGATTTATCCTTCCTCTCTCAGGGAAAAGGCTCAAAAAAACGAGCTCCCTGCCAACGCTGAAACTCTCCTGTTCATGGGGTGCCTCCCGAGCTATCTGGATATGAAGATCGTGCCGAGCCTGATCAAGCCCCTCGATGCGGGAGAGGTTGCCTACACGACGTTGGCCACCGAAGAGAATTGCTGTGGATTTCCTCTCTACCTCATGGGATCTGATAAATTTGAGCCTCATGCCAAAAAGGTTATTCAAAGAATTAAGGCTACCGGTGCTCGAGAATTAGTCACACCCTGTGCGGGGTGTTATAAGACGTTTAAGAATCTCTACCCGGAGATTGGAGAGCTCGGTCTCGAGGTATATCACTCGGTGCAGTACTTCGACAAATTGCTCGATGAGGGAAAGATAAAGTTCAGAAAGGACATTGCCAAAAAGGTCACCTATCACGACCCCTGCGACCTTGGGAGGGCCTGCGATATCTTTGAGGAGCCGAGAAATATCCTCAAGGGGATTCCCGGCGTTGAGTTTGTGGAAATGGAAAGAAACAGGCTCGATGCTCGCTGCTGTGGAGGAGGCGGAGGCATGCAGGCCTACAACCCGGAGATGGCAGTAGACATGGCAGCCCTAAGGGTCCGCGATGCCCTGGCTGTGGGAGCGGATATCATCGTATCCGGCTGCCCAGCCTGCAAGGATAACCTCAGAAAAGGCTCTCGCGCCATACCGAAGGAGGAGAGGGGGAAGATAAAGATCATAGATATCACGGAGATGGTGAGCGATGCACTCGCATGACGACCTTTTTAGGGGTAGTGCCTTAAATGTGCTAAGCCGATCCCCTGCCATAGAATGTGTCTTTATCGTTTTCCATTAGGATCACGGCCATTTCCTCTTTCAACCTGACACTTGCCCCACAAAAGGACATCTCCCAACCCCTCTGGAGCTATATACCTAACTGTTTCATTTTGTATCGAGAGCTCTAGAGAACTTATTAGCATTACAACATGGTGCTAGCTTAGAGAGTCCGAGTATCTTTTTCAACACGCTGAAGTGATAGGGATTCGTTGCGCAAAAAGACACCGATGTACAACCCAAAATAGCGGGTTATGCAAAGGCATTTTAGAATAAGGAATGCTGAGAGATAGGAAAAAATTTGAGGATCGTGCAGAAAACCTTCGGGGCACAACTGGATTCTATAAGAAATGATCCATCCGGACATATTCTCGTGACTTCATCAGACGCCAAAGTAGGATTGGATTACCTCCTCGTTGTCCATCAGCTCCTCGGCTTTACCCTCATATTTAATCTTCCCGCCTTCAATGATATATCCATAGTCCGCCAATTCAAATGCCTTCTTGGCATTTTGCTCAACCAGCAAAATTGAAGTCCCACTGTCATGGATTTCTTTAAAGCCATCAAAGAGGACATCGACCAAGACAGGTGCAAGACCCCCGCTGGGTTCATCGAGAAGAAGGAGTTCAGGGATCTCCATGAGACCCAATCCCACGGCAAGCATTTTCGCCTCACCACCACTCAGGGTCTCTGCCACTTGATTTTGCCGTGCCTTTAACACCGGGAACAAGTCAAAAACAGTGTTTATCCGTTCCTTATATCCTGCAGTCTTCTTAAGCGCAGCCAACTTCAAATTCTCAATAACTCTCAGGGAAGGGAAGAAGTTACTTTCTTGGGGCACGTAGGCTATGCCTTCTATAGCTATTCTCTTTGGTTCCCACTTCGTAATGCTATTGTCTTTGTATATCACCTCCCCCTCATAGAGGGTAGTTAGCCCATAGATAGTTCTCAATAAAGTTGTTTTGCCGGCACCATTGGGACCTATGACCACAGCAAGTCCCCCTTCGGCAATCTCAAGGTTGACATCCTTCAGGACAACCGACTTTCCATACCCAGCAGTAACATTGTGGAGCTCGAATAATGTCATCTTAAGCCTCTCTGCCCAAGTAAGCCTCCCTAACCTCCTCATTCTGTCGCACCTCATCGGCACTGCCTTCCATGAGCTTCCTTCCATAACTTATGACAATAATCTTGTCACATATGCCCATGATTACTTCCATCTTATGCTCCACGATTAAGAAAGTAAGTCCTTGTTCTTCCCGCATCCTCTTGATGAAGTTCACCAACATTGCCGTCTCTGCAGCTGTTGCCCCTGCTGTTGGTTCATCTAAGAGGAGCATTTCGGGTCCTGTTGCCGAAGCCTGTCCAAGTTCGAGCATCTTCCTCTGCCCACCGCTCAGGATGGCTACCGGTTCATTCCTCAGCTCGTAAAGATGCATAGCCTTCAGTATCTCTACTGACTTCCCTAAATTTTCTCTCTCTTGCTCCCTTACATTGGCCGGATTTAGTATTCCTCTGATTATGTTTTCACCCCTTTGATCCTTGAATGCCAACAGGATGTTCTCAAGGAGTGTCATGATCTTCAGCTCTCGACTTACCTGAAAAGTCCTGGTTATTCCCCTTTGACATATCCGGTCCGGCCGCAAACCGGTGATATCCTCCCCCTTGAACAGGATTCGACCAGCATTGGGCTTGTACATCCCGGTAATTACATTAAAAAAGGTGGTCTTGCCGGCACCATTGGGACCAATTAAACCTACAATGGAACCCTTCTCTACCTCTATTGAGCAATCGTCTACTGCTCTTAAGCCGCCAAAGTTCTTAACAATGCCCTCAGCCTTAAGCATGTATATCCCCTATCTCCTTCGTAATCGCCTTTTCCGGCAACAATCCCCGCGGCCTGAGCCTCAGGACCAGAATTAGCAATACCCCGACGGCAATATATCTCAGTGCCGGTATCAGTTGAGGCTGTCCGGCTACTGAAGGGAGGAAACGGGTTGCCTGAACAAAAAGCCCCATAAGGAGGGCACCGCCTAAAATTGCCCCCCAATTATTTCCACTGCCACCGACTATTAAGCAGGCCCAGATGAGGAATGTATAGGTAGGAATAAACTGATAGGGCTCGATTGCCGTAGTGTACATGGCGAAAAGGGCGCCGGCAACCCCCATGTAAATTCCGCCTAAGATAAAGGTAAGCATCTTGAAGTTAATGACCGGTTTCCCTAAAAAGGAAGTTACTACCTCGTCCTCCCTCATTGCCCTTAATACCCTGCCAAACGGCGAGACATACAGGCGGTTTGCTATGATCAAGAACAGTGCAAGTATGGCCAGGGTAAGGACAAGCAAAATAATATCACTGGGTAGGCTCGCAGGGGGGAAAAAGGACTCAAACGGTCTTTTAATATTCCTTATTCCCTGCACACCTCGGGTCAGCCATTTTTCATTGATGGCAACGTACCTCAGAATTTCCGCCACGCCAATAGTCACTATGGCCAGGTAATCGCCCCTCAGCCTAAGGGTAGGGATACCTATGAGAAAGGCCAGGATACCGGATGCAACTGCGGCGGCAATGAGTCCTAATGGCCAGGCAATCCCATAGCCAACAGTATATCTCTCCCCGAACAGAAAAGATTCGCTGGGTGCTGAAATTAGTATTGCAGCAGTATATGCCCCTATTAGGAAGAAGCCGGCTACGCCAAAATCAAGAAGCCCGCAATAGCCCCACCGTATATTAAGCGCCAAGACAAGTATGCAAAATATGGCAACTACGGTTACTATCCCTATCATAAAAGAGGTCATATTTAGAATCCCCTTTCAGTTCCCAGAATCCCACTCGGCCTAACTAGAAGACATATGCACATGATTGCAAAGGCGATTGCTATCTTGTAAGGTGCCAAAAGCGGGATGATCCCCGCACATTCAGATACCACACCAATTATCATAGCCCCGATTAGGGCACCTATAAGATTGCCTGTACCTCCGAGAATAAGGGCAGAAAAAAGCAACAAGAGGGCAGTAAAACCTGTCCAGGGAGTAAGGGTGGTGATTAAGGCCAAAAATACCCCTCCTAATCCGGCCGTTGCAGAGCAAATTGCCCAGGTCCAGATGAATGTCCGCTCTGTATCCACACCTTTGATCGTTGCCAATTCCAGGTTATCAGCGGTTGCCCGCATTGCTCTTCCTATGCCACTATACCGGAGCATTGCAAAGATACCACCAGTCAGAGCCAGGGACAGGCATATCACAGTTAGCTGTATAGGGGTCACAATAAAAGGTCCTAATCTTAGTCCGGCTTCAAAGGGGATATTATATTTTTGCGGATTCGGTCCCCAGATAGCTAACTCGGTATTATGGATGATAAATGCCAGACCAAGTGAGGCAACAAGCAATATCAAACCTCCATGCTCTCGAAGCGGCTTAAAGATTATCCAGTAGAAAATCACCCCCAGAGCTGCGGATATGATTATCGAAAGCACAACAGAGGTAGGGAAATTTATCCCCAGAGAGACATTGAAGAAGAGTACCAGGTATGCGGTCAGCCCCAGTTGATCTCCGTATGCCAGGTTAAAAAACTTGGCATTCCTGCAAAGTAAAGAGAGGGCCACAGCCGGAAGCGCCAATACTGCACCGGTAATAATACCGAATCCCAAATATATCATCTCTAACCCACAAATTTGAGCCCCAGGTAAGGCCCAATCTTCCAAAACCTGGGGCTCGGCGTTTGTTATTTCCGCAACTTGAGCACTTCGCTTACAATCGGGCCAACCTCTTTGTCAGTCAGGGTACCTGTTCTCTTGAGCTTACCTCCCTCAATAACTACCACCCGCAGAAAGGTAATACAATTGCCATACTCGTCAAAATCCTGACTGCCGGCTACGCCATCATAATCTATGTCCTTACCCTGATGAAGTAGTTCAGCACCCTCAGCGAAGTTAGTAACCTTGTCTCCAGGTGGAGACGAAACCTTGCGAATGTTATCCAGTATCGCCTGGCGATCAACTTCTTTAGACGCCTCTAAGGCTAAAGCGATAATGTTCATAGCATCATAGGCATTCTCTGAGAACTGGGCCACTCCAGGCTTACCTTTTAATGCCTGCAAATCTTTAGCCCATGCTTCGTAACGAGGTGATATGAGGGCAGCCGGATTTACACCTACCACACCTTTAGAAGCTGGCCAGGTAAACTCAGCAAACTTATCATTAACAAAGTCAGTGCCGATCCATTGACCGCTGAGTCCTAACTCAGTCCATTCCTTAAACACAATCGCGCCCTCTGGCGGTGAGAGCTCGTACAAGATAACGTCAGGCTTATTTCTGGTTAGCGTCAGGAGTTCTGAGCGATAGGAGGGAGCTCCTGGCGTAATTCCGACATCCCCTACAATTTGAAGGCCCTTGGCCTTGCATGCCGGCTTCACAACACCCTTAATACTTGCAGCGCTCTCAGTATCCTCAAAGAATAGTGAGACTTTCTTCGCACCCAGCGTCATTGCATGATATACCATTCCCGATCCCATCACCGTATCAGACGACACAGTGCGAAATACGATCTTGCCGCCATGTGGATCTTTATCCAGTGCGGTTGTGCCTGCCGTCGGGGATATGATCAGGTTCCTTCGCTCTACCCCTAAGGGGATAACAGAACGTATGGTTACCGAAGTGGGACCGATAATCGCCAATACCTTATCAACGTCCAGCAGTTTTCTTGCCGCCGCCACAGAAGCATCGGCCTTACCCTCGGAATCTCCTTCAACCTTTACCACCTTATCACCATGAACTCCACCTGCCTCATTAATCTCCTTTATCGCTAAATCAACCGCAGGTACACAATCGCTAACCCAGGTTAGAGGCCCGGTATAAGGAAGAAGGACCCCAACCTTGACAGCCTCTGCATGAACAACCGACAAAGGCATAACCATAAAGATAAAAACCAAACTAACAAAAAATGCCTTGCCTTTCATTTCCTTCACCTCCCCATCAGATACGCTAAACATTTAAGATTCTGGACCCCTGTCTAATTCTTAATAAGTACTGGTATCACCTCCTTTAAGGTTATATTGTTCAACACTCTTGTCCAAAATCGATTTTAGCTTGGACAGCAGTTGAGCCCCATGAGCATTCGGACATTATATTGAGCTCTCCGAGGGCTCTTCAAATGCCTTATCCAATAGTTTTTAAGGGCTTGGCTTTAATGGAAATGCCCATTTGCCAAATATGGTCGGTTTTGGACAGCCTTCTTAGCCTAAGTCAAACTGAATTTGTACTAGCATGAGACAGCCTGTAAAATCAGATACTTACCTGCCCAAAAAGGCTAATTTTGATCTATTTTGTGTAGTAGGGATTAGTCAATTTCATTAAATACTGCCGAATGCTAGCTTTATCAAGCCAAAAATAAAATTGCGTGTCAAGAAATAGAGGATACATTAACAATAATAGTTCTATTGAGTACCTGGACTGACCCCCACAAACTGTTCATATCAAAGCGGTGGAATTAGAGCACTTCGACAGGGGTTTTGGGTTAGGCTTACCGTAGCTTCAAACTCACAAGGAAACCGATAGTCGTTGGCCCCGGAAAAAATGCAGTGAAGCTTTTGCCTCAGGTTCATACGCTGATCGTAAATGTTAAAGGGAATATCCGTGGTATGTATCATGGCGTGAGCCCGAAACCGCCCAGCCTATATTCATCCGAATTCTGCTATCGGTTCAATCGCCCATTCCGGGAACCACAATTGTTCGACCGCATCCTCTCAGCTTGTGTAACCAGCTCCACTATTACCTCTACGGAGTTAGAGGCGTAACCCTTGTAATGATTCACAAAGAGAAGCTATTTTCAATCAGGCGATTTACTCAAAAACAAAAAACCACAGCCCTTTATGAGTGGGAGTAGTTTTATCTTGGGAATTTTCCCTATGGTAATAAGCAGCAATACCTAATGATGCCCTATTTGATTATCCCCTTTGTGATTACTGCAATAACTCCTTATTATCCAATTCGTTAACTCATAGTTTGTTCCTATGGGTTATGATGGAACCTATGCAGTCACGGTAGAATACTGCCCACTTCGAGGCCTGAAATCCTCCCATTAAGCGACTGGCCTCAGCTTCCAGGTATTCAATCTGTGCGTTCTCCTTGAAGAACACCTCATTCTGGTTGTTCTGGGCTTTTACGCTTCAGGGGTAGGGAAAGGTAAAATACAGTGACCTAAACAGGAATCTCCCTGCTCCATGAATGTAACGATTGGTTTAGCGTTGGGAATATTGCTAATAGTCGCTCACCATCCAGAACGTGGCTATCTTCTCCAGGGGTTTTGCCTGCTCAGTTTTCTTCTTAGGTTTTCCGGTTCAGGCGCCAGTGGCGGTAAATTCTTATGGGGAGAATCATACCAAAAAAGGGAAACATATACATCGCGGCCACAGTGGGCTCGAGAGGTCCAAAAAATTGAGAGGCAAACACAATAATCAACACATTGTTCATGTTTCCCAGACTGATTCCCGCTGCCAGTTGATTTTCTAAGCTTCCTGTTGAAAAGGAAAAGACGCCCACCACAAGATAGATAGCTGAGAGGATTATGGCTACAAGCAAAGCCACTAAGATAGTTGAGGGTTTTTGATACAAGAACTCCGCATATCGTGAAAACACGCCTAGATTGATAAGAGAGAAAATGACCAGCGAGAGAGGGAATTGTCGATTCATAATTCCCTTTATCAGGCCAGGCGTGAGACGTCTAAGGGTCTCAACTGCCAGAATAGGGACAAATATTACCAGGGTTAGCATGCGAATCATCGGAGAAACGCTTAGCTCGATTGAGCGCTCCAAGAGAATGTGGATCATAGCAGGAAGGGTAAAGGGTACGACCAGAGAGGTGATTACCACCATGACCACAACCAACGAACTATTAGCTCGCACGAGGTTGGAGATGAAAGGGGCAACTACCCCTGTTGAGACACCAGAAAGAAGCAAGGCTGCAATCGCATAGGCGGGATAGATGACTCTGAAAAGGAAATAGACACCTATCGGTAATGCAATCGTCTTCAAAAAAGAGAGGAATAAAATTGTCGGGAAGGAGTGTCTCAGTGTAGACCAGATGGTGTCAAGCTTAATTGAGAGAAAACTTAAGAAAAGAAAAAACATCATGAAACAGAGAATATACGGCTGGAAAAGAGAGCCAAAACGAGGCAGCAAAACGCCTGCGAGTATGGAAAGAAATATAACCAAAAGCAGAATAAGATCATTTAAACGAAGCATGCTATCAATCTAAACTGAACGTGGGGAGATTCTGTTTCATGGATGAATTTTTTCGGTTCATAGCATAGAAAACGAATCAGTGGAAGTAGTTGTCTACATTACTCAGGTCATGTTCAAAATTGGCCTTCGTGCCAGCATGGGTGCCTCTCTTCAAGGCGCTGAGGGGCGGGGAATATCGTGCTCCACATTCATAGATTCACTTTGCAGATTGCAAGAATGAACCGACGTGTTATATATAGTTATATGTACTTGTTGTTCTATCACGGTCTCTTTCCCCTAGTTTTTCGACGAACACAATAACCTTAGAAACAGGCCGCGATTCAATCAATATTTACCCCATGCCAACACGTATGAACGATACTAAAAGATTAGGCCTAACCGTCCAGTCATCGTGATTGTGCAAAAGTTATATAGAGCTCAGACATAATAATGAAGGAGTGAACTATGAATGAAACAAGTAAACGGGCCCTCATTGAAATCGTGGGCGAGGAAAATTATACCGATAGCCTCCTCGATATGATCGTCTACTCGAAGGACGCCTCGGAATACAAGCACCGTCCTGATGCAGCGGTGTGGGCAACGAGCACTGATCAGGTTTCAGCGATCCTCAAGCTCGCCAATAAGGAGGTATTTCCCGTCACTGCCCGTGGTGCGGGAACATCTCTGTCCGGTTTGAGCGTGCCTGAACGAGGCGGTGTAATTCTCGATTTGGGGCGAATGAATAAGATTATCAGAATCAGCATTGAGGATCGGCTGGCCGTGGTCCAGCCCGGCGTAGTGTATGCCGCACTCGAAAAGGCCCTGGCTCCGCACGGCTTCTTTTTCCCGCCTGATCCGGCAAGCGGCGCCGTGTCCACCCTGGGGGGCAACGTCGCCTGCAACGCCGGGGGTATCAAGGGAGCCAAGTACGGCACGACCAAGGACTACGTGCTGGCCTTAGAGGTGGTCTTGCCCGATGGTAGGGTGATGCACACGGGTTCTCATTGCATGAAGAGCGTTTCCGGTTATGATCTAACCAAGCTCTTTGTCGGCTCCGAGGGTACCCTCGGTGTAATCACGGAAATTACGCTCAAAATCAATCCCAAACCACCCCTTACGCTTACCACCATGGCCACCTTTGATGACTTGGAGGACGCAGGACAGGCGGTAGCAGAGATCATGTACTCCGGGATCGTGCCCAGTGCATTGGAGATAGTCGATCAGCAGACACTTATCGCCCTGAATCAGAACGCCGATCTCAACCTTCCGGAGGTGGAGGCGATTCTGGTAGCTGAAACCGATGGATACACCGAAGATGAGACGGAGTTCCAACTTGCTAAAGTCATGGACATTTTCAGGAAAAATAAGGCCTCCACAATCAAGAGGGCCAGCTCGGCTGAAGAGGCCGAGGCCTTGTGGACAGCCCGAAAAACTGCCTACGGGGTCATGTCCCGGGTTAATACCAATCTGTTTGTGGAGGATTTGTCCGTGCCCATATCAAAGATGCCCAATATACTCAGGATTGTCTCCGATATCGCCAAAAAGTATGATCTGAAAATTCCAACCGTGGGTCACGCTGGCGACGGGAATCTCCACCCAACCATCAGCTTCGATGGGACCAACCCCGAAGAAGTAAAACGCGTGGAGAAGGCCTCAGAGGAGATCTACGATGAGGTGATCGGACTAGGCGGCACTCTCACCGGCGAGCACGGCATCGGACTCGCCAAGGCCCGGTTCATGCACCTCGAGCACGATGAGGTGAGCATGGATGTAATGCGTGGCATCAAGAAACTGTTCGACCCGAATAATATCCTCAATCCGGGCAAGATGGCACTAGAAACGTGAGAAAGTTGATAACACATGCCTGAACGAAAAAAGTCTTCTCTCACTTGCTATGAGTTATGAGCTGATAAGGAGTTACACAATGGATGCGAAGTACGATTTCGAAAAAAAATACCGCGACCAAATACTGAGGTGTTCGAGCTGCGGGTTTTGCCAGGCGGTATGCCCAATATTCGGGCTTACTTTCCGGCCAGCCTTAAATACCCGAGGTAAGATGCTGCTGCTTAAAGAGGTAATGGGCGGATCCCTCCAATTCAGTAAAGAACTCGCAGATATCTTCTACGCCTGTACCGGGTGTAAGGCCTGCAACTACACATGTCCCGCAGGTGTTGAGGGAAATGAGATCGTGGAGGAGGTTCGAGGGGAACTTTACAGGCTCGGCTTAGCCCCGGAGTCCCTGCTGGGCGTAAGGGACAGCATACTCAAGCAGGGCAATGTCTTCGCGAGCGCCCAGGGCGACCGGATCGAGATCTATCCTCCCCCTCTCAGGGAAAAGGCCCAAAAAAACGAGCTCCCTACCAACGCTGAAACCCTGCTCTTCATGGGGTGCCTCCCGAGCTACATGGATATGAAGATCGTGCCCAGCCTTATCAAGTCCATGGATGCCGCTGGGATGCACTACGCGACCCTTGGCACCCATGAGACTTGTTGCGGGTTCCCGCTCTACCTCATGGGCTCTGATGAGTTTGAGCCTCAGGCGCAGAGGCTTATGGAGAAAATTAGGGCCACGGGCGCACGCGAGCTGGTCACCCCGTGTGCGGGATGCTATAAGACCTTTACCACCCTCTATCCGGAGATTGGAGAGCTCGGTCTCGAGGTATATCACTCGGTACAATACTTCGACAAATTGCTCAATGAGGGAACGATAAACTTCAAAAAAGAGATTGCCAAGAAGATCACCTACCATGATCCCTGTGACCTTGGGAGGTCCTGCCATATCTTCGAGGAGCCGAGGAATATCCTCATGAGGATTCCCGGCGTCGAGTTTGTGGAGATGGAAAGAAACAGGCTCGATGCCCGGTGCTGTGGAGGGGGCGGAGGCATGCAGGCCTACAACCCGGAGATGGCAGTGGACATGGCAGCCCTAAGGGTCCGCGATGCCCTGGCTGTGGGAGCGGATATCATCGTATCGGGCTGCCCAGCCTGCAAGGATAACCTCAGAAAAGGCTCTCGCGCCATACCAAAGGAGGAGAGGGGCAAGATAAAAGTCATGGATATCACGGAGATAGTGAGCGATGCCTTAGAATAGTAACCGGTTCAGAGGTGGCTTTCCTC
>Ga0209636_10006393_pt1 | contig 12036 bp, 12 predicted proteins | sample DeeMarSWOR152_54_FD_187464 | JGI IMG/M metagenome (GOLD analysis project Ga0209636, IMG submission 187464) | Marine sediment microbial communities from White Oak River estuary, North Carolina - WOR-1-52-54 (SPAdes) (version 2) | ecosystem: Environmental > Aquatic > Marine > Intertidal zone >...
TGATGGAGTGCCGTGGTGTATGATCTGGAAGAACTTCAGATAAGTATTTGTATATTCCCGTAGCGTTTGAAACATAAATAATGAGTTCGTAATGAATTCCTGGCGTTGTCTTGTGATATAGTCTATCTGCATCTCCCCCCCAAGTTGTAAGGTTAGTGTAGCCATAAGCCGCCCACAGCAGCTGAGAAAGCTCCTGCAAGGACAAGTCTTCCGCAGCCCATTCTTGCGCAGAAACTATGTTCCTTATCGCGTCTTCAAAAGACAAACTGCTGTATTGCACGAGTGGAAGATTACCGGTCATATGGTCATAGTTTGGGGATGCTGGTGGATACGGATCTTCTGGATAGCCTAAAGGCATAACCAACAACGGAATTAACGTGCTAGGCAATTTGAGGTCCTCACGCAAATCTTCAGACCTGATGCTTCCAACACAGCATATTCCGAGGTCATTGGAAACAGCCGCTAAATACATGTTTTGAACGAAACATCCTGCCTCAGCAGAAGCAAAAATTCCATTATCCATTTTTGTTTGATCCCAAACAACAGCTAAAACGACACTGGCAGTACTAACATAATCCTGACCGAAATAGTCGTAAGGTGGTATTGTGTCTTTATTCACAGTTAAGTTATGTACAATAAGTGAGTTGCTTTCAGGAACGTATCGGTAGCATCCTGTCTCGTTATACGGAAATATCGCCAAGGAATAGTCGTCGCCTATTTGTGGTACACTTCTATGACCGTTAGTAGTGCCATAAGCAAGTTCTAATATCTCCAAAAGCACCTGTTCTGAAATATTTCCTGAATTATAACTTCGGGTTGACTGTCTACGACTAATGATTTCTTCCAGTGAAAGAGAAAACGCTTGTGGCACAAGTAATGCAAGGCAAATGGAAAACGTAACCGCGTAGATGATGAACTTTCTTTTGGATAAGCAAGTCATTATCGAATTTCCACCATGCGTCCGCGCACACTATCAATGTGTCAAATAACGAATTTAAGTTTTCAGAAACAATCTTCCATTGAACAGTATATACGCACGCAAGCTTTGTTGAGCAGAAAACTTCATTAGATTATTATAGCTAACTTTCAGATCGTGTTAAAATATCCAATTAGAATTGCAGAACAAATTAGGAGGGGGAGTTATTATGAAAGGTTCTAAGAGGGTTTTAGGGATTGTTGCCAGTCCTCGCAATTCAGGAAACACAGCAACACTAGTTAAAGAAGTTTTGAAGGGTGCAGAAGAGAAGGGACATGAAACAGACTTAAAATGTCTAGGAGACCTAAAAATAAACCCATTAATTGCATCTACTTCAGACAAAGAATCCATATGGAGTCCATATTCAAACAAACCACTTGGAGTAATTGGTCCCAAAGACGACATGGAGTTGATTTATTCCTCCCTTGAGAAAATGAATGCACTCGTTTTTGGCACTCCTATCTACTTCGATCATATTAGCGCTCATGCAAAGATCTTTATCGATCGCCTAATCTACTACTCTAAGAAAAGTACAAAGAATCGATTTCCCAAAAATGTTAGCGCTGTAATTATAGTAACCTATGAGTGGAAAAAGCCTGATGCTTATAGTAATGTAGTAGAGTGGATAAAAGGCAGACTGGAAGATTATTGGAAAATGAAAGTTGTTGCAACGTTACAAGCTGAAGACACAGTGAGAAATCCTGTAGCCAACAGAGAAGATCTATTAAAGAAAGCTCGCCGAATAGGTGGAAACTTGTAGCCAACAGTATAAGACTAATGTATCTCAAAGTGATGAGGTGGAACGTTGAATGATAATGCGGAAAACGGTTGATTTGATTAGGAAATTTCGTGAGCCACTACGTGTATTTTCCCTAGTTGGATTTTTTCTACTCGCCCTAGATTCGTGCATCGCCGTGAACAGATGGTGGTTTGATCATTATACTGTCAGTTTTTGGGGTTACTTGGAGAATCTCATTTTCATGGTTCTTGGATTCACTTTCTTCGTAATCCTTGCCTCAAGATCAAAGTTGGAGGCGGTCGGCTACGTGTTTTTCTGTGTTGCCATTTATTATATTTGTAATTACGAAATTGGTGGTGACTCAAAATATTATTTGACGCCATTTGATCCGCTTTTCGGTTTGCCAAAAACCTTCGCCGAGGGAAACCCCGCATCATATCTTTATCGAAAAACCATGGCATACATCACGTCCATCTTAGGTGCTTTTTTCTTGGCAGTTTCTAGGCTAAAGCACGCAAAGAAGAAATAGTAGAAGCAATTGCACGCCAATTGGAACGTCGCGTGCTTATCAGGATCCAGTCATGCGCAGAGTATCGTCAGTTATTCTGTCGAAAACGACGACCGACGATACCCAGTGTTAAACATGTGCGCTGCCATTGAAATGTTGTGATTAGCCAAACAATAATAAACAAGAATAATATCAGCATGAGTTGGGGTCTGGGAGAATTTCGCTATGTTGTCGTTGGGTCTGAAGTTCAAAAAGCTTGTAAAAACGCTAGGTTTAAGAATGCTCATACTTGGTAGACCCTTGTTTCCAAAATCTTTCATAATCAATACGTTCTTTCGTCTCACCAACGTCAGGCTTGAATTCGAAGATAAAAAAAGCAAAGGAGAGGTCACAATAAGTAAATACAAGTATGGCGCCAAGGGTGCCCTCTGTGTGTCCATTGATTTTGACCTTCCCGTCTCACGGCAACTAAGAACTGACTGGCGTGAGGCAACCACCGAAATTCTGCGGTTAGCTGAGAAACATTCGGTTCCGATGAGTTGGGGCATGTGCGGTGTCCTCGCACTCAACGAACCACAGATCTTTAACCAGATAAGAAACTCAACTGTCCCACTTGACTTGGGCGTCCACACATTTACCCACGCGGATTTTAGTAGCCCTCTTTGTACGAATGATGTAGCTAGGGATGAGATTCTGAAATGTATGGAAGTGATGAAAGACGTAAAGAGACCTGTAACGTTTATCTTCCCATGGAACAGGCTGGGACATCTGCCCCTCTTAAGGGAGTATGGATTCGTCACCTATCGAGGAAACAAAACCGCGAAGTTGGCTTATCCCTCTAAGGCGCAGCAGTTGTGGGACGTCCATGGCACTTATTATCTCGTTGAGAGATCCGCTGAAGAAGTTAGCGCCATTCTTAGGCTCTTTGACTCCGCGATCTCATACGGTTGCGTTTTGCATTTGTGGAGCCATCCATGGGACATGCACATAGATGGAAATGTTGGAAAATTCATGGAAAGGGTTTTAGATCCTTTGTTCAGTTACGCCATAAAGAAGAAGAAAGATGGGTTGCTCTGGATATGTACGATGCGTGAGCTGGCAAACTATTGCGAAGCCAGAGAATTTTGCCGTATTGAGCGTGTAGAAAAGACGGAAGATAGAATTGGTTTTTTGGTGCACTGCAAAATAGAAGGCCAGCGATTTGATTTTCCTCCTTCAATAACCTTGCAGATCTCGGTTCCACGAGGATGGAAAGAAATTCGGGTTCTTGTGGACGACGTGGAGCAAAGGTTGGGCTCTTCATGTTTGTTGACTAAACGCTGGTGGAGATCATATCTTTTCTTAACGTTGTCCTTTGAAGAGCCTACGCACAAAGTTTCTCTGATTAAGGTGGATAGAAGAAACATATGAATTACTAATCTATATGCATAGATTTGTGATGCATAACGTCTTTATAGGCAACATAGGTAAGAATTAACAGAAACAATCAAGAGGAGGATTACAGTGAAGAAACTATTGCTTATTGGCGTTCTCACACTGGTTATATTGATACCGTTGACGTTGACGGTACAAGTGGCCTTTTCGAACCCGGGCATCGCACCAGGCGTACTAGCACACGTATACTACTCTGACGGCACTGAGGTGCCTTATGTGGAACCTGGTGGTGACGGCAGACGCTGGATAGTGGTTCCTGGTGAGTCGTACTATGTGAACATCACTAACGTTGAGCTTCCCGATGGCTCAATCAATATCACAGTGTGGATCAAGGGAAAGACCACATCAGGAATAGGTTGGACTATAGAACTGACAGGCCAGAGTGTCTCTGGAGGCGAGATAATAACAGATGTCTTCCAGATCCCAGAAAATGCGGGATGCACCATCGTGGTAGCTTACTGGAGAATTGGTCATTTGGCTCAAGACGTTAGACAGCCAGGTACGCCAGGGCACATGAAAACCTACTACGACGATGAACCCCCGTTCGACAATCCAGTTCCATGTGAAGCAGCTGGTGTCCCAGAGTTTACGTTGGGTTCTAGTATTGTGGTATTGTTAGGTCTACTTGCAGCGTATGTTGTGCGACGCCGACAGAAGATGCTCTAGAAGAAATCCTAACAATTCCCAACTTCTTTCTTAGACTTTATATTTCAAGAACTACAAGTACCCTGTATGTCGCGGTTATCCAAAAGCGAAAAAATTCGATTTCTATTAACTGCTCCCTCAGCCCTATCCCTAGTCATCTTAACGATTTTCTTTTATCTGCCTCACATTCATCACGCGATCATACCTTACGTCTGGCGTGGCTGGTTTCTGCCAATTGAAGGAATTACCCTACTATTCGCATTCGCAATCTTTCTCGCAATTATTGGATGTTACTATGTGTTTTCTCGTAAAAAACAAACCAGAACTTTATTCAAAAGTCTCGCTGAGTACTGGTGGATTGGTATGCGAATCTATCTGGGCGTTTCTTGGATTATAGTTGGCCTTACCATATGGACACCAATATTCACTAGGTACTTCTTTCCACAAATGGTAGATTACATGGTTGCTGAGGGGCCGTTTCCATGGTACAACTCCTTGCTAGCCAACCTAGTTTCACCCAACGCTCAGCTTTTCGCCCGCTTGATCCAATACGCCCAGATTTTCATCGGATTATGCCTGCTATTGGGCTTCCTAACAAACCTCGCATCCATCGCCGGAATCTTCCTCAACATCAACTTCCTCATCGCCATCAGCTGGGCCGACCCTACATGGACCGTCGCAGCACAAAACATCTTTGTGGCATTTCATGAAGCCCTGTTTATCCTCTTGCTCGTAGGTCGCAGCTTCGGCGTTGACGAATACCTCGCAAAGGAGTTTCCTCGAGTTTTTCTGTGGTGAGTTTTCATTAAAACATGAACAACTAAATAAAAACGCACGGCAACATGCACACTATAGTCTATGTACAAACATTCTGATTACTGCGAACAGAGTTACTATTGTGCACGCACACAATTTAGAGATGCTTATTTCGGGCCGATGGTGTGTCGCCTTCCAACTCCTCTAAAAGCAAACCCGTGATCCCTAGCTTTCGAGGGAGCCACTACGTGCCTGGCATCTACCAAGGCAGCCGGCATATTCGACATCTGAGATATCAAAGCCAAGTCCAGATGGTGGAACTCCTTGTGTGCGGTGCCTATCACGATGCAATCCGCTTTCTCGATTGATTCACTTAGGTTTCTTGCACTTCTGATGCCAAAAACTTCCTCACCTTCAAACATCGGGTCATATATGGTCACGGAGGCGCCCATCTTCTTCAGGTGTTCGTAAATCTTTTTGACAGGGGTTAACTGTACATCATGAACGTTTGGCTTATATGCAACCCCAAGTATAGCGATTTTCGACCCTCGAACAGTTTTACCTACATCGTTCAAAGCTTCGGTCACCAACATTACCACGTGTTCAGGCATACGATCATTGATCTCTCTTGCGAAACGAACTAGATAGGGAATGTTGCCTACCTTCACACCCTCAACGATCAGATAATAGGGGTTTTGAGGTAGACATGGTCCTCCTACGCCTGGCCCTGGATAATGGGGTATAAAGTTGTATTTGGTGGCGCAAGCGTTGATTACTTCAATGACGTCGATGCCCAACTTTTCATATAGAATGGCAAATTCGTTGGCGAGAGCGATGTTCACGTCTCTAAACAAGTTTTCAGTCAATTTAACCGCGTTCGCTGTTTTGGGACTGCTAACCCTAACCACCTTCGTTCCCAAGGCAGTTTCATAAAGCTCAGCCGCAACTGCCGTGCTCTTTTCGTTGATGCCTCCAACGATTCTCGGAACAACGTTAAGGTGTTGAAGCATCTTTCCAGGGTCAGCTCTTTCAGGGCAACTCGCTACTCCGAAATCCGTTCCTGCTTTCATGCCTGTTCCTTTTTCCAATGAAGGTACCACTAGGTCCTCAACGGTTCCAGGTCCAACCGTGCTTTCGATGATAACCAAACAGCCTTTCTTTAGCGTTTTCGAGATGTCATGGCATGCAACTTTTACATCTGAATAGTCTGGAACTTTGTTTTCATCAACAGGTGTAGGTACACAGACAACAAGCACATCAGCCTCTCTTACAGCGTCAGAAATGTTCACCGTTGCCCTCAGCCGTCCATTTTTAACTACATTTTCAACAAGTTCTTCTAGCCCTGCTTCGTCGCGAAGATGACATCCTCCGGATTTGATGAGTTCAACCACGTTCTTGTTGATGTCTGCTCCAATCACTTGGGCTCCAGCCTTTGCAAAAGCCACGGCTGTTGGGAGACCAACCCGTCCGAGACCAACCACGCACACGGTAATTTTTCCGTTTTTCAGGGCGTCTCTGATTTCCTGTTTCGACAACCTCATTATGGTCATGTTATACTCCCTACAACCAATATTCCTTTAGACAAGTAAAATAATCTTGTGTGAAAATTATGTAGCCTCGACTTTATTTCACTGGAATACGGAGAACATAAATCTGCAATTTTTAGATGCCATTTATTTGGAGCGCATACGCTTTGGTTTAATATAGCAATGCTGGGATTTTGTTTGCTTCTTCAGTTATTTGCAGAGCACTATTTAGTTTCCTGAAGTATTCGAGTACGGTTCTACCTCTTTCTGTGACCGCGTAAACAACTCTTTTGTTTTTTTTCTTACGGAAAGTTTGTTCTTCAACGAGATTCCGCTGGATTAAGAAATCCAAGTATTGTTTTAGAACACTACAGTTAACGTTAGCCTTGTACATTATGTGAGTTAGCTTTAACGGTCCATGATGAGCCAGAACTTTGAGGATATCAATATACATTTCCAGCTTTGACCTTCGCATTTTCATCACACCACTTCTAACATAATTTATTGATTAGCCATATGAGGCGGGTATATTCCTCAATCGCCTTTTCCCTTCGTTTTTTCTTTGAATTAATTAGCTGTCTCAAATAAAAAGCACGAAGTTTCATCTCTTGAATAGTCAAAAATTATGTTTCCTCCCTGTGTGCGTGCCTAAAACGGTTTCAGCAATTTTGCCTAAAAGGCTTGTTAAGTATTAAGGATATACCGATGTAATATGTTCGTTGACATTTAGCAAGCTGTTGCCGAATGAGAGTGCCGCTGATACAAGAAATTGACCATGACAAAGAGGCGAAGATTACCATAAAAGTGCAAAAAATGCGTCCGCATGGTCTGCGCGCGCAAAACTTGATGACATTTCCTAACACAAAATTAATCGGAAACTTTGTTACATACCATTTCTAACACCAAAAAAGAAAACTCATTAGGAGACTCACAATGACGAAAAAATCAGAAATAGATAAAGAGATTTTGGATGAGGCTTACCGTCGTGGATATTATTATTTGCCGAGGTGGTATGCCTGCGCCCCTACTGTTTTTGCTGCTGTTATGGACACTCTAGGCTACGAAGATGATCCTGCGGTTAACGATATCTGGAAAGCTACCGTAGGTTTAACCGGTGGAACTGGCAACATGGCTATTGGAACATGTGGTGCCATGGCTGGTGCCGCTACGGCGATAAGCTATAGTTTTGGCTTCACAAAGGAGGATTTCGAGAAGGATATTGCGAAGATGCTCGACGTCAACGGTGTGGTTGCTGAGGTCGGCAAAAAGATGCAGGAGAAATACGGTCACATACAATGTCAGGAGGTTCAGTTTCGCCACTGGGGAAAATCCTACAGATTCACCAATCCGGAGGTTATGCTAGAATTTGCGAGTCTATCATTGCCTGCCTGCCAAAAAGTAACCGGAGACCTTGCCAGATGGACCGTCAAGAAGATTTTGGAATACAATCCACATTTCTCCAAACGAAAACAAAAACGAGACAAAATCTAATTCCTTTCAATTTCAAAACCTGCGCGCGCAAAATTCAAGACGACAAACTAATTACAGAGAAACTGAAAGAATCATATTAGAGATGAAAAGAAGCGGAGAAGAAGAAGATATGAAGGTTGCTTTCCAAGGTGAAATAGGAGCGTACAGTGAAAGTGCGGTTTACTCTTTTTTCGGTCCTTCAGTTAAGGTGAAGCCCTGCAAAAACCTGTCCAACGTTTTTGAAAGCGTGAAAAAAGAAGAAACCGTGTATGGAGTAGTTCCCATCGAGAACTCCATAGAAGGAAGCGTAAACCAAACATACGACCTGTTTTTGGAATACAACCTCAAAGTATGCGGCGAAATAGTTCTTAGGATAGCTCATTGCCTCATAGCTCATCCAGGAACCCAGCTAAACTCAATCAAAACAGTTTACTCCCATCCACAAGCCTTAGCTCAATGCAGAAAATTCTTAGAACGACTGGATTGCAGGCTTATTTCAACCTTCGACACCGCAGGCAGCGTAAAAATGATAAAGGAGGAGAAGTTGATGGACGCTGGCGCCATCGCCAGCGAAAGGGCTGCAGAAATCTACAGCATGAACATTCTCGCCAAAGAAATAGGAGACACTCCAAACAACTGCACAAGATTTTTCGTTTTGTCAAAGCAAGATTCACCATATTCCGGCGAAGACAAAACTTCCATAATTTTTTCGGTTAAATCCATTCCAGGAGCCTTATATCATATTCTCAAAGAATTTGCTGTAAGAAACATAAACCTGACGAAAATCGAATCCAGACCCACCAAACGAACACCTTGGGAATACAACTTCTATCTAGATTTTGAAGGTCACAGAAACGAAGAAAAATGTCGCGAAGCCTTGGAAAGCATTAAGGACAAGACTCTTTTTGTTAAAATACTTGGTTCATACAAAGCGGCTATCGAAGAATCTAAATTCAATTTTTAACAGCGTCCAACAGGCTGTGCATGACTTCATAGGACCGCGCGTAGTCAGGATTTACCTCCCTCAACTTCTTTTTAACAAGTTCCATTTTACTGGCAAACGCTGACTTATCCTTTCGCCTCACTATGCTAAGCCATTCCTCAGATTTCTCCAAAAACAACCCCTCAATTTTCTCTATTTCCGGTAAATTCATTTGAAGACTCGTATAGAATTTCGTTTCTTCAGAAGCAACAGCTTCCACTAAGGTCAATAACATTTTATAACTAGCCCCCGCAACCTTCTTCGTTTCAACAAAACTAGAGTAGCTCAGCAAAGTGTCGCAAACAACTAAACCGAGAAAGTGAGGAAAACCCAAGACCACCGACATTAGTTCGTCATGCTTTCTCGGAGACATGATAAACACGTTTACCTGTCTTTCCTCCAACCAACTTTTGAAATTCTCTGCAAACCGTTTTTCTTCATCATTAACTGGCGTAAGAACAAAATTCTGATTTTCAATGCTTTTCACGCCGGGACCAAATACGGGATGAGTCCCCAACGTTGTGCCGGTCTTTATGTATTCATGCATCATTTTGACTGGGCCCTCTTTGATTGAACAAATGTCCATGACAACCTGATCCGGGCGTACGTGAGAATGAATCTCTTTTACAACGGCTTCAAAGTTCTCTATGGGCACGCATATCAAAACTCTGTCAGCCTTCTTAACAGCGTTTATGTTATCAGTGATTTCAACCCCGAATTCATCCCTTATTCTTAACAATTTTTCTTTACTTCTGCTTGAGACTACTACGGAATCTCCTTCCTCCAAGAAGAATCTTGTGAACCATCTGCCCATTTTTCCTGCGCCTATAATTGCCACTTTCATTGTAGTGCCTCACAAATTTTCTTCAATCCTAATTCAATTTCTTCCTCTGGCACAGTTAAAGCTATTCTAAAGTATTCCCGGTAATCTCCAAAAGCGGTGCCAGGAGCTATAGCTACTCCGCTGTCAAGTAAGTTCAAGGCGAAACTTTCAGAATCCAGATTGCCATATTTGGGAAAAACGTAGAAGGGTGCGTCGGGCTTGGAAAATTTCATCTTCGTTTTGAAAAGAATGTTGCATGCCAAATCTGCTCTTCGCCGGTAATCTTCTCTAATTTTATCTGCAATCTCTTGTCTCAATTCCAACGCCTTTAAAGCCGCGTGCTGGACGAAAACCGGGACGTTTGTCAACGTAATTTGGTTCAGTTTCATCATTTTTTCAGCTAATTCCTTTCCCACGATGACGTAGCCAATTCTCCATCCTGTCATTGCAAAGGTCTTGGAAAAGCTTTTAACGAGCATGTGGTTGTCGCCAAAGTCCAGAATGCTTTTCGTTTTAACGAAACTTATGTCAGAATACACTTCATCAGACAGAATTGTAGCTCCCTTGTTGTTCGCGATCTCAACGATTTCCTCAAGCACTTTTTCGTCAATGACTTTGCTGGTGGGATTGTTAGGGTTATTTAATATTACCAGCCGAGTTTTCTGATCTATTAGATTCCTGAGTTTTTCAACGTCAATTTTCCAGTCTGAATCAATATCTGTCTTCAAAAATCTTATTTCCGCTCCAAGACTTTTTGCAGCTAATTCGTAGCTGGTCCAGTGAGGGGTTGGAATAACGACGTTTCCTCCCTTTCTCAGCAACAGAAACATTATGGAGAAAATTGCCCACTTTGAACCCGCGGTGATCACCACGTTGTCCGCAGAAACATTGTGGATGCTTGCCAACTCTTCTCTGAGTTTTTTCTCGCCAGCAGAAGAAGAATATTTCGTCTTTCCTTGTTTCATGGCTTCGAAGGCTGCTTTAATTATTTCCTGTGGTGTTGACTGATCTGGATCTCCCAAGTTGAACTTTATTATCTTTTTCCCTTCATTCTCAAGTTGTATCGCTTTTTCGCTTATTTCGTACAGCATTTTCCTCAACCTCTTGGAAAGACCTAAAACTGCTGAGGTTTAATTTCGTCAAGAATTATTATGTCATGTTGCCTTAAGTTTTCGTATCGGATTCTTGGGCGCGTGCACTCATAACTATTATTTCTTGGTAGATGGCTTTAACTTCCTGCGGGTTAAGTTCCAATTCAGATGCCTTCCTCAGAATATTCCTGTACACCTCGTCTTCTCTTTGATAGTCTCTGATGGGAATTCCATGTTCCCGTTTGATAGCTCCGATGCTTTTACAGAGTTCCACCCTTTCCTTCAGAAAATACAGAATTTCTTCGTCGATTTCATCAACCTTTTTCCTTAATGGTAAGATTCTTTCCAAGCTATTTCTGTCCTCCCAAAACCTTTGGCATGAAACCTGCCCGAAGCATGTGATCGGCTAAAACAATGGCAACCACAGATTCGATGACTGGAACCGCTTTGGGCACGATGCAGGGGTCATGTCTACCCTTGACTCGAATCAGCGTTTCCTCCATTTTTGACAAGTCAACCGTTTTTTGTTCTTTCGGAATCGAGGGCGTTGGTTTCAAAGCTGCTCTAACCAGAATAGGCATTCCAGAGGAGAGCCCGCCTAAAATACCGCCTGCATTGTTTGTCAGTGTCACAATTTTTCCGTCTCGTATCACGTATTGATCATTGTTTTCAGAACCTTTCAGTCGAGCAGCCTTGAATCCGGCGCCAAACTCAACCCCTTTGACGGCTGGTACGTCAAAAAGCATCTTAGCAACATCAGCATCTAAGGAGTCGAAGAGTGGTTCACCGACCCCGACTGGAACGTTGGAGGCGATGCACTCAACGATTCCTCCTACGCTATCGCCTTCCTTTTTTGCCTTCAAAATTACTTCCTCCATTTCCTTTGCGCTTTCCAGATCTGGGCATCTAACCGCGGTTTTGTACGTATTCTTACGAATTTCTTCGAGGGTTGGTGTTGTACGGAGTTTCACTTTACCTATCTCAGTCGCATATGCAAGAACTTCAACGCCAAAGAGACCTAACAGTTTCTTGGCGACAGCACCAGCCATCACAAAAGCCACCGTGATTCTACCTGAAAATCTTCCT
>Ga0209636_10006394_pt1 | contig 12034 bp, 11 predicted proteins | sample DeeMarSWOR152_54_FD_187464 | JGI IMG/M metagenome (GOLD analysis project Ga0209636, IMG submission 187464) | Marine sediment microbial communities from White Oak River estuary, North Carolina - WOR-1-52-54 (SPAdes) (version 2) | ecosystem: Environmental > Aquatic > Marine > Intertidal zone >...
AAGGTTAAAATTAGTTAGAATTTCGGGGTCTTCTTTAGCTGTGATGAATTTCAAGATGTCGGGATGCTCAACATTGAGTATTGCCATATTGGCACCGCGGCGCATACCGCCTTGCTTTATGACATCTGTAGTGGCGTCAAAGGCTCGCATGAAAGAAACAGGGCCACTGGCAATGCCACCTGTAGAACCCACTCTATCTCTTTCGGGTCTAAGCCGGGAAAAGGAAAAGCCGGTACCTCCACCACTTTTATGAATCAGGGCAGTATATTTAACCGCATTAAAAATAGAATCCATAGAATCCTCAATAGGTAAAACAAAGCAAGCTGATAATTGACCTAGTTCGTGACCAGCATTCATTAATGTCGGTGAGTTAGGTAAGAATTCCAAGTTTGCCATTAATTGATAGAATGCTTCTTCCCAAAAAGAAATATCTACTTTGGCATCATAAAAAATCTCGGCGGAGGCAATATGCCTGGCGACGCGGCGGAATAGCTCTTGTGGGGTTTCAATAACCTGCCCTTCTCCGTCCTTTGTTAAATATCTCCTTTCCAGAACCCTTAAGGCATTATCGCTAAGTTTTATCCCAGAAATGACTTGACTTCTGGCTTGGGGAGAAAATTCATCTGCAGTTAGAATCTCTTTTACCATTGCCCGAATTCGAGAAGAGGACACAGGTTGTTTAGTTTGCTGAGGAACAAATTCCTCCATGCCTGGGAAGGGCTGAGCTATCTCTAAGCGCTGACTCACTTGTTCTGTAAACTTCTCCAACAATTTCCTATCACTTATACCCATGGACTCGGCAGCAGCGAAAACAGCTCGAGCTACTCTATCTCTGCCAACAGGTTTTTGGTTCTCTTTACGACGGGTTTTGGGCATTTTATCTTCTCTTACGACCAATCAGTGAATTCACTGCTTCAGGAGATAACAGAGGTAGCTGGTTTGTTGGCGTTAGCTCCTTTCGTGCTGCCAAGCTATCTACTTCTTGTTTTAGATCACCGATATCAGCAAATTCGCGATATACACTAGCAAAGCGAATGTAAGCAATATGGTCTAATTTTTTTAATCCTTCCATGACCAAATCACCAATATAAGAACTGGAGACCTCGCTTTTGCCCAATGTATAAATCTCAGCCTCGATAGTGTCCACAAACTTATCAATGGCTCCCGTAGGAAGGGGGCGTTTCTCGCAAGCTTTACGAATACCCAAGAGTAGCTTATCCCGGCTGAATTCCTCACGTCGTCCATCCTTCTTAATAATAAAGATATCATGTGGCTGTACACGCTCGTAAGTAGTGAAGCGAGTATTGCACGCGAGACATTTTCTTCGGCGTCTCACTACCTCATCTAGACCCCGCGAATCTATCACCTTTGATTCCTGACTACCGCAGTAAGGACAGTTCACAAATTTCTCCTAAGGATTGTAGTATGGACACATTTTACCACTAGATGTAGTAAAATGCAATATCTCCACTGAAAAAAAAGCTCGATGCTAAATAAAAGAATAGAAATCTGGCTGAAAGCCACTTTTCAAACTAGTACACTAGTTGAAATATGCCAGACTGTTCGTTACCAGACCTATAGTGCTAATCGTTGGAAGGGAGATTATTTACAGAAGGACGTGGCCAACGTTGGTGGACAATTTCAGCGAAATATGCTAGGTTTCATCTTATATTGGACTAGCATCATTAATATTGTACTATGTCCGTGATCAATATTGTAGGAAGGATCTTAAGTAACATTGTCTGAGGAAATCTTATCGAATCTTTATAGAATTGCAGTTCCTCTCCCCGGAAGTCCTTTAAAAGCCACCAACTCTTACGTTATCAAGGGGATAGAGCGGTCTTTAATTGTTGATACTGGATGGAATCGAGAAGACTGCTTGACAGCACTTGTTTCCGGCTTAAAGGAGTGTGGTGTGGACTACAGGCAGGCTGATTACTTCATCACGCACATGCATGCCGACCACTCAGGTTTAGTATCAGCTCTCGCTGGGGAGGAGGCGAAAGTCTACTTTGGCTGGGCGGATGCGCAAATTACTAGGTCTACTGCATCTGAGCATTGGGAGGACCAGACTGATTTTGCTCAGAAACACGGGTTTCCTGGAGATGAGCTTGAAAAGGCTCTGGGAAGTCACCCCGGCCGCAGATATAGCTCACGTGCTTCCCTGAACTTGTCTGTCACAAAGGATGGCGATACGATCGGCATCGGGGATTACGTATTTAAATGTATTGAAACCCCAGGACACACCGTGGGGCATATGTGTCTTTACGAGCCCAGTAAGAAAATATTTATATGCGGTGACCATATCCTTGTTGATATAACTCCAAATATCACCCTCTCCTCTGAGGATCGAAATCCATTGAAAGAATACCTGATGAGCTTGGACAAAGTTTATGATTTGGACGTTGAACTTGTACTGCCTGGTCATAGAAGTATCTTCAGGGATTATAAAAAGAGAATTCGAGAACTGAAGCAGCATCACGAGACAAGGCTTAATGAAGTTATCTCTATTCTAAAAAAAGGCAAACAAAACGTCTTTCAGATCACATCACAAATGACATGGGACATAAATTACAGGTCTTGGGATTTATTTCCTCCGTCACAGAAGTGGTTTGCTTTTGGGGAAGCCATGGCTCACCTGAAATACCTTGAAGAAGAGGGGAAGGTGGGGAGAGAAGCACAGGAGCGGGGGGTAGTTTTTTATATTGAGGTATCAGATGCCTGAAGCAAAGGTAGGCATCATTGGCGGGAGCGGACTTTATAAGATGGAGGGGATGACAGGGGTGGATGAAGTGAGGGTAAACACGCCATTTGGCGAACCCAGCGACGCTATCATCTTGGGCCAGCTAGAGGGAGTAAGCATTGCCTTTCTTCCTAGACATGGCGAAGGACATCGAATAAGCCCCAGTAAGTTACCAGCAAAAGCTAATATCTATGCCTTGAAATCTCTGGGGATAGAAAGGGTTATCTCTGTAAGTGCTGTAGGTAGTCTCAAGGAAGAGATAGCACCTCTGGATGTAGTGGTTCCTGATCAACTCATTGACAATACCAAAGGAAGAGAGAGTACGTTCTTTACCGATGGGATAGTGGGACATGTTTCTCTAGCCGAACCCTTCTGCCCAGTTTTAAGTCGGACTTTATTTGAGGCAAGCACCCATGTTGGAGCTAAGGTACATAAAGGTGGTAGTTATTTAGTCATGGAAGGGCCACAACTCTCCACCAAAGCTGAATCACAACTCTATCGCTCTTGGGGTGCTGATGTTATTGGGATGACAGCTTTGCCTGAGGCTAAATTAGCCAGAGAGGCGGAAATATGCTATGTCACACTTGCCTTTGTCACCGATTATGATTGCTGGCATGCGACTTATGAATCGGTGACTGCAGAGATGATTTTAACCAACTTGCAGAAGGGCGTTGATACTGTCAAGAGTATCCTGAAATTAGTAGTGTCTTCGATACCACAGAAACGGGACTGTGACTGTGCTACCGCCCTTAAATATGCCATAGCCACTAACACGCACTACATACCAAAGCAAAAGAAAAAAGAGCTAGGGTTGCTAATTGGTAAGTACCTATAAAGAGAGGAAAATGTCAGCCAAGCTTGAGTTTGGATGTTTGCCCACCGCTATCGGCAGCATGCCTCACACGAATCCCGAAGAGGCTTGTTCCATTATTATGAAGTATCTTCCTGACATTCCCGTCTGGCCGCAATTATCGAGGCGCTCTCCTAAAGAAAACATGATTATCCAATTCAGCGAAGGTTTTCCAGGGGTGGTTATAAAGGGGGACAAAATTCACATAGAGCCATCGGCGAATTTTGAGAACGAGCTAGAACAAATCTATATTGATTATGAGCAAGATAATGCCAACAAATATGGCATTTCGACCGAATATGCTGCTGGGTTTCACGCTTTCATATCCAAAGCAACAGGTAGTAAAATAGTCAAGGGGCAAGTAACAGGTCCTATCACTTGGGGCTTGGCGGTTACCCGTCAGGATGGTCTGGGCATTCTCTATGATGATGTTCTAGCTGAAACCACAGCTAAATTCCTGAGGCTAAAAGCTTCGTGGCAGGAAAATATGTTGAGGCAAATATCGCCCAATACTATTATCTTTGTTGACGAGCCTTATTTAGTTTCCTTAGGCTCGGTGTTTACTCCCATTCCTGAAGAAAAAGTGCCTGTTTTGCTGGAAGAGGTGTTCAGGGGAATCAAAGGGACAAAGGGACTACACTGCTGCGGAAACACTAACTGGTCAGTTATTCTGGATACCACAATCGATATTCTTAGCTTTGATGCCTACAACTATTCCTCTTCTCTAAGCACTCACTCGGGTAAGGTGAAATCTTTCCTTGAACGTGGTGGAAATATTGCCTGGGGGATAGTCCCAAACGAAGAAGAAGCTTTGGCTAAAGAATCTTTGCCCAGTCTTCGTGACCGCCTAGAGGAAGCTATGGCTCTATTCACTAGAGATGGTGTTAAGTTCAAGCAAATTGTAGCTCAAGGGCTAATAACTCCCTCTTGTACACTGGCAAGCTTGCCACTCGAAGTGGCAAATCAGGCTCTGGAATTAACGGCTAAGTTGTCCTATGACCTAAGAAGTCGATATGTAGCGTGACCACAGACCAGTGTAGTTACCTGATTCATAATGGCCCTTCCTTTTCGTCATTACGAGCCCCGACTTGTTAGGGTGTGGTAATCTCATTGTCTCCCCACCGAGATTGTTTTGTCACCCTACTCCTCGCAATGACAGGGGAGTTCGCCCAATAGGTTGGGCAATTATTATTCTGAGGAATCTCCTTCTAAAGCCCTTATTTTATTCACCCTTTGTACGTGTCTACCGCCCTCAAAATCTGTGGTTAAGAAAGTTTTAACGATTTCCAAAACTGCCTTGTTATCTATATCCTCTCCCCTGAGACACAAGACGTTAGCATCGTTGTGCTGGCGAGCTCGTTGTGCTGCAAACGCATTGTGGCATAGAGCTGCTCTTATACCCTTTATCTTATTGGCGGCTATACTCATGCCTATGCCAGTGTTGCATATTAGAATGCCTTGTTCAAAATTGCCTGATACAACTGCCTTTCCGACTTTCTGGGCGATGTCAGGATAATCCACAGGATCGGTGTTGTAGCAACCAAAATCTTGATAGTTGTAGCCTTCGTTTTGCAGGAAGGGTATAATTGACTCTTTTAAAGCAAAACCACGGTGGTCACAGCCTATAGCAATGCTATTCACTTCGCCCCCAAGTATTCCTTATAGACTTCGTCAATCTCATGTGAAAGTATAATGCCCTGACGCAAAATTACCGGCATGTCATCGGTAACATCCACTACTGTGGATTCCGTGCCGCTAGGGCATTTACCTCCATTGATAACAAGGTCGATTTTTCCTCTCAACTGTTGCCCAACTTCTTCGGCAGTTAAGGCAGCTGGTTGGCCACTGGTATTGGCGCTGGTTCCGATTATGGGATTCCCCAAGTGTTGAATGAGTGCCAGGCAAACAGGATGGTTAGGAACACGTATCGCTATGGTGGTCCCCGAGGCTAGATGGGCAGGCAACGAATCCGTTTTTGGTAGAACCAGGGTTAAGCCGCCGGGCCAGAAACGCCTTACTAAAAACCAGGCAATTTCTGGTATTGGCTTGGCTAGAGCAGTCAATTGTTCTACATCAGCAATAAGCAAGGGAAATTGCCGATGTGTGGGTCGATTTTTTATCTCATAAATCCTTTCCACAGCCCTGAAATTGAAGGCGTCAGCTCCAAGGCCATAGACTGTATCTGTGGGGAAGGCAATCACCCCACCTTTTTGGAGAATCTTAACTCCCCTACCAATTTCTTTTTGTAGAGACCCCATCTTTATTAGTGCTAGTATAGCATGGTGCTTGTTCGGGTCAGAAGTCGCTTTCTTTCTACATTCGAAAGTTTAGTAAGGCTTTAATCACAGGTGACAAGCTTTGCCAGGTGGGAAAAGGTTTAGCTCATCTCGGTTGATAATAGTTCAGGATAGTGATAAGCTAAATGTATCTAAAACTCTAAACCTGGACGAATGAAAAGGAAATTAGAGAGCCACAGAATTGCTGCCAGCGACGATATCGAAGTCTCCACTTATCTGGGGCTAGCCAAGGAATTACGCGGCGAGCAACCTTTAGTTGAGCCTAAGCTACCTCCAAGCGAGCGTGAAACTATAATAGTGATTGACTTTGGCTCTCAATATAGCATGCTCATTGCCAGACGGGTACGGGAATGCCATGTGTATTGTGAACTTGTGCCTCATGACACGTCTTGGAAAAAAATAGCTTCCCTTAACCCGCGGGGATTTATCCTTTCAGGAGGTCCGGCTAGTGTTTATGATTCAGGGGCTCCCCTACCTTTGCCATATATATATGAGAGCCGGCTGCCTGTAATGGGTATTTGCTATGGGACGCAGGCTATCGCTTACCACTTAGGTGGTCAGGTAACCGAGGGAACAAAACGCGAATATGGTCATACAATCCTACACATAAGTGTTGAAGATAGTCCTCTTTTTGCCGGTCTTCCATTGTCTTTTCCAGTGTGGATGAGCCATGGCGACCAAGTAATAGAGTTGCCCCCAGGTTTCAAGATCCTAGCTTATACTGAAAATTCGCCATTTGCTGTCATAGGCAACGATAATAATATCTATGGACTACAGTTTCACCCTGAAGTGGTTCACACAGCTAACGGAAAAACCATATTTCAGAATTTTGTATTTCAGATATGTGGCTGCCAGGGCAACTGGACACCAGCTAATTTTATAGCTGACAGTGTAGATAAAATTAAAGAGCAAGTGGGTAGTGGAAGAGTGGTCTGTGCTCTTTCAGGAGGCATCGATTCGGCAGTAACTGCTACCCTAATTGACCATGCTATTGGCAATAAGTTAACTTGTATCTTTATCAATAATGGCTTATTGCGTCGGGATGAACCAGAAAGAGTGCTTAATACCTTCAAGCGTAACCTCAAAATGGACGTAGTTTACATAGATGCTACCGATAGATTCTTGGAACGACTTAAAGGAGTTAGCGATCCGGAACAGAAGCGACAATTGGTAGGAAACGAGTTTATCCAAATTTTTGAGGAAGAAGCGGCCAAGTTAGGTAAGATTGATTTTCTCGCTCAAGGCACTCTTTATCCCGATGTCATCGAAAGCACGTCCACGGAAACCAAAGCTGCTGCCAAGATAAAGAGCCATCATAACGTCGGTGGATTGCCAGCCAAAATGAATTTCACTCTTATCGAGCCACTGAGGTACTTGTTTAAAGATGAAGTCCGACAGGTGGGGTTAGCTCTAGGACTGCCCGAGGATATGGTCTGGCGGCAACCATTTCCCGGACCGGGGTTAGCCATTCGTATCATTGGTGAAGTGACCAGAGAAAAGCTGGAGACGCTCCGATCTGCTGATTGGATTTTGATGAATGAAATCAAAAAAGCCAAGCTTTATCGCCAGCTTTGGCAAAGCTTTGTTGTACTTACTGATGTCAAAAGCGTTGGCGTCATGGGCGACTACAGGACTTACGGCTACTTGGTAGCAATCAGGGCAGTAACTAGTGAAGATGCCATGACTGCTGATTGGGCTCGCTTGCCCCATGACCTTCTTGCCAGAATATCTGACCGCATAGTTAATGAGATTCCCAGTGTCAACAGGGTAGTTTATGATATCACCAGTAAGCCACCGGCAACTATAGAATGGGAGTAAGTACCATAAGGAAGGGAAAAGATGAGTTATTCTTCTGAAGAAATTAATGATGAGCAGCTAGCTCTAATAGACGATCTGGAGATGCTCCGCGAGGATTTGGTGGGCGAGCTGCAGGCTATTAATCAATATCATGGGCATATATTAATGCTGGAGAATGAAGAGGCTGTGACCACACTGGAACATATTATCGAAGAAGAAAAGGAGCATGTCGCAAAGTTGCTAAGACTTATTCAAAATCTCGACTCTGTTCAGGCTGAAAAATTCAAGGAGATTTTATAACACCATGGCACATAAACCGAAGCTAAAAGGGGTGAAGAAGAATAGAAAGAAACATAAGAAGAAGCACTAGGTATCATCTGATGCCAAGATCGGGTATTACTAGTAGTAACCTTCATCATCACTCCCAATGCCATTTTTAAGAAACTGGCGTTGAAAAATTCAGAAAAATGGAGGACTTAGTTCATTTATACACTGAAGATTGATACGCGAGAGTGAACTTTGAAGATATTAGTTGTTGGTGGCGGAGGCAGGGAACACACGTTGGTCTGGAAAATTGCCCAGAGTCCCAAGGTGCAGAAAGTCTTTGCTGTACCGGGGAATGCTGGCACAGCGGCTATCGCGGAAAATTTGGATTTGCGATCCACCGATATACAAGGGCTGAGCAAGGCAGCTAAAGAAAAAGGCATCGACCTTGTCGTGGTAGGTCCTGAAACTCCACTAGCTTGGGGCATAGTAGACTACTTCAACAGTCTGAGCATTCCTATTTTTGGTCCCAGTAGGGCAGCCACCCAGATAGAATCAAGCAAGGTTTTTGCCCGAGGTCTCATGAAGAAATATGCCATACCCTGTCCTAAAGGCGCGGTTTTCTCTTCTTATTCCGAGGCACGTGATTACCTTCGAAAACAGAATCTGCCAGTTGTTATCAAGGCTGACGGACTAGCTGCTGGTAAAGGTGTGATTATCGCCGATTCTTTAACAGAAGCTGAAAAAGCCCTCGGCGACATATTGGAAGCAAGGATTTTCGGCTCAGCTGGAGATAGAGTGATAATTGATGAATACCTTAGCGGTCGAGAGGTCAGCCTCATAGCCTTCACCGATGGCAAAACAGTCTCACCTATGGTGCCAGCCTGCGACTATAAGAAAATCGGGGATCGTGACCAGGGACCCAATACTGGAGGTATGGGAAGTTACAGCCCGCCGAGCTTTTTCTCCGCCCAGATTACAGAGAAGGTAGCCAAGGATATTTTGCTACCGACTGTGAAGGCTATGGCTAAAGAAGGCCTGCCTTATAAGGGGGTACTCTATGTCGGGTTAATGATTGTCGACGGAGAGCCTTTAGTGCTGGAATTCAATGCTCGATTTGGCGACCCGGAGACCCAGGTCGTTTTGCCTCTTCTTAAAAGCGATCTGGTAGATATACTTATGGCAGTAGTCGAAGGCGATCTCGACCGGATGAAAATAGAGTGGAGTCCCGAAGCCTGTGTTGGAGTAGTTATGGCTTCGGGTGGTTATCCTAGGAGTTATAAAACTGGCTTTCCCATAAAAGGGATGGATAGTGTGGATAGGGATGTGCTGGTTTTCCATGCTGGAACTAAGTTGGGAGGTGATGGCATAGTCTATACTGACGGCGGGCGAGTGCTCACTGTAGTAGGTGTGGGCAGGGACATGGCTGAAGCTCGAGAAAAAGTCTACGGCAAAATTGGTAATATTTACTTTGAAGGTTGTTATTATCGTCAGGACATTGCTTTAAGGGAGATAGATAAGATAGACTCTAAACTCTGAGCACTGAATAGAATTTGGGATTTACATGGCAATGGCATTAGTGGGTATAGTCATAGGAAGTAAGAGAGATATTGAGCTAATACAGCCAGCGCTGGACATGCTCAAGCAATTGGACGTTGATTATGAGTTTTCAGTTATCTCAGCCCATAGAAATCCCGAAAAACTAAGGGAGTATGGCTTGGAAGCAGAGAAAAGAGGGCTCAAAGTTATCATTGCTGCTGCTGGTTATGCTGCTCACCTTCCAGGTGTCTTGGCTAGCTGGACAACCCTGCCTGTAATCGGGGTACCCTTACCCACCAGTGAGTTTAAGGGCATAGATGCTTTACTCTCCATAAGCCAGATGCCCGGGGGAGTTCCAGTAGCGTGCATGGGTGTCGGGGCAAGTGGGGCAAAGAATGCCGCCTTGCTTGCCGCCCAGATTTTAGGCACCGAATATAAAGAGATAAAAGAAGCCTATCGTAAATATAAAAAGGAGTTGGCAAAGGGATAAGATGATAGAGCGGTACTCCAGACCCCAGATGAAAGAAATCTGGTCTGATGAAAACAAGCTTAACCAGTGGCTCAAAGTGGAGATAGCTGTTTGCGAAGCCTGGGCTGAATTGGGTGAGATCCCCCAAAAAGATATAGTCAAAATAAGGAAAGCCAGCTACAATTTGAATCGCATCGCCAAGGTTCTGAAGGTGACCCACCATGACATGACTGCCTTTCTTAACTCGGTGGCCGAAAATCTGGGCGCAGAGTCACGTTTTGTCCATCTTGGTCTCACCTCTTCGGATGTTATAGATACCGCCCTCGGTCTGCAATTAACCCAGGCGGCAGATATCTTGACAAAGGATGTAGCCGAGCTTATGTCGGTGCTGGAGAATAAAGCTATCGAGCACAAATACACCATTATGATGGGGCGAACTCATGGAGTACATGCTGAGCCGATTACCTTTGGCTTGAAGATGGCTCTTTGGATCGAAGAGATGAAGCGTAATGGTCAAAGGCTAGTTGAAGCTAAAAAAAATATTTCGGTAGGCAAAATATCGGGGGCAGTAGGCACTTATGCAACTGTTCATCCCCAGGTTGAAGAAATAGCTTGTGCCAGGTTAGGGCTTACGCCAACTCCTATATCAAACCAGATAATTCAGCGTGACCGCCATGCCCAGTTCCTGACCACATTGGCTATTATCGCCAGCTCCTTGGAGAAATTTGCCACTGAGGTTAGAAGTCTCCAGCGAACGGAAGTTCGGGAAGTTGAAGAACCTTTTGAAGAAGGGCAAACGGGTTCCTCAGCAATGCCTCATAAAAGGAATCCCGAGCTTTGTGAGCGTATCTGCGGATTGGCCAGATTAATAAGAGGGCATGCTCTGACCTCCCTAGAGAACATTGCATTATGGCATGAACGTGATATCAGCCACTCCTCTGCAGAGCGAATTATCCTACCTGATTCCTGTTTGGTGCTGGATTATATGCTGTATATATTTACCTCAATAATGAAAGGGCTCAAGGTCTATCCAGAAAACATGCATCGTAATGTTGAGCTTACTCAAGGGGTTATTTTTTCTCAGAGGGTGCTCCTGGCTTTGATTGATAAAGGTCTAACACGACAAGAAGGTTATAAAATAGCCCAAGATAATGCTATGAAGGCATGGCAGGAGAAGAAGAACTTTCTGAGTTTGCTTGAAGCAGATGAGCGAGTAACCGCTCGTTTGAACAAAAAGGAACTGAACTCTTTATTTGACTATGGGTATTATCTGAAGCACGTAGACGAGCTCTTTGAGCGTCTGGGGTTAAGCAAGGGCAAGAATGCTAAACGAACTAAGGTAGGAAGGTTAGCTCCGCGCGCTATCTAATTGGGGGTCAAATATGTCTGTATTATTGGGAGTCAATCTATCTCTACCTTTATTTCGGCGTGGCAAGGTCAGAGACGTTTATGATTTAGGCGATAAACTGCTTATCGTGTCCACCGACCGTATATCTGCCTTTGATGTTGTCTTGCCTTGCGGCATCCCTGACAAAGGAAAGGTACTTAATCAGCTTTCTGCCTTTTGGTTTGAAAAGACAGCCCATATCTTACCCAATCATCTTATCAAGGTAATTGATAGCAATGTTGTTCTGAACGAAGTAAAGAACCTTTCAAGCCAGCCAGTGCAGTTACGATATTCTCTTATCGATCGCTCTATGCTTGTGGTTAAGGCCGAGCGCATACCTGTGGAATGCGTTGTTCGAGGCTATCTATCTGGCTCGGCATGGGCGGAGTATAAAGAGACTGGAAAAGTTGGCCATATCAGCTTGCCCCAGGGAATGAAGGAAAGCCAGGAATTGCCTCAACCCGTCTTTACTCCCACTACTAAGAGTGATACAGAGCATGATCGCCCTTTAACCAATCGAGACATACAAGACCTTGGCATTGAAAACCTTTTTGAGGAATTAGAACAAAAAAGCTTGCTCATCTACCGCTATGCTAGAGATTACGCTAAAACAAAAGGCATAATAATTGCAGATACCAAGTTCGAGTTTGGTTTCGTCGATGGTCAATTAGCCCTTATTGATGAGGTA
>Ga0209636_10006395_pt1 | contig 12034 bp, 8 predicted proteins | sample DeeMarSWOR152_54_FD_187464 | JGI IMG/M metagenome (GOLD analysis project Ga0209636, IMG submission 187464) | Marine sediment microbial communities from White Oak River estuary, North Carolina - WOR-1-52-54 (SPAdes) (version 2) | ecosystem: Environmental > Aquatic > Marine > Intertidal zone >...
CGTCTGAATTTGCTTGTTGTTAAAGACCGATTCGACTCCCTGGCATACCGTAGGATTGGGCTTCGCTGCAGGAATTCCACCAAAGGCGGCACAGGTGCCAAGGGCAATTGTTAGCAAGGCATTCTGGCCGAGTTCTTCGACGCTTTGCTGAATAGTCAGGTGCTTGCCGGCTTTCTCGCCAATGCTCCCATAGGCGCCGCCCTCGGCGGTGGGAATTGCTCCTTCCACGACCAATATGTAGCCGCCCTTGCGGTTTTTTTCAGTATCCCTTAAAACCTCAATGACCGGCTCTCCCTGGCCACCCATTAACGTTGCGTGGAAAATCAAATTAAGTTGGTGGCCGGGTACAACCTCGTCCAGCAAAAGGTTCTGGATCCTGGGACTTACTGCATTCAAAACCGATATGGAACAGCCCGTACAGCCTGCCCCTTGTAACCAAATTACTGGATATGTTTTGGTAGTCACTTCTCTTCCTTTCTATGTAATAATACCAGCAGCTCTTTTGGCTGACTCGACTGTATTGTAAAGCAGCATAGTTATTGTCATTGGGCCTACTCCGCCGGGCACGGGTGTGATAAATGAGGCCTTTTCCTTCACCGCTTCAAAATCGACGTCGCCAACAAGGCGGTAGCCTTTTTTCTTTGTTGCATCCTCGACGCGGTTGACGCCAACATCAATTACCACCACACCTTCTTTTACCATATCCGCGGTGACGGTGTTTGGCCGACCAGCGGCGGCGATGACAATGTCTGCTCGCCTTGTGTGAGAGGGGAGGTCTTTGGTGCGGGTATGGCAGACGGTTACAGTGGCATTTGCATTGGGCTTTTTCTGGATAAGCATATTCGCTAAAGGCTTGCCGACTATGTTGCTTCGTCCGACGATTACCACCTCAGCCCCCTCGATACTTACGCCGCTGCGAATTAGTAGTTGAATAACGCCGTGCGGTGTACACGGCATAAATGCCTTCTCGCCTACCACCATTTTGCCTACGTTCATCGGATGAAATCCATCGACGTCTTTGGCAGGGTCGATTGCCAGCAGGACCTCAGCCTCATTAAGGTGTTTGGGCAAAGGCAGCTGAACTAAAATGCCGTGGATTTTTGGGTCGTTGTTCATCTTCTCAACCAGTGCCATCAATGCTTCCTGTGAGGTTTCAGCAGGCAGGCGGTTGTCATCGGAGTAAATCCCTATCTCCTCGCATGTACGCTCTTTGGCCGTAACATAGGATTTTGAGGCAGGGTCCTCGCCGACCAAGATGACTCCCAGTCCGGGTACAATGCCCTGTTCTTTTAGTTTAGCCACTTCCTCCTTTAATTCTGCTCGCATATCGGCCGCTACCTGTTTTCCATCTATTATTTGTGCCGTCATTGGTCACTCCTAAAAATCTTGCAAAATACTCCCAGATGCGCAAAAACAGGAAAATGTCCTGTTCCGCGTGGTTAGAATAGACCCTGAACCTTTCCGGTCTTTACATCCACATCGATACGCCGGAAAGCTGGGTTCGATGCCGTGCCGGGCATCAATTTTATCGCTCCGGCGACCGGCACAATAAAGCCGGCGCCTTTGTAAACAAGAATGTCACGGATTGGAAGCTCCCAATTCGTGGGTCTGCCCTTTATGTCCGGGTCGTGCGACAGGCTAAGGTGGGTCTTAACCATACAGGTTCCCAAGGTCTTGCTATCGGGATCCGCCTCAAAGGCCTTTGCCTTTTTCAGAGCTTCATCGGTATAGGTTACGCCATCAGCTCCATACACTTCCTTAGCAATCAGTTCAATTCGCGCTCGCAGAGGTGTATCCAATTCATAAAGGAACTTAAAATGATTCTTTTCGCTACAAGCTTGAATGACCGCTTCTGCCAGTTCGATTGCGCCCTCGCCGCCCTTGAGCCAGTGGTCCGAAACCGCGACCAGGGCTCCGTTTTGCTCGGCGATTTTGCGTACAAGCTTTATTTCGGCTTTGGTGTCGGTGTGAAAGCTATTTATGCAAACAACCGGCCGAACACCACTTTTCTTTGCAGTTTCAATATGGGCAACGAGGTTCTCACAGCCCTTCTCAACCAATTCGAGGTTTTCGCTGGTATATTCCTCGCTCAAGGGTATACCCGGCTTAACGGTCGGGCCACCACCGTGCATCTTCAAAGCACGAACAGTCGCAACAATAACCACGGCGTTGGGTACCAGGCCCGACATGCGACACTTTATATTCCAGAATTTCTCAAAACCAATGTCGACTCCGAATCCACTTTCAGTAACGTGATATTCGCCTAATTTCGTTCCAAGCATATCGGCAATAATAGAGCTTTGGCCAACAGCGATATTCGCAAACGGGCCTGCGTGCACAAACACCGGCTGGCCTTCGACGGTCTGCAGCAAATTTGGGTTAACAGCGTCAACCATCCAAGCGGTCATCGCTCCATCAACGTCAAGGTCGGCAGTGGTAACTTCGTTGCCTTTCTTATCGTAAGCCAGAACTATCTTGCCCATCCGCTCTCGCAGGTCCTTCAAGCCCTTGGCAACCGCGAGTATCGCCATTAACTCACTTGAGACGGTAATTTGAAAGCCGGAGTCCATCTCGTAGCCGTCCATTTTCCCACCCTGGCCGATTCTGATGTTCCGCAGTGCCTGAGCACAGAAGTCCATTGCCCACAGCATCTGGATACGAGCCGGGTCAATATCAATTCGCTTGAGGTTGCTCTTGGCCAAACGGGCGTCGTCATAGTTTCTCTCGTGCTGCATACGCGAAGTAAGGGCAACCATGGCGAGGTTGTGGGCATTTGTGATACAGTCAATATCACCTGTGAGCCGGATAGAAAACGGCGTCAAGGGAATACATTGTGCAAGGCCTCCGCCGGCAGCAGAACCCTTTATATTAAAGGTTGGTCCACCGCTGGGCTGGCGTATGGCCCCGACCACGCGTTTTCCCAGCTTGCCCAGGCCTTCAATCAGACCCATAGCGGTAGTAGTTTTGCCTTCGCCCAGTGGTGTCGGCGTAATGGCCGTAACATCAATGTACTTTGCTGTTGGTGCACCCTCCAGACGGGCATGAGCTCTTTCATAATCGACTTTGGCCAACTTCCGACCCATAGGGATCAGCTCATCTTCCTGCAAGCCCATCTCATTGGCCAGTTGGCTAACAGGTTTCATCGTTTCCTCGGCAGCTTCTGCAATCTGCCAATCCTTCATTTTTGTCGGATCAAGCTTCATAGGTTCTTCCTCGTTTCCAGCACTGTTTTTGGTTCGCAAACGCACTTTATTGCCTGAGGTGCCGTTCCCAGACTAATACAGCGTATCATTCTCGAAAACCGTTGTAATAGATATAATAATAACCCTTTTTTCTTGCACTATTTTGCTATCTAAAGCAATTGAATTCCATTAAAACCTTACTATTCAAATACGGTGTGTCCTTTTCGTATTGGTTGGTAGCAGCCGTTGCTTAATACACTGATTACATCAGGCTCACTCCGTTCGCCTTCACTCAACTACAAAGCCAAATCTGGTCATGCTAAATTTACAGAGGCGGTATTATACTAAACTTAGAGCTTCTAACAAATGGAATATTCACATTTATCGTCATGCTGAGCAAAGCGAAGCATCCGGCATTGGTAAAGGATTAGAGATTCTTTGCTACACTCCGTTCCCCTCAGAATGACATTCAGGTCATTTTGTTAGAGACTTTTCACAATCTTTTCGCTCGTGAAGGCAGATGCGATATAAAAATGTCGTTTTAGTGAGCGGTTTCCGTGTGGGGCCGCTAAGACCATACCACGTAGAGATTATGGAGGACACTTCGCACATATAGACCTGAATAGCGTGGTGCTCAAGTAACGGTCACCCCGGTCCGGTAATATCACGCCAATTGTGCCATAATCCAATTCTTTTGCTATACGCAGTGCCCCAGCTACCGCTGCTCCGCTCGACATGCCAACAAACAATCCTTCTTTTGCAGCCAGTAACCTTGTTATTTCAAAAGCCTCTTCATCCTCAATAGTGATTTTCCCATCTAATGACTCTGGATGGTAGATTTCAGGAGCTATAGATTCTTTCATATTCTTGAGCCCTTGAATTTTGTGTCCCTTTGTGGGCTCGATTCCAAAAATTTTTATTTCGGGCTTTCTCTCTTTCAGATATTTGCCTGCGCCCATCAGTGTTCCTGTTGTTCCCATGCCGGCTACAAATACATCAATTCTTCCTTCGGTTTGTGAAAAAATCTCGGGACCGGTTGTTTCATAGTGAGCAAGAACATTATTCTCATTCTCGAATTGATTGGGCATGTAATACTTATCCGATTCCTCATGGAGAATTTCATGTGCTCTTCTGATAGCACCGTCCGTGCCCTTTTCTCCAGGCGTAAGCAGAATTTCTGCCCCGAACGCTTCAAGGATCCGGCGTCTTTCTAAACTGACACATTCTGGTATCACAAGCTTGACCCGGTATCCCTTTGCAGCCCCTATCATTGCCAGGGCAATCCCTGTGTTCCCTGATGTTGGCTCAAGTATTGTTTTCTCTTTAGTAAGTAAACCGCATTCTTCTGCTTTTTTTATCATATAATGAGCGGGGCGGTCTTTGACTGAGCCGGCAGGGTTGCATCCTTCAAGCTTGCCATAAATCTTTACATCCGGATGTTCATTTAAATTAGTCAGTTCTACAAGTGGGGTATTCCCAATAGCATCTAAAATACTGTATTGCTTGGTTTTCATATCCTTTACCGAGTAAGCTAAGATTTCCCACTTAAGGTTGGCTAAGCTACATCGCTGAGCCGGTATTTCAATAAAATACCAGATTCGCCTCTAAAATAGAACTATTTTGGGTCTCTTTTCCGGGGATTTTACAAGATGTCTAAATACCTCGAAACTTGCTTTTCAAAACCGCCAAAACTGGAAAGTTCAAAAAATGTGCGTCTTGCCCGCAAAACAGAGCAAGTATCATCTAAAGGAGGTCGGGATTGTGCAAAATACCTTCATGGGACCCACTGTTATTTAGCCCTTTTCGAAAAATTCAGTTACTTTCTTACTTAATTCCATTTGCTCCTCTCTGCTTAAGGATAGTTCGCTTTCCAGCATTCCTATATATTTGTCAACATCTTGATCATCTTCTCTAAGCCGGGCTATCTTTCCATTTTGGTCCCTGATTTGTTCATTCAATTCTCCAAAATCCAAATCTAACTTGAATTTCTTATCCAGAACAAGAAGGATTGTCTTTATTGCCTGAAAATCTTCGCCGGCCGCCAAGTAAAACGGTATTTCTGCCCAAAGACTTACGCCGGCAATGCCTCTCCTTTTAGCTGTCCACAAGAGATAACTGTTGATAGCTGGGGGGCCTTTCCAATCCATATCTTCCAGCCCATAACCTCGGAGTCTTTTTTGAAATTCATGCTGGTTGAAAACTGCCAATATCCTTCGCGAACTCGAATGGGCAATTGGAGAAATGGTTCCACCAATAGTATAAAGCTCTCTTATCCTGCAGGAATGTTGAGCTAAATCTGAAATCTCATTCAAAAATCTGTATCGTTCATATCGAGGCTCATTACCCTTGAATATAACCAGGTCTTTTCTCTCGCTGCTATAAAATCTATTCTCCGGAAACTGAGCTACATTATCTTCAATTGCCACTCCTCCCAAAGAAAAAAATCCTGTCGGCTCAATTTCGCAAAAACTCTGAGCCTGTAACTTTTTATTTAGGCACTCTATCACCTTCGGGCTCAGCCGTCCGGCATCCTCTTCCCAACCGACAATCAAAGACGGATTTTCAAATTCAGGTTGGGCTGAGAATTTAAAGATGTCTTTCATCCTTCTGACCTCCTTTGGTCAAAAAGTTCGTCGATATGTTCCATTATTTTTTTCTGTTCTTCTTCAGTTATTGGCCCCAGCTCAGCCGGTTCAGTATGCCTCAATTTCTCAATTTCGTCTCTTACCTCGGATGGTATTGCTTCTGTCCTGTAAAGGCTTTCTAAAAATTCCTCAACGCTTTCCTCTACGCTTTGGGCTAATTCATCCAGTCGACTCAGGTCAATGCTGATATTCAGAATTTTTGTCAAAACCTCAAGAACCGATTTTGAACCTTTAGGATAGGGCCAGGGAGCCGCCTGAAGATAATAGGGTATTTCACCCATTACACAAATGGCCTCTAAACCCCTCTTTTTGGCCACTCCCAACAAAAGCCCGTTCAGCCCGGTGATGATACCTTGCTCTTTTCGTCCTTCAATTTCTGACATTAAGATGGTATTCTCGTATTGTTTTACTTCGTTGACCAGGTTTTGGCTGTTAGGCACTGCCCAAACCCTTGGCTTTGCGGTGTGGTGAATTTGGGTTACTGCCGCTCCGGAAGTATAGACTCTCCGGCAGTCAAATTTTTCTGCCACATCCAAAACTAAATTGGCTATTTGATAGGCCTGTTGACCTTCGGCATATCTTGTTCTTCCTTCAGTCGGCTGCTCTTGTCCAATGAAAAATATCAGGTCCCGATCTTTAACTTGCTTGAAATAAAATTTGTTACTCGGAAACCTTAAAGCTTTCAATAGACCACCTTCTATTACAACTTCTCGTGGGTCAAAGAATTCCCAGGGTTCAATCTCTCCGAATTCTTCGGCTCCCAACACTCCTCTTAAAGTGTCTATCGCATTTATCCCAATGTTTCCAATCCCCGGCCAACCACAGAACATAATCGAATTCTTAAGTTCAGGTTCTTTGTAAAGTTTGATCCCCATTTTCTTCTCCACCTTTCCGGTCTTATTGTTCAGATTCTATACCTTTAATCAAAGTTAAACCAATAATGCCAAAGCCGGTCTCTGTTCTTAACTTTACTTTTACTCGCCTATTTTGAGAACTCCAGCTCCCTGGATTTTCCCTTGTTTAAGTAAGATTAGAGCCTCGTTAGCTTCTTCTAACTCAAATTCTTGAACCTTAGGGATAATCGGAATCTCAGCGGCCAAAGGAAGGAACTCTTCGGTATCACTTTTGGCAATATTGGCCACGCTTTTTATCTCTTTCTCTAACCAAAGATGGGTTGAATAGTCCAATTCCAGCAGAGAATCCTTGTCTTTGGCTTCCTTCCGGATTGCATTTATGACCACCCGTCCTCCCTTCTCTAACGCTTTCAATGCCTCGACTATTGGCTTCCAGGCGGGCGTAAAATCAATCGCACAATTGAGTTTTGACGGCGGTGCTTCTCCTGTCGCTCCAACCCAATCAGCACCTAACTTCCGTGCCAGGTCTTGATGCTCTTGCTGTCGCGGTCTCGTGAAAACAAACAGCTTGGAGCTGGAATATTTATGCTTAACTATCTGTATCACTATGTGGGCTGAAGCTCCAAAACCGAACAGACCGAGAATTTGGCCGTCTCTGAGATTAGTCAGTCTCAAAGCCCTGTAGCCGATTGCTCCGGCACACAGCAGAGGGGCCGCCTCCATATCAGAAAATCTGTCAGGAATCGGATAAGCAAAATCTTCTGATACTATCGTGTATTCAGCATAGCCGCCGTTTGCATCACAGCCGGTACCGCGAAACTCCGGGCATAAATTTTCATTTCCCTCCCGGCAAAAATCGCATTTTCGGCAGGAAGAATTTATCCACGCAATTCCTACGCGATCCCCAGACTTAAATTTAGCTGCCCCGGAGCCAACACTTTCCACTCTTCCAACAACCTGATGACCGGGAATTATCGGTAATCTGGCTTCAAGCCGTCCTTCAATTTCGTCAAGTTCAGTGTGACAAATTCCACAAGTTGAAATCCTTACGAGAATTTGCTCTGGGCCTGGTTGAGGAATCGGCAAATCCTCTCGAACCAAGGGCTTTTCTTTAATCGGTGCAATGTTCTTAAGGAGCATCGCCTTCATTTCTCATTTCGCCTTCCTATCTTTCGTTTGTCATAATTTCTGAGTTCCCATTTTGCAAAAAGATGGCAAAATGGAGTGCCTTTTAACAGGCTCTTCAATTGAGTAGGGGGCAACCCTGTTTGCCTGTACTATTTCGATGGCACACTAATCTCGATGAAAACATTTTCCGGCTCCGCATCACATTGGATGTCGTAGCTTGCCGGCCCGTCCAGGTCTATTTTCTTTCGGTAAAGCCGGTTATTAATTTCGTACCCGTGTACAATTCGGATGCCGGTTTGTGGCTGACGTTCCGGAAGCAGATGCAAAGCAGCACGAATTATATTCAACCCGGGGTCTCCGATATACTTAACATACACCTGGTCTGCAGGCTTGTCTAACACAACGTCGGTATCCCAGTTGTACCGCCAGTGATTTACCCATGTCGGAACCGATGATTTATAGATCTCTTTGAAATTCACTGGTTGACCCACAGAATATGCGATCCTGTTGTCGGTCTTTTTTGCATCCTCTCCCTGATAGGTGCGGAAGGTTGCGCCGACGGTGAACCAGGCGATTTTCATCCCGGAAGGGGCGGTCAAACGCAGAATTACATCACCACGGATGCGGCAGGTCTTCCGCACCTATTCATAATCTGTTGGCATTGCGACCAAATATTTCTCCAGGTCCCTCGGGTCGGCGGTATTCGGATTGATTAGCATGGGAATCGTAGCCAGACCGTACCGATCGCCTATTTCATATTGAAAATGGTTTTTACCCTTCTTTAGGCGGGGTAAGCTGATAGGTGCCACCTGGACCCACGTATCGATAACCAGGGATTTTATTGCTGGCCCTCTCGGCCCCGAAGTCTTGAGTTTTAAAAGGTAGCCATAAGTACCTTTGACTATAGCGGTTAGATCCACAGCCCTTTTTTCATTGGATTTGACCGTACCTGCAGATTGCCATGTAAGGCCGTGATCCAGCGATACCGAGAGATTAACAGGCAAGAGGGCTTCCAGCTTCACAACCGAGGCTTCGGTATCGTCATTTAAGTCTTCCAGGTCGTTGACTTTGGCAACTATAATGTAAGGTGTGAAAACTTCGAAGGTTACTTCAGCGCTGCCTTCTTTGATAATGTTTAAGCCTTCTTTTCCGGAGGTCAGATTGTTGAGAGCATAGACCCCATTTTCAAAATCTGTAGATGTCTCGGACAAATCGGGTGCATAATGAAAAAGGCCGTTTCCGTGGTTCCAGCGGGTAAAGCTGCGGTGGTTAGGTTTCATTCCGACAGGCTCGGTTTGAATGAGGTCTTTGACCCATCCGGTGTGGTTATACCGGGGTAAATGGTGCCAGCGGCCACCTTGCGGCGTCCACCAACGCGTGAATGATTCACCCTGGCGCAGATAAAAATCCATAGTGTGACCGCCTTCAAACCACCGGTAATAGTAGTCAATCTTGCTGTCATGATAGATCTCGAAGACTTTGTTTTTGTCGTGGTCCTTGGGGAAGAAGGGCTCCACTCGAATTGGTGGATTAACCCATAGTTCCCGATTCTGTCTGGCCTCATCCAGGCTCACTACGGTACCGTTCTCATCAAGTAAGGCACCGCGAACATCCAGATCGAGGTAGTGCCACGCATTATTGTACCAGACCTCCGTAGTGCAGTGCTTCCACAATTCCACACCAAACGACCGGCCATGTTCGAAACCTACCCCCTGAAAAATACCATCCAGGACAGGGCCAAATATTCCACAATAACCCATGTTGTAAATGTTCAGGATTTTCAGTGGCTCACGCACCGTGGCGTATTCATCGAACGGATCCTTTCCCTCAAGAATCTCATTGAAATGGTAGACTCCGGTTTCGTAGCTGCACAAATACTTCCATATAGCAAGCGCCAGCTCATTACCGCTCTTGTCCTTCCATGCTGAGAACTGTCGAAAACGTTTCATATCTGTGGTATCGGCTGTGTGTTCACTGGTAACTCGAATGCAGGTAACTCTTGCCAGCGATGTAGTAGCTGTGGTGATATTGAGAAGAGTAAATGTGATTGCACAACAAATTAATCTCACTGTCCTAAGCTTGCAAAGCGACATTCCTATCACCTTTTTATTACGGATTTTTGTTTTTTTTTAACTTATACACATGCAGCCCATCGACTTTCCTTCTATGATAGCTGAACTACGCGTAGTTGCAAGCCTTTTTGCCACTCTGTTACGCCTGTATCTTGCGCAATTTTACCTTTCGTATTATGATGCGTCTGACCAATGCCCTATGTAATTGGTCGGTACAAATCTCCATGTGGTCGAACCAAAGGCAGGCCGAAGCCGTTACTACCGTGGAGCAATATCGAGTTGTGGTCTAACATGCGCTCCACTCCCATCTTTTTGCAATCGATGTTCCGGACATTAACTTTTCAGCAAAATCGAAAAGATCTGAAAATTGCGCCGGAAGCGGAACAGTTCAGCCGCCCGTCGACAGAACCCGCAGAAAGACCTGCTTGTAACCGCCTTTAACTGTCGCAATTCAGAATGGCTAATCGTATGTGAAATAGAATTTGACAGGTAGCAGCAGGACGTGTTATATTGCAAAAACAATGAACAATTACATTGCTGTTGAGCGCGTAGCTCGTGGAGAATATAACTGCACATAAACTTTACTACTATACTCATTAGGACTTAAAGCTATGACTCGTCTTGGTAAAATCGCCATTCTGTTTACTCTGGTATTGTTTGTATTCGCCGTGGCTGTAGGCCCCACTTCGTCATCGGTGGCTGCAAAGAGCCAAAATGTCGATGTGTTGATTGTCACCGGCATCGACCACCCGGCTCACGATTGGCGTCGGACCGCTCCTGCGCTGGCTGAGGTGCTTGCCAAGGACCCACGGATGCAGGTGCGTGTGGTTGAGGACCCGCACTTTCTGGATTCATCGGCACTGCACCGCTACGACGTGGTCGTACTGCATTTTATGAGCTGGGAACAGCCAACGCCGGGGATAGCGGCTCGGAAGAACCTGCGCGATTTTGTGCATAACGGCAAAGGCCTTTTTGTGCTGCACTTTGGCTGTGGTGCTTTCCGTGACTGGCCGGAGTTTCGGAACCTGGCTGGCCGGGTCTGGGACCCGAAGGCCAGGGCCCACGACCCAAGAGGACCTTTCCGCGTCAATATCATAAATGTCGAACACTCTATCACGCAGGGGTTGCAGTCTTTCGAGATTGAGGATGAGTTATATACCTGCCTGACCGGCGATCGTCCCATCGATGTGCTGGCGACCTCGCGCTCAAAGGTGGACGGCAAAGATTACCTTATGGCGTTCGTGTTCAATTACGGCAAAGGGCGAGTATTTCACTGCGCTCTCGGTCATGATGTTCGGGCCATCCGGAATCCGGGTGCGGCCGAACTTTTCCGGCGAGGTTGTGCATGGGCAGCGGGTCTACCACCTGTTCCAAAGACCCAGGAGAAACCGCCGGTCGGTAAATAAAAGATTTCTGAATAATAATGCCACCATAATTAGAAGGAGAAACTGTAATGAAAACTGGATTTGATATGTTATTGTGGACCACGCACGTTACTGAAGAGGATTTGCCACAGTTGGAGATACTCAAGAAGGTCGGCTACGACGGCGTGGAGATACCTGTCTTTGAGGGAGACACTGCGCACTTTGAGAAGATTGGCAAGGCGATTAAGGATAACGGGTTGGCCTGTACATCTGTGACGGTTATTCCGGACGAGGAACACAACCCCGTTAGCGCCGATGCCAAACACCGTGAAGCAGCGGTGCAATACCTCAAGTGGGCAATCGAGTGCTCGCAGGCGTTAGGCTCAGAGGTTCTGTGCGGGCCTATCTATCAGCCGCTGGGCGTCTTCACCGGCAAAGGCCCCACCGAAGAGGAAAAGCAGCGTGCAGCCGAGGTGCATCGCAAAGCCGCCGAGTTTGCCCGCAAGGCGAACCTGATTCTGGCCGTTGAGTTCCTCAACCGGTTTGAGTGCTATTTTTTGAACACTATGGCTGACGCGGCGGACTACGTCAAACGCGTCAATCATCCGAACGTCGGCGTTTTATTCGACACCTTCCACGCCAACATCGAAGAGAAGGACCCTGTCGGCTGCATAAGCCAGCACATTGACACAATCAAGCATGTGCACATCAGCGAGAACGACCGCGGCACGCCGGGCAAAGGGCACATCGACTGGCCCGGCACATTCAGGGCACTGCGGTCGGGCGGCT